>Ga0075122_10000269_pt1 | contig 43273 bp, 34 predicted proteins | sample AntAceMetag02UKB_FD_69790 | JGI IMG/M metagenome (GOLD analysis project Ga0075122, IMG submission 69790) | Saline lake microbial communities from Ace Lake, Antarctica - Antarctic Ace Lake Metagenome 02UKB | ecosystem: Environmental > Aquatic > Non-marine Saline and Alkaline > Saline | place... | reverse complement strand
AAGAAAGACAAAAAACCAATTGTTGTTCTAGGTAAAGCTGTCAATCCATCAGGAGTGATTGTTGATGTAATGGGTATTAATGGCTTTATTCCAGGCTCACAACTTGGAAAAGAAGTGGCCAAGGATACATCGGTATTAATTGAAAACAGCTTCAAGGTTCAAATAATTGATCTTAATAGAGCTTCTAACAAAGTGGTTCTTTCAGAAAAGGCTGTTTCAGAAGCGGCTAATATTGAACTTGCTCTAAAAGCTTTGGAAAAGATAATCGAAGGAAAGATATACGATGGAGTAGTGACGACCGTTTCAGATTTCGGTTGCTTTGTTCAAATAAAAGAAGATTCAAAAAAGAAAATGTCTCCTGTTGAAGGATTGGTTCATATTTCAGAAATTTCTTGGGACAAGGTAGATAAACCAAGCGATGTTTTGAAAGAAGGAGATACGGTAAGGGTTAAGGCGATAGGGAAGAAGAACGGAAGATTGTCTCTTTCGATGAAACATGCCCAAAAAGATCCATGGGAAACTGCTGGCAAGAAATACAAAAAGGATTCAAAGATAATTGGCAAGGTTGTTAGGTTGTCTGATTTTGGTGTTTTTGTGCAATTGGAGCCTGGTATTGAAGGCTTAATTCACCTAACAAAGATTCCTCCTGGGAAGAGATATAGTCGCGGACAGGAAGTAAATTGCTATATTGAAGATGTTGATGTAAACTCCAGGAAAGTTTCGCTAGGCTTGGTTCTTACAGCTAAGCCCGTTGGTTACAGATAAAAATCTTGCCCCAGAAAGTACAATGAATAACGAGAGAGAGCCACAATTTACTCAAGCGGAAGAAGATAAGATAGGGACTGTTGTTTCGGTTTTAATTGATGAAGGGGAAGACGCTATTCACAGATTACAACAAACAAGATACGATTTCGAGAGGTTGGAAGATGCCGTATTAAGCAGAACGGGATCAGTATTGGACTCTAAATCCATTGGTGGAAGAACGGTCGAATTGGCCAATGAAGCGATTAGTAGAGCGGGAAAAATCTTAGAGGAAAGAGGAGAAGATACGGCCAAGCATATTAAAAAAAATGATTGAGGAAAAAAGAAGCGCAATTAATTAATAAAAGGTGCCTAAATGGCGAAAACTCACTCTCAGTATATATGTCAGCAATGTGGCTACTCTCAGGTTGGATGGGCTGGTAAATGCCCTAATTGTGATACCTGGGGAAGCTTAGTTGAGACTATTGTTGAAAAGAAGGTAGGAAAGAATACATCAGGAAAAACAAAGATTGGCAAGAAACCAAAGGAACTATCTTCGATTCCTTCAAGAAGAACCCCAAGAAAAACAACAAACATATCAGAATTAGACAGGGTTTTAGGAGGAGGTTTGGTGTCAGGACAGGTATCTCTTCTAGCTGGGGAACCTGGTATTGGTAAGTCCACATTATTACTTCAATTGGCGAACAAACTTGGAGACACGCTATATGTTTCAGGTGAAGAATCTGCTCATCAGCTTAAATTACGTGCAGACAGGCTTAAAGTAACCAGAAAAACGATCCAAATAATGGAAGAAACAGATGTTGATTCGATTATTGTCCAAATTAAAGAAGCAAAGAAGTTGTCGTGTATTATCATCGACTCTATTCAAACAATGACAACTCAAGATCTTTCAGGACTGGCTGGTTCAGTGGGGCAAGTAAGAGAGTGTGCTTTTAGACTATTGTCAGCTGCCAAAGGGAGAAATGTACCACTTTTCTTAGTTGGACACGTTACTAAGCAGGGGGTAGTGGCTGGTCCGGCTGTTTTAGCTCATATAGTTGATACTGTTTTATGGTTTGAGGGAGATAAAACAACGACCTTAAGACTTCTCCGAGCCGTTAAGAACCGCTTTGGTCCTACGGATGAGGTTGGGATCTTCTCAATGGAAGAAAAAGGCCTAATAAGCATGACAGATCCAGAAAAGATGTTTCTTACTAAAGGGCGCAGCAACGTAGCTGGAAGTGTTGTTTCTTCGGTAATGCAAGGCTCAAGACCAATAGTGGTTGAAATTCAAAGTTTAGTTGTATCCACGAAGCTAGCCTTCCCTAGGAGGGTGGCTCAGGGGATTGACTCCAAGAGACTGGAGCTATTAATAGCGGTTTTGGCCCGTCGCTGTGGCTTACCTCTATACGATTATGATTGCTTTGTTAATATTACTAGTGGAATCAAGGTCAAGGATACCGGTGTTGATCTAGCTATTTGTCTATCATTGGCGTCAGCTTATTTTGATAAAGCACTTCCAAACAAGTTAATGGCAATTGGAGAAGTGGGACTTTTGGGGGAGATAAGAGAAGTGGTAGCTGAAGCTAAAAGGCTTCGTGAGGCGAAAAGACTTGGTTTTAATATGACTATTTCTCAAGGAAACACGAAGTTTTTAAATCAAGCGATTAAAAAACTATTGCGCTAAGTAGACTTATCCTCAAGTTTTCCACATTTTATTTTCCCCCCAGATAATTACCGAATATCAAAGCTAAATTTTGGTGGTTTAAAACTATGGGCGGGATACAAAATAGATATTGTTTCGGCTATAGGATTTGACAAAATCAATATTCTCGAGGTACACTATTCTCAGTTCTTTAAACAAAAAAAAGAGCATCTCCACCGTTGGCTCTGTCAGTTCGTTAGAACTTTCAGAATTGCCACAAATAGAGATGCCCTTCGTTCAGATTTACCTTGGACAAGACAATCACTTTTGTCTTGAGGACAGGAATCAAGATAAATCCATGAACAGACTAAAATTAAAACAAGGGTCTTGTCAAGACCCGTTTAGAGTTCGGCTCCAAAGGGGGCGGGTGGTACGTAGGGCAGGCTTACTACCCGCTCCTTGTGGAGCCGATTTAGGTTTTTTGAACCTATTTTCGGCCTCATTTTTCAATTTACTTATGGAAAACACAGTATTTATTCACACATATAAAGGTGCCCCAACGTCGGGCGATATCTTTATTGGCAAAAAGGTTACTAATGAAAACAATACTAATAATTTTTCGTTGAGGGTTTCAGGATTGTTTGGCAAAATGGCTAAAACAACCGCAATCGTTGGTGTTGTTTTATTGCTTATTTCTTTTGCTCCCTCTATTTGGCATGTCACAAAGACACAGGGCACAGCTTTTGTTTCCAAGATATTTGCCAAAACGAAGACAGAGGACATCACAACGCTCACGAATGAAGCCAGCAATATTGGCTATCAGCCAAGGTTTGATGCTTCACTCCCTCTTGAAAATACAATTAGGATTCCTTCAATAGGTGTAAATACAGGAATCCAAGAATCAACGCTTGAATATTATGAGGAAGCTTTGAAAAAGGGAGTATGGAGGGTTTCTGATTTTGGAACTCCTGCTACTGCAAATAAGTCAATGATTGTGGCTGCTCATCGGTTTGGGTACCTGACTTGGAGCAATGTATTTCGAAGAGAAAATTCGTTTTTTAACTTACCCAAGCTAAAAGAAGGGGAGATAGTTGAGGTTGTTTGGCGTCAAAGAAAGTATGTATATGAAATTTACAAGACTAGTAAGGGAGAAGAGATTTCTGATTACTCAGCAGATTTAATTTTGTACACCTGTGAAGCATTGAGCTCACCGGTTAGAATTTATAAATACGCTCGTCTCTTGAAGGTTTGATAGATTAGTCTTTTAGCCTTGACATATTATCCTATATTACTTATAATACCACCAATCGTATGAAAAAGTTATTTTTATCTTTAGCAATATTAGTCACGACATTTTCTTTACCAAAAGCAATTTTGGCTCAGGAAAATTGTGTCAGTGTTTATGGTGGTGGAGTGGTTTGTGGAGCATCAACTCATGAGCCAGTAGATACCGATTTGGGAGATATTAACCCTTTCATTCTTGGCGCAGGGTTTCTTGTCGTTTCAGGATCACTTCTATATTTTTCTAAAAAACTTGCAAAGAAAGCACAAGTTAACGGATAAGAGCTTTTTGGAGGCAGGGGAGAGAAAATAATTAATCTAATTACATTACTTTTTATCCTTTGCCTTTAAGAAATTAAAGACAAATCGTTTCCTAGACTAAAGAAAAAGCCTGCCAATTTTTTACGCGCTTTTTCGGAGGTTTTTAGGAGGCACATTAACGAGACATACAGACAGAAATCCCAGTCTTTTTTAAAGACTGTTAAATTAAACCCTATTTGTAATCAGATTTAAGCACGGGAGGTGCAAAAATGAACGAGAAATGGATGGGTTTTTTAACCGGAATTACTATTTCCTTAAACCTGCTGGCTCTTGCCTTATTGGTTTTTCCATTAGGGCTTCCAACTGAATTTGTTCGTTGGACGGCAGCAGGAGTAATTGGTCTAGATGCGGTACTTGAAATTGCCGTGTTTATCTTTGCCAAAGGAGGCAGAAGAAGATGAAATATCTGAAAGTACTTTCTTTGTTCTTGGTTACAATTCTTTTCGTTACGGCTTGCCAAGGTTCGCCTTTGGCAACACCCGAAGAGGATGTAACTCAGACGGCGGCCCCTTCAGCAATTGAGGAGAGCCCCGAAGATGACGATGGTGACAAAGGCGCCAATCCGGCACCTGAATTGCCTGGGGAATCAACAGTAAACGAAGTTTTTCGTTTGACTGGCTCTTTGGAATATCCGGAAATCGAATCGCCTGACGCAAGTCGCCAGGTTGTTTTTCCAGATGTTCCTCATGGGGATCGCCCAGCACTCGCGGCCTATGAATCTCCCTTTGAAGATGGAGATTATTGTGACAACTCACCCTGCGGAATGGATGTGCCACAATACTATTACCGCGTAATGACAGCAGGGGAAGTTACAATTCCTGGGTTAGATGTTAGTTGTGTTGCTACCCCAACCAAGGGATGCCTGGTGGTGGTTGTTAACCATTTTGGTCCAACAGCCATGTTCCGGGGCAACACGATTGATAACGGTTTTACTATTGCCGGCAGGGTCTGGGACATGGGGCAACCGGAAGATGTTTCGATTGTAGGCCAAGCTTTGCTTGACCATTACGCTTATCGAATGTCAGCCGTGCCAGATGGTGCTAATTGCGGCACAATAGATGCCTGCGAAACAGTTGAATGGCACCTAGTAGTCATTGGCGATGGGTTGGCCCAAGCACATTGGAGCGGCCTTTTTCGTCGTTAACACCAAACTGTCTTTCACTATATGTCTCGAATCAGCGACGATTGCTTGAAGAATTTCGATCCTCCATGGATCAATTCCTCTTGCAGTTGTCGCTCTTTCGCCTAAATTAATAATTAGAATTTATTAACTGAGTCGAAAGAATGTTTAAAAATATCTTCAAAAAATTTCAAAATTATATTTTCCCAGCTTTAATACTTTTATTGGTGGGAATTATTGCGTGGAAAAACTACGAACCCAACACGATTCTTTCTGGTTGGGATGCTCTTCATCCAGAATTTAATTTTGGTCTAGCTTTAAAGCAGGGGATATCAGGAGTATGGAGAGAAGCGCAGGGTGTTGGTGCGGTTGCGGCCCATTCTCATATGGCCGATTTGCCTAGAATATTTTTACTTTGGATTTCTTCGTTTGTTTTACCTGTCCAATTTTTAAGATATTTTTATATTTTCCTATGTTTAGCCGCTGGTCCTTTGGGTATTTATTACTTTTTGAAGTATTGGTTTGAGCGAGAAAGCAATAGTTTTACCGTTTTAACTGCCTCATTTTTAGGGGCAGCTTATTATTTATTCAATCTGGGAACTTTACAGCTTTTTTACGTTCCTTTTGAAATGTTTACAACCTTATATGCGTTTTTACCCTGGTTGTTTCTTTTTGCTTTAAAGTACTTAAGGGAGGGGGAAAAGAAAGCGTTATTGGTTTTTGCGGGGATTAGTTTGTTTGCATGTCCGATGGCTTATGCGGCCACACTTTTTTATCCTTACTTGCTGGCGCTAATATTGTTTTTGTTTACCTACAGCTTGGTAGGAAGAAACAAAAAGAAAGCTCTCCAGCGCTCTCTTGCTATATTAATCATAACCCTAGCTATTAATGCTTACTGGATTCTTCCAAATATTTACTCTGTTGCTACCCAAGCAGAAATCGTTTCAAATTCACGTATAAATTCTCTTTTTAGTCCTGAGGCTTTCTTGAGAAACAAGAGCTATGGAACTTTTTCAGATATTGCAATTCATAAGAACTTTCTTTTTTCTTGGAGAGCTTTTGATCAAGAGCATTCTGTTTTTGTCGATTTACTTGATACATGGAATACCCATCTTCAGAGTAAGTCAGTTTTGCTAATTGGATATATCATGGCTGGAATCTCCTTTTTTGGGGCGCTTTTATCGTTATTGAAAAGAAATAAGATTGGATTAGTACTTGCCCCAGTCGTTCTTTTGTCGCTATTTTTCTTGATTAATATGAACCCGCCAACGGGGGTTTTGTATGCATATTTATATGAACACATTGGTTTATTTAGAGAAGGGTTTAGGATGCCTTTTGCTAAGTTCTCGACTCTTTTTGTTTTTATGGCTTCGTTATATTTTGGTTATTTTATTTTCAAAGCGTCTGTTTTTCTATCTAAAACAAGAGTGCAAAAAACAGTGAGGTTTTTGTTTATACCGACTGTTTTTGTGGCGCTCTGTATTTTTATGAAACCAGTTTTTGATGGTCACTTAATTGCTCCATTTTTGAAAACAAATATACCTACAGAATATTTTCATGTCTTTGATTGGCTCAATGAACATGAGAATGAAAGAATAGCCAAGCTTCCAATTTACACACCCTTTAACTGGGAATTTCATGACTGGGGATATGAAGGATCTGGGTGGTTTTCTTGGTTTGGAATGGCAAATCCTCAATTTGATAGAGATTTTGACCGCTGGAGCCCATACAATGAGAGCTTTTACAATGAGGCTGCCTTTGCTATTTATTCAGATGACTTAATCGCTTTTGAAAAGACTTTAGAGAAGTACCAAGTGGGTTATCTTTTCCTTGATGAATCGATATTAAATGCTGGGGGATCAGAGCCAATTCTTAGGATAAACGAGATAAAGGAAATGATTGCAGAATCTTCTCATATTCAAGTTGCCAAAGAATTTGGTTTTCTTTCAATTTATGAAACAGATTTTGTTCAGAATGATAATTACCTCAGTACACCGGCGTCCTATTCTTTGATAGACAGTGACACAACCTATTCAGAAAAGGATGTTGTTTATTTGGAAAACGGTGTTTATGTCGAAGACAAAAATGGGGTGACGTATCCTTTTGCTAATTTTGATAAAAGAGCTGAGGTTGAGATCGAGGTTGAGGGAAACTTGGTTAACTTTTTCAGCAAGACACTGGATTTTACAGGAACAAAAGAGTTAGCAATCGAAAACATTGACAGCATTGTTGACATAGAGCTCGATAACAAGAAACGAGTAAAAGCAAGCATCGTGATTGATGGAGAAACTGAAGAAGATTTTTCTTTAGAAAGAGGTTTTGATACGGGTTACAACTGTGATTTAAATAAAATTGGCACAGTTTCAAAAGAAAATGATGGAGAGCGTGTTACCTATAAGGCTTTTGATGGGGGAGTAAGCTGTGATTTCTTTAGTTTTCCGGATCTTTCATATTCACAAGGATATCTGTTGCGAATCACTGGAAAAAACACAGAAGGAAGAAGTCTTAAGTTTTATTTACAAAATACAGACACAGTGAGAATGGACTTAGAAGAACTTCTCCCCGAAGGAGAGTTTGATGAAGCCTTTGTTATTCTTCCAAAGGATATAGAGGGCTCTGGTTATACGTTGAATTTAGAAACCCGTTCTTTTGGTCGCGTGTCATCTGAGAATATTTTAGAGAAAATTGAATTTATCCCAGTACCGATATCGATACTGCAAAAGATAAAACTTGAACCAGTAAGTTATAGTAGCGCTGCAAATGATATAGTAATTGTTGACAGCAGGAAGACTGGAACGGGCTATTACAGTTTAAAAACAAACTCAAAAGAGGGGCTAATTATTTTAGGACAGGGTTATGAGTCAGGATGGTTGGGCTTTGGATTCAAAGAAGAAAATATAAGTTTATTCAACAAGGTGCTCCCTTGGTTTAACGGAGAATATTTAAGACACGTCAAAGCAAATTCTTGGGCCAACGGGTGGTATGTGTCAGGGGACCATCAAAGATTGGTTATTGTCTTTTGGCCACAGTATCTTGAGTATCTCGGTTTAGCTATTTTAGTAATTAGCTTAGTATTTTTGCTTAACAAAAAAGGGAAAACACACTTAACAGTTGACAAAGGTAGGAGCCTAAAGTTAAAATAACGCTAGCTTAAAGATCACTAGGGTCAACAAGCGGCCGCAAGGCACTTCCAGATTTTCTTACAAATGTAGATTTTATTCTAATGACCGTATCGAAAAAACCCATCAGTTCTAGTTCGGCGCGTATAAAAACCTCTGCAACCACAAAGGTAACTGATTCTGTGGAAGAAAAGAAAAAGCTAGACTCATCTGATGCAGCCGGATTTTTAGGAAAAGGGGAAACAGATATTCAAAAGCAAGAACCCAAAAATTTAATTGTTGACAGGAGAGCTATTCCAGATTCAGGTCTTCCCACGGAGCATGTTCAGGGAGTGCTTGATATTGCCAACGAAGGCTCAGGTCTTCTTAGGCCAAAATTTGCGGCTTCAGAGAAAGATGTTTATATCTCAGCCTCTCAAATTAGAAGATTTAATTTAAGGGTTGGAGATTTAATTAGTGGACAAGCAAGGCGCCCAAAGGAAAATGAGCGTTTTTGGGGTCTTCTTAAGGTGGAGGAAGTAAATGGAGGTCCAATTGATAAAGTTGCTGACAGGGCAAACTTCGACGAATTATTAGCCGTTTACCCTGATGCCCAAATTATTCTTAGCACTGACAAAGATACGCTTACAACTAGAGTATTAGATTTAATTGCACCCATTGGTTTTGGCCAAAGAGGGTTGATTGTTTCTCCTCCAAAAGCAGGAAAAACATGGCTCTTGAAAGACATTCTTTCCGGAATAGCTAAAAATTATCCAGAAGTAGGTAAGGCAAAAGGCGGCAGAAATGTTCACTTAATGGCTGCTCTTATTGGTGAAAGACCAGAGGAAGTAACTGATATTGTTCGCCACATGGAAAAAGTAACCGACGGTAAGGGAGAGGTAGCTGCTAGCAACTTTGATGAGTCCCCTGGTGCACAAACCAGAGTGGGGGAATTAGCCCTAGAAAGAGCCAGGCGATTAGTTGAAGAAGGCAAAGACGTTGTTGTTGTTTTAGATTCAATAACAAGAATGGCTCGTGCTTATAACTTAGCCTTGCCAACATCAGGTAGAACACTAACTGGGGGGTTTGATCCAGTTGCTTTATTCCCAGCCAAGAAGCTTTTTGGTGCAGCCAGGAAAATTGAAGACAAGGGTTCACTGACAATTCTTGGAACTTGCTTGGTAGAAACGGGTTCTAGGATGGATGATTTGATTTACGAAGAATTTAAGGGAACAGGAAACATGGAAATCCATCTTGTTAGAAAGCTTGCAGACAAGAGAATTTTCCCAGCAATCGATGTTTCTTTATCTGGAACAAGACAAGAAGAATTGCTCTATGGCAAAAAGGACTTGGAGTTAATCCACACTCTTAGGAGAATGCTTGAAATGGTTTCCCAAGACGAGAGAACAGAAACGCTTTTGGAGAGGCTAAAAAAGAGTGAAAGCAACCGAGATTTTCTTGACAGCCTAAAGGTCTCCTAGTTGGGTAATTTTATTGCTCCCCGAGTTTATTTGACCCTCTTTTTTACATGTGTTATCTTCTTTCTAGCAACTTAGATGGAAGAAACATACGACGTAATTTTAAACCTCTCTTCTGACCTCAAACTCTTTTTTAAAGAGCTAGCAGTTTATGTTATTAAAAATCTTCATTTATCTTTTTTGCGTTTTGAAGAAGGTAAAGGAATTTTTGTCACAGCTCTTTATCGACAAAGAGGGAAGATGGCCAGGCGCCTTATGCATACTGGAATGGCTGGTCTAGCGGCCGCCGGCATGATGATTGCACCAGTTATTGCTCAAGAGTTTCCAGGAAGAAGTGTTGACCCTTGGGAAATTCCTTCAACCTCGACTGTTTTATCTGCGGCAACAGAAGACACCAATACAACCACCTTGGTTTCAGAAAAGATGAGAGATAAGGAAGTTGAATACACAGTTAAAGATGGGGACACGATAAGTACCATTGCAGAGAAGTTTGGAGTTACGACAGACACGGTTCGCTGGCAGAATAATTTAGGTAGCAAAGACACGATAAAGGCGGGACAGGCACTTGAGGTATTACCAGTTACTGGTGTGTCTCACAAAGTAGGTAAGGGAGATACTGTTTATTCCATTGCTAAAAAATACGACACCTCTCCTCAGGGAATTGTTGACTATCCTTTCAACTCTTTTACCAATGACGAGACTTTTGAGTTGGCCATTGGACAAACAGTGGTTGTCCCAGACGGTATACCTCCTGCAGCGGCACCAACTGCACCAAGAATCAGGCAAATTACACCAGACGCTGGAACAGTAGTTGCTTCTGGAAGCTTTGTTTGGCCCGCTGGTGGTTCCATCACACAAAGATTTGCGTGGTATCACAAAGGACTTGATATCGCTAACAGAGCAGCCCCCAGTATCTTAGCGGCTGATTCTGGAACAGTTGTCGCTGCCGGATGGCTTGACGGATATGGATATGGAAACAGAGTAATTATCGATCACGGAAATGGATACAGAACACTCTATGCTCACTTGTCCCAGGTATACGTTGTTCCCGGTCAAACAGTGGCCAGAGGTTCGGCTATTGGTAAGATGGGTACAACCGGAAGGTCAACGGGAATACATCTTCACTTTGAGGTTATTCGAAATGGTGTTCACGTAAATCCTCTCAGTGTGCTTCAGTAAAAAAGAGCAAGACAACATAGATTTGGTATAATTTAGTTTCTTGGGCCCGTAGGCAAGTGGTATACCGTACCCTTCGCATGGGTGAGTCCCGAGTTCGATTCTCGGCGGGTCCACAAAATAAGCGACACCCTTTTATATATTATTTTATACTTTGGTATAGTGAGCGGAGCGCCCCTTGCCGTGAGAAAAAAGAAGCCCCAACTTAACAAGTTTAGATAAATCCCTAGAAGCGGTGATTTGAGAAACCTTATATTTTTTCTGAACTTTCATATTAGTTACTTTTGCCCCCGGTTGTTCGAGTGAATTTAAAATATCAACTTGTCTGTCATTTAATTTCCAAAAAGCAGCAGGTATCTCTGTTTGGAATTTAGAGGAAGAAGCAATTTTGTAAGCACTTCGAAGTTGAGTGAGTATCCCATTGGTGAAGTACTCCAACCAAAGAGTTAGGTGTTTATTTCTACCAACACTTTCAATGGACTCCTTCAAAGAAAAAAGATCTCTTCTTAGATATTCATCTAATACCAACAATCCTCGGAAATCATAACCGTGTTTGTAGAGGTATAAGTAGGGGATAAGCCTGGCTATAGAGCCGTTGCCCTCTCCAAACACGTCAGCATTAATAATCGATATTTGAGCAATACCAGCTTGAATGATAGGGCTTTCCTTTCCTGCTTGTAGGTAGTCAATGAATGATTGTAGCTTCTTGGTGTTTGCACTAATTCTTGAATTGGTACCCAAAGTGGGCTTACAGGCGATGTCGTATAGCTTCCTTACCGTTGAGAGAGAAATAGTCCTTGAGGAGATGAGCCAGTCTTCTCTAATGTAATCAAGAGCCTTTTTATAGTTAATAGTCTCTTTCTGCTCTGGGCTTGGTTTTGTGCGAGTTTGAGTGGAGAGAAGTTTAACCATATCTGCCTTACCTAAAGAATTGCCTGCCAATACCAAGGACCAATATGTTCTTTGGAGAGAGGCTTCCCATCGTAATCGGAGTTCTATTTTGGGTGGTATGGGCAGTAACAATATCTGCCGACGAAGGATTTCAATCTTCTGTAAATTGTCTTTTATTTTTGCTGATAAGTTATACGCTAAAATTGTCATGCAACAAGAATGTATCATAATCACATCATGGAGTCAATTTAGTATAAGTATTTATAAACTGAGGCTAAATATGCAAAACATGATAAGATTATGATAAGATTAATTAGATAGAAAATACCCCTTGACAATATATCAAATAACAGTGAATACTGGATATAGCTGGGTTTTCACGGAAAATCCTGCCCAACAAAACATTTTGGTTTTACCTGTTGGAAACCCAGCAACTAAATAATAGAACGGAGGTGATTGACTGCATGTTAAATAACATAGGAGCAACAGAGCTAGGAGTAATAGCTGTGATGCTTTTTGTTCTCTTTGGCAGTAAAAAACTGCCTGAGCTCGCACGGGGAGTTGGAGAGTCCGTCTCCGAACTACGGCGAGTTACGAAAGAGAAAATGTAGGTAATATATGATAGCTGCCCAAACAATCAGAAGACAAGTGTTTGTGGCAATTGCTGTTTCTGCTCTTGCTGGGGCCCTTGTTTTCCCCCGGAACACATTGGCCTCGGCAAGAAGTCCTCAAGACTGTACCGCGAGCAGTAGTTGCACAATAGGCGAATTTCTTTATGATGATTATTATGTTCCAATAACGACGGCTACCTGTTCCATTACTAGTAGATATCCTGACGGATCCTTGCACCTGAATGGACAATCAATGACTAGTGCCGCAAATGGATGGTATTACCACGATTTTACGGCTCCTGCTACAACCGACGTTTATCGGACTCAGGTTTGTTGTATTGCCGGAACCGATTATTTATGTCTAGACAAAAGTTTCGAAGTTAAAGCGTCGTCGACCGCTCCCACAACTGGAGAGGTTTCTACAGCCGTGTGGGACTATTCCGGAAGAACCCTGTCCAATTTTGGTGATTTAGTTTCAGATGTGTGGTCAAAACACCTCTTGTTCTTTGGCTAGCTTGATGGGGGATAAGGTCAAAATAGACATGTTGACCAAATAACAAATGGCATTATTAATACAAGTAGAGATGTAGGCAAAGGAATTACTTCTTTTTCTTTTTAGGTTCTTTTTTTGTAGACTTTTTAAATTCCTTTACAGATTCTCCGATACCTTTTCCGAGTTCAGGAAGCTTTCTTCCTCCAAATAGAATAAGTAATATTATGACAATTATTAAAAGTTCTGTTGATCCAATTGTTTTAAACATTACGTCTTACCTCCCTTTTTGTTATCCAGTGGGTTTTAAACATCACCCCTTATTCCTTTTTTTCGTCTTTTGATGTTTTAAGGAATTTTTTGACAGTCTCTCCGACACCCTTTATGAACTCAGGTATCTTTTTGCCACCAAAGAGGAGTATTAAAATTAGAGCAATGATGATTAATTCGGTTGTTCCTATGTTCTTGATCACTTACTACCACCTCCTTACTAGTTAATGTTTACTTATTTAGTGGCAAATAGTCAAGAGGAGTCATCTTCAGGCTTTTTCTTGTCCTTGCCTTCAATATCGTCTTTTGTCTTCTCTGTCACTAGTAATAATTGCTCCACTAATTCGTATTAGTGGTTTTGGCGTAAGATGATAAGGAACCTTTATGTAGACAAGTAATAAAAATTTGTAGTACTATATTTTTAGGTTAGAAAAACATATGGCTGCCAAAAAAAAGACAACTTTAAAAGAGGAAGAGAAAGAAAATATTGAAGTTCCCCATACGGAAAAGAAAATAGTTGTAGAGGAGGTTGACTCCAAAGAAGAATCGGTTACGGAGGATTTGAAACAAGTACCTGAAAAAGAAGATCAAAGCCTTTCTTCTGAAACAGAAGAAACTCTGAGCGAGAGACCCTTAGGCGAAGAAGTTCCCCTAGAGAAAACAAACAAAAAATTATTTAAGACAGGAATGATTGTTGTCCTGATTATTTTTGGTGCAACGGGTTGGATTTTCTATCTCACCAGCCGATATTCTGAAAAAACAGCTCAAGAGAAAATTACCTTTGAAGAAGAAACGTCGGTAGAGCCGACAACTGCTCCGACTTTGGTCCAACTAGAAAGAGAAGAAATTACCCTTGAGATTTTGAATGGTTCCGGTGTGGCTGGAGCAGCAGGCGATGCGACTGAGATATTTGAGGCTTTAGGCTATGAAGTATTGGAAACTGGCAACGCCGAAGATACAGTTGGCAACGAATTATATGTTGACCCGGAAGTTGAGGAATTAGTAGAAGCACTGCTGGAAGATGTTGAAAGCGAGCTTGATATTTCTTCAATTTCGGGAGAGCTTGAGGATTCTGACGCTTCAGCGAGAATTATATTAGGGGAATAAGGCTATTCCAGATTTTCTTCGAATGAGTCTTCGTCTAAGTCTGTTCCGGCGATCGTTTTGGTAACCGAAGAAAAAGTGCCCTTTATAAAGTAAAGAACCATTGGTGCGAGAAGAGCAGCGCCTCCTAGAGCTAAGGAAACAGCCCATTCAATGGGAAGTAGGTTGGCGCCCGTTGCTAGCTCTTGAATGCCATAGAGCTGTGTTAATCCAGCGACAATCAACAGAATGAGACCTTTGGCGGTATATTGCTTTTCCATAAATGACAAGAAAAACAAAGGGGTCAAAAATATTCCCAAAGATTTAATAACAATAGAGGCTCCTGTAAAAGGATATTGAGAGTAAATACTCGGATCAATATATTTATATGGCGAAGATAAAACAATACCAAGGGGGTCAACAACAGCATCAAGTACATAGGCCAGAAGGAAGAGGCCAACAATAAAGATTAATGTATATTCTTTTTTCATAACTTCTATCTACTTAAATATATATACAAAAAATAAACAGAAATATCAACCTCTGTTTTCAGTTCGTTTTACTAGAGTTTGTGGATATAGGGAAGCGATGAAGACGATACAAAAGGAAAAATGACTTTTTTTTCTAGGGATTCAAGGAAGTAACTATTCGGTAATTGGTGTTGGAGAAGGAGAGGGCGAGCTCACCGGTGAGACTGGCGGTTCAGCTTCGCTAGGTAATTTAAGTGGGGGATCAATGACTGGTTTTTCGGCTTCTTGTGGAGGAGTTAAGTTTTCGCCGCTTTCACTTTCTGTTGTAACTCTCCTTTTTTCTAAGTTTTCAAGTTCGATTTTGGCCAACTCATAATCGTCAGATTCTTTGTTTGTCAAAGAAAGAACAATGGTCATTTCTTGGATGGCTTTTTCGATTTCGCCCTTTTCTCGATATGCAAAGGCTAGATTATAATGAGCATTGGCATGATCAGCTTTCGCAAGAACAGCTAACTTGAAGGCGTCTATGGCATTGTCGTAGTCACCTAGAGCATAGAATGTTCCACCCAAAGATATTCTTAAGTCGGGATTAATTGGGTCTAAGGCTACGGCTTGATTAAAAGTTTGTATCGTAAATTGATCCGCTCCTTGAGCAAAAGGGGCAATGGCTTGATAGGTTCTGGCTAGAACTTCCCAGTTTCCGGCTCTTTGGGGGTTTAGGGTAACCGTTGCTTTTGCTTCCCTAATTGCTTGTTCGATAAGTTGGGTAATTGTTTCTCGGTCTTGGTCGGTAATATCTTCATTTTTGGCAATGGTGTTTGCGAGAGCCAAGTTAACTTGAGAATAGCTGGCATGATAGCGATCAACATATGGATTAATACCTATTGCCTCGCGGAATAACTCATAAGTAACTCCTCCATTATTTTGAGCTAGAGCGTCAAGTCCTTTTTTGTATTTTACTTCGGCGCTTAAGGCTCGGCTCGAAAGAATTCCAAAAACAATTAGGCCAACGATTATTGGAACACCAATAAGGAAGGCGGGGAGTCGAGTTGCTAATGAAGTAGGTAACGCAGCCTTTTCACTTATTGCCTGCGCAGATAGGTTTAGTTTTATTCTCTTTCCTTTAGAACTTAAAGCTAAAAGAACAAATAAAAGAACAATGTGTGCTTGAACAGCGGCAAAAAATAAGAAGCTAACTAAGAGTACTGTTAATGAAAATAAAACAAAATTTTCTTCCAACGCTTTGTTGGTAGTAGTTTCTTTATTTTTCTTGAACAAGCTTTTTAGGCGACGATAGACCTCGAAGATAATTAATAGCAAAGCTATTGTTCCCAAAAACCCTGTTTCAGTGAGAACAGTTAAATAAAAGTTTCTTGCAGAGGTGAATCTCAAGTTCCAATTGTCGGTTTGGTTGTAAGACAAGGGGCGGAATTGATTAAAGGCAGATAAATAATTTCCTGCTCCTTCCCCCAAGATGGGTGACGTCTTTATAGTGTCTATAGCAACTGACCAAGAGGTGTCAAAATCTAGCAATTTAGGTTCAGATGGTTTTCCTGGAAGGAGATTGTAAATAGAAACTCCCAACCCCAAAACTAAAAAGATGGTGGCCAGAGAAAGAAATACTTTTTTAGCCGCGTCTTTCTGAGAAATAATAAAACCTATTCCCAGAGGAAGAGTGGCCGCCAAATACATAGCAGCTGGCAATTGTCCACCAAGAGGGTTGAACAAAGTATCTTGCATATATGTAGGGAGTTGGGGGATAAGATCGAATGTTTTTGAGAAAAATAGTAGAGAGATTATAGACAAAACAACTCCGGAAAGAAAAACAACCAAAGTAAGTGTTTTCTTTTCTTCAGACTTAAGTCCGGAAATAAGAAAAAATAATAACGCAGAGGCAAGAACAGCCGTTGTTACTCCAGGCACGAAAAAAGCTTCCATAGCGTTGGGGGTAACCAGAATACTGGAAACAAGATATGCAATCAGTAAAATTAAAACAGGGATATTAAATTTTCCAGACGAGAAATCTAATGAACCTTTTAAAATTACTCGTATGGCTCTGATGAATAAAGTCAAGCCAACACCAAAACTAAGAATAGCTAATTTAGGAACAGAAAAGGGATTTGAAAAAAGAGATAAAACAACCAGGGGAATTAAAAAAACAGTTGCATAAAGAATAAATTTTTCTACTTTTTCTAGAGTGTTTGCCATGTGTTTTAAATAAGTTTAATCAGCTATCTCTTTATATTACTTGAAAGCTATTTGGTCAACAAGCGAAAGATGAAGGAGGAGTTGAATAGTGACTGTGTTTAAAAAAGTGCTTTTTTGTAAACCCTGATTGTTTTTCTTGATCGCTTTGTTAGTTTAAGTAAGCTTTCAACAAAGGTGTCGGTGCCGCCATCGATGCTTTTAGCAAGTACAATAATTTTTGAAGTTGCTCTCATTAAACTGTGTTTCCGTCTATTATATACTCAGACAAACAAATGAATCAATATAAAAAAGCTTTTATTATTTCGTTTTGGACACTGTTTATGTATGCACTTTTTAATCCAACGACTACTTTGCCGTATAATTCACTTTTCTGGATTCTGCTTGCCATGATTTAAAAATGAAAGTATTAATTGACGGTCACATGTTGGGAACTGGAGAGGGAGGGAATGAGCGATACATTGAGAATCTTTCATTGGCATTAACAAAACAGAAGAATTTGGTAACCAATATTTATGCAAATGGCAACTATCAAATACTAGATAAGAACTTAAAAAATTTTTTTATTATTAAAAAAAAGATTGGTAATACCACTAGAATCTTTTTTTCTTTACCAAAGATGGCAAAGAGCATAAATGCAGACATTATTCATGCAACATATGTCGGCCCAGTTTTTAGCTCTGCCAAGCTGGTATTAACGGTTCACGATTTTGCTTTTAAGCGTTTCCCCGATTTTTTTTCAGCCAGAGAAAAAATAATCTTCAATTTTTTGCTCCCCATTTCAATGAGTAGAGCGGCGGCAATAATTGTGCCCTCAAATTTTGTTAAAAAAGAACTTGCTCACTATTATCCCCAACATGCAAAAAAAACATTTGTAACACATGAGGCAGCCACAAAGAACATTAGAGTGATTAGTAAAAAAACAGCCCAAAAAAGGGTAATGAAAAAATTTGGGATAGAATCACCGTATTTACTTACACTGAATAGTAGGTATGATAAGCGCAATATCAATAGGGTAATCGATGCATACGCACAAATAAAACCAAATTTTCCTGATTTGCAGTTAGTAATATTGGGAGGAAATCACAACATTAGAACAAAGACAAAACGCACGAAGATAAAAATAGTCAGTGATGTATCTGATGAAGATCTTTCTCATTTATATAGTGCGGCTGAAGTATTAATATATTATTCTCTTTACGAGGGTTTTGGCTTACCAATATTGGAAGCATTTAAGTGCAAAACGCCAGTTATTGTTTCTGACATTTCAGTTCACAGAGAGGTGGCTGGTAGCGCAGCAATTTTTGCTGATCCTTATAATTCAGATAATTTGGCTAAGGAAATCGGCGCTTTAGTTAAAAACCCAAAGAAGATAAAGACAATGAGCAAGAAAGGTTATCAAAAAACTTTAGAATATAGTTGGCAGAAAACAGCGAAGGAAACAATTAAAGCATATAGGTTTGCGTTAAAAAACAAATGAAGATAGCACTTATCGGTATTAGGGGTATTCCTGTTATTTATAGCGGGTTCGAAGTTGCTGCCGAAAAAATATCAACTGATTTGGTAAAAAGGGGACATGAGGTAACAGTGTATTGCCGACATTCATATGTAAATTCTGGAAAAAAAACACTCAACGGAGTGAAGTTGATAACACTACCAGCACCCAAAAGCAAAAATTGGGAAACATTTGTTCACAGTTTATTATCCACTCTACATGCGGTCCTTTTTGAGCGATATGACCTTATCTGTTATTTTGGGGTAGGTAGTAGTTTGTTTAGTATTTTTCCTAGGCTGCTTAGAACAAAGACTGTTATTAATGTAGATGGCCTTGACTGGAAAAGAGAAAAGTGGGGATTAATTGGAAGAACATATCTTGCTCTGTCAGAATACCTAGCCGTTATATTGCCTAATAGAATTATTACAGACTCTTTGTTCATCCAAAAATATTATGAGAAGAAATTTAATAAAAAATCAAAATACATCCCTTACGGTTTTTATAAAGAAAAAAAGTCAAGCAATTCGGCTTTGCGACGATTTGGTCTCAAAAGAAGACAGTATTTAGTTTGGGTAGGAAGATTTGTTCCAGATAATCATACAGATGAACTTATTAAAGCTTTTTCTAAACTTAATACAGAAATAAAGTGCGTTATCGTGGGAGACGATATTAATGAGAGTGGATACAAAAAGAAAATCTTGAAAGATGGCAAAAAAAATAAGCGCATTGTTTTTACGGGGTTTTTAAAACGAGTTTCTTACGCGAGCGTAGTAAGAAATGCGCTAGCTTATGTTGAAACCAAGCGATCTGGCGGCACACACCCATCCTTAGTAGAGGCAATGGGTTTTGGTTCTTTGATACTGTCTAATAATCATCATGCCAATAAAGAGGTTTTAGGCGATGCGGCTATGTATTACAAAATAGGTTCACTAACAGACCTAGAAGAAAAGTTGAAATGGGTGATTGATAAGAAAAACTACAAAAAGCAAGACGTGCTGAGGAAAAGTATTAAACAAAGAGTTACGCAAAAATACAGTTGGGAAAGTATTGTCGATGTATACGAAAAGTTTTTTTTAAAGATTATTCAATCTTGTCAATGACAAAACCATGGAAGTCGTATTTGTCTTCAAATTCCTGTTCGCTAATTTCCATAACCGTACCTAAAATCTGAACACTGGGTGTGCCTAGGCTGATGGGAGCACCAACAGCGAGGTCAGATCGTTTAAATGTATATTTCTGGCTACGCTTGCTGCAATCAGCAGAAAGTTTGACAATCAGATATATATCGAACCTATTTTTGTTAATATCTGCGTCTTCGGTTTGATTGGAATTTTTTTATCTTTTTTTTCTTAGCCATACGGATATCATATTTTAAGTAAGACAGAAGTGTAACTTTTGATTACGAGACTGTCATTTTCTGTTTATTGAATGGTAGAATGATTTTGTTGTTGGCAATCGAATCATGATTGAATCAATTAAACAATTATTAGTGTTAGTTGCTAAGTCAGACAAGATTTGGCTGATTCCAGTTATTCTGACGTTGGTTATTGTTGCCTTGTTGATAATCAGTGCCCAAATTTCTCCTGTCCCCATTTTTATTTATCCCCTGATATGAAAAAGATAGTCAGTGAGATTAACAGGGTTTTTATCGTCATCGTTTTAGCTATGTTTTATTTACTCGTCATCGGCGTAACTTCTGTATTTTTAAAAATATCCAGACTATTTGTCAAAAAAGAAAAACACACATCTTATTGGAAAAAGGGGCAGGGAAGCGGCTTAAAACGCGACTATTTCAAATCTGCTTACTAAAAACAATATGTATATTTTAGGAATATCATCTTTTTATCACGATAGTGCTGCCTGTTTAATAAAAGATGGTGAAATACTGAGCGCTGTTGAAGAAGAAAGATTTAGTCGCATAAAGCATGACAACAAATTCCCCCTTAAAGCAGTTGAATTTTGTTTAAAAAATGCAGGAATTTCAATTAAAGATATAAGTTATGTTGCTTATTACGAAAAACCCTTGCTAAAGTTCGAAAGAATTTTGCAAACTTTTGTAGAAACATACCCATTTTCGTTAACCCCCTTTACTAAAAGTATTCCCGAGTGGATTAATCGCAAGATAAAGGTGGAACATATTATAAAGAAGGAGCTTGGATTTAAGGGAAAAATATTTTTTGTCCCACACCATCTTTCTCACGCCGCAGCGGCTTATTACACCACTTCATACAAAAAAGCCGCTATTTTGACCGTAGATGGAACAGGGGAGTATAAAACAGCTGGTTTGTGGAAGGGGGACGGAAACGCCATCTCTGAACTTAAGAAGATTGATTTTCCAAGTTCTTTGGGCTTACTTTATTCCACATTCACTTCTTTTTTAGGTTTTAGAGTAAACAACGACGAATATAAGGTAATGGGTCTGGCTGCTTATGGTAAGCCAATTTACAAAGAAGAAATATATAAAGTGGTTGACGTAAAAGAAGATGGAAGCTTCGCTCTTAACATGAGGTATTTTTCTTTTAGAGAATCTTTTCAAATGTGGAACAGGAGGTTCGAAAAACTATTTGGAGAACCACGAAGGCCAGGAGAAAAACTTACCAAAAGAGATAAGGATCTTGCTGCTAGTACCCAAGAGGTATCAGAAGAAATTTATTTTAAAATGCTAAATCACCTATTTGAAATTACCAAGATTAAAAACCTTTGTGTTAGTGGTGGTGTTGGCCTGAATTCATTGGCAAACGGGAAGATATACGACAATACACCATTCAAGAAAGTGTCTATTTTTGGTCCTGCCGGAGACGGGGGCACCAGCATGGGGGCCGCTTTGTATGTCTACTACGGTATTTTAAAGAAAAAGCCAAGAAAAGCAGTTTTCAATGTTCTTTTGGGGTCAGAATATTCAAATGAGCAAATAAAAGAAGCTATTCAGAAGAGTGGGTTAAAATACGTATTTTACAAGAAAGAAAAAGATTTGCTTAAGAAAGTGGTTAGCTTGTTAAATAGTAATAAAATTATTGGCTGGTTTGATGGTCGAATGGAGTTTGGGCCTCGAGCATTAGGTTCGAGATCAATTTTGGCTAAACCAAGCCCAAGATCTATGAAGACGGAAGTAAACAAGACAAAAAGAAGAGAGCAATTTAGACCATTTGCCGGATCAGTTTTGCAAGAAAAAACGCATGAATATTTTGAAGTTCCCGAAAAAAATCACTTTTCTCCTTACATGAATTTTGTTTTTCAAACAAAAGAAGACAAGAAAAACGAAATCTCTGCCATTGTTCACAAAGATGGAACTTGTCGCATCCAAACAGTCAATAAAGAAAATGGGAGATATTACAAATTAATTAAAGAGTTCTACAGAAAAACCGGGATACCTTGTGTTTTAAACACAAGTTTTAATATAAAAGGGGAACCAATTGTGGAAAGCCCTGAACAAGCAATTCAAAACCTTTTGAGAACAAAAATTGATTATTTGATAATGGGGAACTATTTAATATACAAAAGTTAATTACAGGGGATTAAAGATTCTTTGGTGAGATACTTATAAATTGTTTGAGCCATGAGATCGTAGCCCAGGGGTGTAGGGTGCCAGTCTGGCTGTTTTGTTTTAGGGTTTTCTTTGTAGAAATTCGGTAGTTCAAAATATTCAACACGTTCTGGGTATTTTTCTGAAAGGTTTTTAATAACTTGTTTGTTTTCATTATGCATTTCTGCCCATACAGGAATAACAATCTTGCTATTGGAGTTTAAGATGAGTCTCTCTAGTTGTTTCTTTTGATAGTTTCGGATATTGTCGTTATCATAATTTTCCTTAAAATCATGGTACGCTTTATCCAAGTGAGGACATTTGCCCACTTCTGCTAATTGATCCATTTTTTCTGGTCCCATTTCTTCATAATAAAGACTAACAATCGGTGCTGTAATTTCAACGATATCCATAAAATCATCTTCTTTTAGAAGGAATATGATCATATCTGGTTCATATTTTTGCCCGCGAAGGAGAAATCTTTCTACAGAATACTGAATATCGTACCCACTAACGCCAAGATTAATTACCTCGAATTTCTGATTATTGGAGCAAGTTTCGCTTAGAAGTCTTTCTAGTTTTTCTGGGTAGTTTTCGGCGGTATTTGCAAAAAGACCAAAAGTAAAGGAGTCTCCTAGAGTCATTATTCTATACGAATTAGGCAATTTATTGATGGGGTAATCGAAACGCTCATGGAGGTGGTCGGAATTGATGGTGTAATAAACTTTTAAGTCAGACAGAGGGGGTGTGTCTTCCTCTGTTGTTTTTGCTATTGGCTCATAGAAAAACTGCAGTTTGGAGTCAGAATTAAAAATAACGTCTTTTTTGTGAATAGGTGTATATGTGGTCTCACCTAATACGCTGGTTTCTTGTTTGAATATTTTTATGCCCAAAAAAACAACAATTCCCAACTGAAAACACACAATAGTAATAATTTTTAATTTCATACTCAGAGAAAGGGTTGTTCTATTTACAAGATTACTCACAAGAAATAAAACCCTCTTTAGTTAGATATTCAAATAAATTGTCTGTAATTATAGTGTGGCCTAAAATAGTGGGGTGACCGTCGTTGGGGAATGACGCTCCGTTGATATTATAAATATCCGGAATGTTCCCATGGAATGTCATATTGTCTCGTGACGCAGTTAATTCTTCTAGGGCCCTTTTATATTCGCCGTTAGTGCTTGGAAAGGTGATGATTAATAAAGGGTTAACATAGGTATCTCGAAAGTTTTCAAGAAAATTCATTTGAGTTTTGAATAAATGAACTCTTCCGTATGTGTCAATTACTTTCTGCATAGCCCTGCTCCAAGAAGGATAAAAGTTTCCCTTCTTGACTAATTTATCAAACTCACCTGTTTTTTTCAGCTCTGCGGCAATAATTTTCTCTTCTATTAACATACGCTCATTTAATTGAACCATATCGCCGTTTTTAATAAACCAAATGATAAGGTCGGGATTATATTTGTGTCCACGTATTTTATATCTTTCGGAGGCGTATTGAATATCGTATCCTCCAACTCCAAGATTAATAACTTCAAATTGATCATAATTATTACATGACAAAGTGTCATTAAGTTTGTCCTCGAGTTTTTCTGAATAGTTATTTTCTGTGTCAACATAAAGACCGTAAGTATAGGAATCGCCAAGTGTTATTATGCGAAATGTTCTATCGGGCTTTTCGGGTGAATATTCAAATCTCTCGTTTAATGAATCAGAGTTGATTGTATAAGTTGCTTTATAGGGAACCCAGGGGTTTACATTTTCGATTGTGTTAGGCGCTGGTTCATAGAAGCGCTGAAGCTCAGAGTCAGGATTGACAATAATGCTTTCTTTTTCAATTGGAGCATAAACTTTGGTTCCCAATACCTTCATTTGTTTTTGGTATATTTTTATACCTAAATAAAGCGCAATTGCCACCTGAATCATGATAACAGGGAAAAGGAGGCATTTTCGTTTTTTGGACTTGCTTAGTTGCATGGTATTAATGAGTTCTTTTCCAGGTAATTAAGCATGCTGTTTGTCATTAGAGTATAACCCCTTGCAGTTGGATGACCGTCCGGTTGCACATTTGCTGTTTTATTTGGGTTGGCAAGTCCGTCATAGAAATAGACATTATCTTTTGATTTTGCAAGCTCACGCATTCGCTGATCATATTTTTCTTGTGTAGACGGATAGGTAAGAATGACTATTTTTTTGTTGTCGTAACGACCAAATTTATTCATAACAGCTGTTTGGTAATCCAATGTTTCTTGCTCATCGTAACTTTCATGCATAATTTTTAAGGCTTTTTCGTACCATGGATAACTAACAATGCCGTCATCGCTAACAAAATATCCAGATTCATTTTTGGCGTGCAACTCATCCAAAAACTGATCGGTTAGGGGCCTCATAATATTTTCAATTTGGGAAAAATCATCACCTCTTAAAAGCCAAAGAATTAAATCTGGATTATATTTTTCGCCTCTTAGTAAATATCGCTCTGAGGCGAATTGAATATCGTAGCCACGGACACCTAAATTAATTACTTCAAAATTCTGATTTTCTCCATACTTATTATTCAATAGAGTCTCGAGTTGCTTAGGGTAATTGTCTTTGAGCTGCACAGAAGCTCCAAAGGTAAATGAATCCCCGATAGCTACAATTCGGAAAGTGGAATCAGGCTTCTCATTTTCGTACTCTCGGACCTCTCTTAGGGCGTCAGAGTTTATGTAGTATTCTATTTTCTCTTCAAGCCAAGGGGCATGGTCTGGCTCAACACTGTTGGATTTGGGTTCATAAAAGTTTTCAAGTTTTGAATCTGGATTAGAAGATATTCCCTTTTTGTCAACTGGAGTGACTATTGCACTAGTTCCCAGTATTTTTGTTTTTTTGTATATTTTGACGCCTAAAAAAACGGCAACCACTAACTGAATAGCGGCAACCCAAATAATGACCTTAGATTTCATGCGATTAAGTATACATTAGCAACAAACTACCCTTTTTAGAACATTTGTATATAATGGGGGACATGAATAGTAGAACTAAATACTCAGACAAAGATATTTCTACAAAAACGCAACACTACCTTCTTAAAACAGCTGGATTTGTTATCAAAATTATCTTAGAACCAACGGAGCAAATAATTTTTAAGCGGAACATGATTCAAAGCATTATAGATACTTGGGGAGCAGAAGGGTTTTTAAAGACTACCTCATCAGCAAAAATTGACTTTGAAATAAAATTTGAGCCAACGGCAGGCACAATGGGAATTTTAGAAAAAAGAAAGGGTAGGGATCATTACTATTTAGCCGTACGAAGAAATATCCCTTCTAAGCAGATTATTGTTTATTATTTTACGAGTCTTCCGACCTTACAGATTCTTTTAAAGGAGATACTCTCTTTTTTAGTAGAAAAAGATGGGTTTTTGCTACATGCCTCCAGTTGTCAAGATAAAAATGGCAAACTAAAACTATTTGTAGCTTCTTCTGGAGGTGGTAAAACTACTACTGCTAATTCATTGGCAAAAGGAAATGTTTGTTTAAAATTTGGTGACGACATTGTTATTGTAAGGAAAATTAAAGGGAGATGGTTCTACTTCAGTCCGCCTTTTATAGAAAAAGATGCGCTGCCAACCAAAAGACAGGCAAGTAAGGCTGAAATATATTTTATTAAAAAAACTAAAACCGCTTCAAAAAAGGTATTAGCAAATAAGGGAATTGTTTTAAAAGAAATACTGAAACAGATTTGGGTAAGTTCGGAGAAGCTCGAAAAAGTCACGTTGATTAACGCTATATCTTTCGTTATGGAAAATAAATTCTACCTACTTGGGGCTACACTTAACGTAAAAGCTATACAAAAATTAGTTTATGAAAATTAAAAAAGATATTTTAATACAAAAAATGGGGGATAGTTATGTTGCTTATGACAACGACAAATCAGCCCTACACGAGCTTAATGAAACTGCTTATTTAATCCTGTCTGGATTTGAAAAAGGAAAGACCAAAACAGAAATCATTAGTGGAATAATTAGTAAATTTAAAGTTTCGAAAGAAGAAGCAAAGAAAGACTTACAAAAATTTATTCAACTCCTTGAGAAGAAAGACTTGATTGTTGGCAAGAAATAGCTCCTTGTTTTTTTGTGACGTAATATTTTAATCTTTTGTGTCAGTGGTTGAGAAGAAAGAAGCAATACAAAAGCAAATCGTTTAATTCTTTCCTTATTTTTACCACCAGAACTAAAAGGCGAAATGAATCTAATTAATATGCAAGAAAGGAGTTTTTGCCCTAAATTTAGGGAAATTTTATTGTAGGGGACGGGTGTTTTATAGTAGCGCTTTAAGACAAGCAACCCTAAATATACTTGGTTTTGAAACTGAAACTTACAAATTATCTTTATAAGTTTTGACCAATCTACTTTTTGTTTTCTGATAAGTGAATCAATTAAAAGTGCTCTGTGCGCTCCTTGAAAATTATGGTGAAAGAAATGTAATAGAAGCAAGACGATAGTTGTTTCAATTTCTAGTATTGGATATTCGGTTTCATTGACCAATACATATTTAATTTTTTTAAAGAGATGTATTTGAAAGGGTTCGGTGGGTGGAAGGAGTTGATTAATTTTTCTTAGCTTTGTAAAACCGATAGCTGGTTCGAGGTGAAGATCGATCGTTGTATAAAATGGTTTGGTTCCTTTTAGAAAGGAAACCTGAGAGGCGTTTTTGACTTTTTTGCCATATAGTTTGGGTTGAATTTTTCTAAATCCAAGCTTTTTTAAAATTTTAGTTGTTTTTTCTAGATTTTCTTTGTTAATAAGTAAATCGGCGTCATAATATATTCTCTGAGGTGGAGCGTGGTTAAAATGTATGTGCAGTGGAAGCCCTTTTAGAACAATATAATCGATTTTATTACCAACTAAAGCTTTGTTTATTTTTTTGAGCTCTTCTAAGTAAACTGATGATTGGGCGAGATAAAGGTGAGATAGTTTAATTTTCTGCCTATTTCTTTCTATTGCCTCGATTTTTCCTAGGATTTGAGTTTTGTATATTTTTCCATCATCTTTGTTTTTGTTGTCTCCCTTCGTAATATAGTACTTCTTAGATGGGGAGATGTAGATAATCCTGTGGGCAATGAGCTGCCCCAATTTATAAAATACAACGATATCATCAATTTTATAGCGAACTGATTTTTTAACCAATGGCTTGTCGCTAGGTAAGATAAGAGGCACCATACTGGTTTGAGATAGCTTGTTTGTCATATGATTTCTAGACTTATTGTACAGAAGATATGCTTAGGGGAACATGAGGAGGCTTGTTAGTGTATGGTCATTGCTAAGAGGAATTCGAGATCTGTCGAACTTTTTATGGTCTGTTGATTATAAAACGATATTGTTTTAATTTTTGAGGACTTATTTTTTTGGCTTCTGATAGTGGGTTTGGGAATGTTGAAAGAACAACAAGAGGAACTAAAAAAACAGTTGCGTAAAGAATGATTTTTTCTATTTTTTCTAAGATGGTTTCCATGTATTTAGACTGAACCTATGTGTATATATCTTTATATTACTAGAAAGACGCTGAGTCAACAAGAGAATAATTGTCTTAGTGGCATCCGTTTTAGGCAAGACGGGACAGGGTTTGGTGGTACGTAATATGGTGTATTTGGAAATACAATCTATTTACAACTGATTGCACAAACACTATTGGTACGGAGTTTGATTGTTTTTGGTTTTTGGTTATGAATAGTGAGAAAGAAACTAGAAATATTGCTAAAGCTACGAATAGAATAATGTATTCTATCTTGATTGTTTTGGGTTTCTCTTTGTTAAAACCATCGGTTTTTTATTTAATTTGAGTAATTTCATAGTTTTTGTATTTTAACGCCTTTTATTTTAATAACACGCCCCCTTCATAGGTTTCTACATCATCACTAATAATTAAACTGATTTGATATCTATCATTGAAAGTGTCTTCAGCTTTCCAAGTGGTGGTCCAAGTACCTGTTTTATCGTTGCCATCGGATAGGGTGAGGGGTTGTTCTATTTGATTGTTGTCTGTTTCCAGAACGGCGGTTGCTGTGGTTATGGGGGAGGTATGGTCAATATAGACTGTAAGTTTTTGAGTTTCACCTGACTTTGGATCAGAGGGGTCAATAATGATTTTGTATGGTTCTGGTTTAATACCGGATTTTTCATGATTGAATTCAAATATTTCTGCTCTTTTGCTGGGTTTTAGAGTAGAGACTGGAAAAGTTTGGGCTTGATTGGTATCAACTTCTTCTGATGGAGAAAAATATTTAGAGTATAAGAAATTGCCCAAGAACAAGGATTCTAGAAATAATAATATGATAAAAAATATAACCAAATATTTAGTTTTTATTTTTTTGGGTTCTTCCCTTTCTTGCAAATCTGGGAATGAATTAAGCTCTTCTTCTTTGCTGGGTTTTGGATTTGGGAAACCAGGCAGTTTCATATGAGTTAATTATCGATTATTTTAATGAAGCAGGCAAGTAGAAAATTTGAGATAAATTAAATCTTTTTTAGATTAAAATTACCTACAACTAACTGAACAAGCACCACGACCAGTAGGTTTAGAGCCTCCTATTTTGCAAGGATATTCTGTCACGCTAGTGGTATTTTTATTCGAGGTACAGGTTTTGCTAGCATACCCGCGGGTAGATGAAATATGCAGAAATGAGGTAAAAGATGATGGAGAGGGTGTGGCTGACTGTAGTTTTTCCAGAAGCTATTGGGCCAATGATGGTGATGAGGTTGTGTTTTATGTAAGCAAAGGATAAAGAAAAATGAGAGAAGAGTAAAGAGTGTGGGTATTATCTACAAGACTTGGTGCAACTATAACAGGAAATGTTTTTGCCGCCAGATGCGGTACAATTACAATTAGAGCTTACGCATGAGGTTTTTTTTCTATTTCCAGCATAGCTTCCACCCTTTCCACACCCTGCAGAACCTGAATTTGACTTTTGTGTCTTCCATCCTACATTAACACAGTATCTGCAGGTACCAGTAGTACAACCCTTAACCATAAAGTAGCCGCCGGTAACGCAATTAGCTGGACAAGTATTACATCCAGATGATGAACCGTCACAGTTGTAGTCATAACTTCCATCACCACGATGCGAGGTGTAACATGTGGTTTGGCCAGGTTTGGCGTTGGCGTTGGAGTCATAGCAGTCGGTATTGTTAGAAACATAACCAGCGGGTTGAGTGCAGGCTTGTGTGGTGACACTTGGATTACCGTAATTATCAGAATCAGAATCTCGATACCAAGTTAGGAGAGTACAGCAAGTGTTTGTTGCACTATAAGATCCATCATTACAATCTACAGTTAGGCTGGTCATGACATTTCTACGTCTACCATTGGTTGGAGCACTCGTCTGAGTATATTGAGTCGTGGTGGAGGGATAACCATCAGCATCGGCGTCAATCATCCAGAGAGGCGCCCCTGTTTTTATTGATCCATTTGCAGCAATGGAACCACCGGTCATACTAATACTACCAAGAACAATGACTTGGTTAGAGTTAATGGTTAATATACCGCTCTGGACAATTAACTTGGCTGTGTTGGTCGATCCAGTTCCAGTATCAACACCATCAACTAGACCTCCAAACACACAATCGGTGGTCACAGTAAAATTACCACTTACAGGACGAGCACAATCGGCGGCATAAATAGGAGATGAGACAACAAAGAATCCGCCAATAATAAGTCCCCAAATAATAATTAATTTAAATAAGTTTTTAATCATTTTTTATCTAAAAGTTAAACCACCTTCAAAAATATCCACTTCACTTGTCAGTTTAAAAAATAAGTAATAGGTATAGTCATATGAATCCATCATTGTCCACGTAGCTTGCCATGTTCCGTCAGTATCACTTCCAGAAATACGTTTAAAAGTATGTGTATCGCTTCTGCCATCGATGTTCATTGTTGCCGCAACGTTTGTAACAGGACTTGTATGACTTATTTTAGCAGTAACTGTTTGAGATTCACCCACTGCAGGATCAAAGGGATCGATAGTTACTTGATTCAACCTAGGTCCCACGACATCCTTTCCATGACTTAAATTATATGTTTGTGTACCCGAGGGAATTGGCTTAGGTGTTGGTTTGGGAGTAGAAGACGATAATGGTATTTGAGTTACAAGATTTTCTCCAGTTTCTTGGTGAGTAAAATCTTTTGATGCATCTTGAGTTTCTTGATTAGGAAGTTGAAAATCAATGAAGTAAAAAAGAATAAGTAAAACGATGAGAAGAACAACCAAGAGATACTCAAAGAGGGTAACTTTCATTAATTTATCCCCAAGTCTTTTTAGGTAATTTAGTATTTGCTCCCAATATTGTTTCATAGTTTTGAAGTAGGATAACTATCTGTTTTTAATGATGACGCTAAGCGGATTTTTTGTCAAGAATATTTGGCTAAAAAACAACATTTTTAAAAGAGTTTTCTGCACTTAACTATTCTGCCAAATCAATTACCCACCAATTGAAGTTAACATCAATTGAAAGGGAAGTGCTAAAGCCAACAGTGAAGGATCCTATTTCTTTACTCTTTACATACAAGACATTGTTTAAAGTGGAAGAGGTTGGTGTTACATATACCAATGTGTAATCGCCGATATTTGGATTATTGATTCTAATTTCAGTTGTTCCGGCTGGAATAATTGCTTTTCCTGCCGTGGCATTTGTATTAATTTCTCCATCCACATTAGGTTGATCAAGAGATAGGTCAGATGAAGCAATAATTAGCTTATTAATGGCTACACTCGCGAATTCAGCTGCTCCAGAAGCATTTATATTAGCGACTTCTATTCCTTCCGCATCAATCAAGCTAAGAAGATTGCCAAATTCAGATGCATCTTCAAGATTGGTATCTTTAAGAGTTAATCCAGCTGCTTCTATCTCACCCGCAACATATAGATTGCCGCTTATTTCCATATTTCCATTAGTATCAATCCTTACTTTACCAGCCATTATTTCTAATGGGGCCATGGCAAGAGATTGTAGTTTAAGAGGAGCGTTCAAAGTATCTAAGGAATTAATGATTAACCCACTTTCATCCGTCAGTGATTGAGCAACAAAGTCGCTGCCAATTGTTAAAGAAGATGATACAGAAAGAGTATTTATGGCCGTATTCCCGGTAACATATAATTGGCCCAAAGTAAGCTCTTCTAAGCGTGCAGAATCGGTTGCAGTAAAGATATTTGATTCAGCAACATTAGTCAATGTTAGTTGATCTTCTTGAGATTGTCTTAGTAATTCTTCTATTTCTTCAATGGTGATTGGTGATTTATCAGTGGGCGACGATTTACTAATAATCTCATCAACATAGATTTTGTCGGCAGTTAGTTCTTTTGTTTTAACTTCCTCTGATTCAAGTGTTCCGCTAAAGGTTGCATTTCCTTCTGCATCAATGGAAGCAACCTCCTTATCTTCTTCTCCTTTAACAATTAATTTGCCATATGCTGACTCGGTTGCATCAGGTGTGGCATTGTTAAGATCAATAACAAGATCAGAGTCGGCTAGCGGAGAAATCATACTGGTTTGAACAATCGGAGAAACCAATCCATTGGTTACTAAAAGATTATCAACAGTGGCTTGAAAAGCCACAAGAGTCTTAGTAGTGACACTGGCCGTTTTTATTGCGCCGGCCTGAAGTGTATCAGCAACATATGCAGAACCCCCAACAGTTAGGTCTGTTACTTGTATTGCTCCAGCTTTTATATTGGCCACTGCGAGGTTGGCAAAAGCTTCAAGACCTTCGACAATTTCTCCCTTTATTGTTCTTATTTTATATTCAGAATTGTCGGTAAATATTTCATAATCAGAGAGAGTTGGTATTGTATGTTCTGTAATACCGTTTCCTATTAAATCATCATTATCAACAACAAACCCGGATGCTTCAATGTCATAGTTATAATTCGACCATTCCTCAGCATCAAACCTCGGGGCTGTAAGTCTGTATGAAACGGAAGTGGGCCGTGATGTGTATATTGACAGAGTATAATTCTCTTGATCTATTTCATACCAGGCCTTCGTATTGTCTGAAGACGAAAGAAGAACAACTAAATTTCCAATATGTTTACCTATGTCAGTTGCTTTACCAAACAACCAAAGATCGGAACCTCTTTCTTGGTTAGTAAAATCGATAGTGTGTTTGTATCCAATACCTGGAATGTACTGATCGGTTTTAATAACACCAACCGTTTCTTCTTTAATGCCGATCATACCAGCCATGTAGGTTGCATATTTTTCCCCTCCAACGTCATACACAGGGTCGACAGTTCCCACCGTTATCTTTCCCGTACCCCCTCCAAAGGTAGCGTTACCTACAAAGGCAACACTACTGCTATTGTAACTGTAGCTGAATACCACGTTATTCACTGAAGCAGCTCTTCTATAAAATGAAATCCTATCTGAACTTTCTCCTGTTGCGAAAGCAGGCGCTCCGTTCCCATTATAAAAGATTCCTCCTCCGTGGGAAGTGCTTTGCCCAACATATGTATATCCAGTTCCTTGACGTGCTCCATAGGCCTCAAAGCCTGCACTATAGTCGTCACCTGCGAGAGCCCTTACGTAGGTATTCGCTGCTCTACTAGTCGAACCGACAGTGGTATTGCCGATAGTAGTTAGATCTCCAGCCATAGTGACGTCTTCGTCCGCATCCATGGTGATAGTAACAGTGCCGTCGCTGTCAGCAATGCCGCTGTCGGGATACAATACCCCGTTGATTTCTAAACCATTTGAGATAAGAACATCATTGGCGGCACTTAATCCATGGTTAGTAATCCCAGTTCCAAAACGGGAGTAGGTTGTGGTTGAGGTTGAGCCGACATTAAGCACCCCGCCAATGCCGACGTTGCCTGAATTATCAATCACAAATTTGGGTACTCCAGCAGCAGAAGCAGTGAATAAATCACCAGCCTTTTGTTGATTAACCATTAAAGCCGCTAAACCGACATTGGCCGTATTTTCCACTAACCAGGAAGAAGCAGAGAGAACGTTGGTCGTAATAGTAGGTGTGGCCGACAATGTTATGGTGGCAGTTCCGGCTGAGTTACTTATATTTCCACCATCAAGGTAAAGAACACCATCGAGTTCTAAATCATCACTTACTAAAAGGTCAGCATCGGCACCGGTTCCAGAAAGGCTATGGCCTGTGTTAGCTGAGCCAACGTTAAGAGCAACTGAGGGAGTGGTGTCTTGAATCCCAACATTACCTCCTGGGTTAAAAGTAAGATCTACAGATCCATTAGTGGTTAAGTCTATGGCGGTGGCTGTATCTTCATCAAAATCAAGGGTTAAGGTGTTGGTTCCATCTGAAAGGGCTAGCTCAGAATCAGTGGTATTTAATATTGTTTCTGAGTTTTGAAGTGATATGTCAGTTGTAAATCCACCCCCACCTGTATTGGCAATGGAAAGAGCAGTGGTAACTGCTTCATTAGTATCTAGGTTATCAAGAACTAAAAGGCTCTCTGTTATTCCTGTTGTCAGGGCATCATCATTATTCTCAAGTACAAAAAGCCTCTGATTCCCTCCATCAGTAGTGGCATCATTTGTTATCCCCAGAGTAAAACCATCAAATATAGCTGAGGAATCAGCCGTATCCCAAGTAAATGTGCTTGCATATTCAGCGTGAGAAAGGGAGAGGTTGGCTGTGGGTGCCGTTAAATCACTCCAGGAAGAGGTTGCACCACCAGCTAATGTCCCATATATCACTCCATCAACCTCTAAGTCTCCCCCTATATACAAATCATTGTCCGAAGAAATAGCAGCTTCATCTTTTGCGTCAGTAGAATCAGCAAAAACATTGTATCCGCCTCCAGTAGCATGACCACCGACAATTAAAGCAACACCATTAGTCAAAGCAACATCTCCTCCTCCTGGATTAACAGTTAAATCTCCCGTTGAGGTGAGTGTGTTACCAGAAAGATTTAATGTTCCCGCAATATCATTAGTAGACCCATTAACATCAATATCCCCAGCCGTGGTTATATTCCCAGTCCCTGGGGCAACAGAGAAGTTGGCCCCACCAACCGTCAAATTAGCAGTCGTGACATCTAATCCATTCTCTGCATCAACATTACCAGCAAAAGAAACTTGTCCAGTAGAGTTAAAATCCAAAGCTCCAGTTCCGGAAGAAGAAAAAGTTAAAGTCCCCAAGGCTATATCCGTGGATACATCTAGGGTCAAACTGTCAGCTAACTCTGTGAAGTCTAGACAATCTGTACAAGTTAAATCACTGGCGGTAATACCCGTAATTCCTGTTCCATCTCCATATATCACTCCATCAACCTCCAAATCTTGGGTAACGTATAGGTCGTCGCCTGCCAAATCGACTGATCCCGGAGTACCTGTGCCTATTTTTACTCCGCCACCAGTTGGATCGATGGTTAAGTCAGTAGTAGAGGCGAGTGTATTGCCAGAAAGATTTAATGTCCCTGCTATATCATTAGTTAATCCGTTTGTGTCCAAATTTCCACCAACTACAAAGCTATCGTCGGTAGCTAATGTGTTCGCTGTTGAGCGATAAAGATTAGTATCTGTTGAGAACGTAGCTACACCAGAATCATTTACAAAAAATGGGGCCGTTGAATCTGTGCCACCTACAGCTATATCATCTGTTATCGTGAGAGGGTACAGAACTCCTGATGTTTGTGTCCAGTAACTGGATCCGCCACTGCCAACAGCGGTCCAGATGGAACCATCCCAAACGTAGACACTATTATCTGTGCTGTTATAAACTAGGGAACCGGTACCAATTGAGTCAGGGTTAGTAGGATATCTACCAAGCCTAACTTGTCCATTAAATTGAGCATTTCCTTCATCAACCAACAATGCCATGGCTTCTCTGGCACCGTCATATCTTTTGAGGGTTAGGGTAGAGTAAATAGAGTTACTAGTGGCTGGTTTTCCTCTTTCATCAAGGGTTAAAGTTAGAACGTCGGAAAGAGCAGTGGTATTTATTTTACTTATCGTTGCGGTTTCTCCTCCTGATTGGGTGATTGAGAAATTGCCGTCAGTTTGCTGATATCCAGTTATATTAGTTAAAGCTCCATCTTCAGTTAATCTAATAGTGTCTTCGGTTGAGATATTGCCCTCTACATTTAGTTCACCTCCAACATCAGTATTTCCTAGAGCATCAACTGAAAAGCGGGTGACAGGGCTTGAGCCACTTTGTAACCTTAAAAGATCATAACCAGTTGCATTATTGGCGACAATTCCATAATAAAGCGAACCAGAGATGAGATTTGGGGCTTGGGCATTAAGAAAATTGCTATCAGTACCTTCAAAAAGAAAATGAGCAATACCAGATCCATCGGGATTGATAGTAATGTCTCCATCAGAAGCAGTTGGGGTGGAGAGGGTAAGTGTTTGTCCTTCAACTAATAAATTCCCTTCGGTTGCCTTAATGGCTGGTGCCTCTGTCGCTAGAAGAAGGGCTCCTTCATTAGAGATAACCGGAATAGTGTTAGGAAGGGCTCCTTCAGGCTGAGCAGGATAATATCCTTGCAAGTTGGCTGAGACGTTTGCTGTTGAGACTGGAAGTCGGGATCCAAGCTCTCCCTGGGTAGTTTCAGCGGCTAAAAAGAGTTTTTCATTTTCAAAGAAAAGCTCAGCGGGAACATCATCTAAAGATATCAAAATATCACCATTTACATCAGGTGTTAGTGTTCTTGTGCTTGAAGACCAAAAACTCTGATTATCATCTTCAGATGAATATAATTTGAAGGTGATTGATTGGGTACCAACAGCTGGAATTCCGTCACTGTCTTTTAGGTTCATTTTTGTAATTATTGTCCAGGGGGAGAGGAGGACAGCTTGCTCAACAATTGGTTCAACTTCACTGATTGTTTCGTTAGAGGCGGGTGCAGGTTTAAATGGGATGGGTAATTGTAGCTTAGTAACAAGGAGAAAAATTAAAACAGCCATACCACCGATCAATGCGCCTCGGAAAAGAATAGTTGGAAGGGAATTTTTCTTGACCGGTTTAGGTTCAGCTGGTTGCTTCACTTCTTTAACAGCAGCAGGCTTTTGGATTGTTTGGACTGGTTTGGGCACAGGATTTTGTGGAATGTGGCCTTCCTTGTGGGCCCATCCAAAAAACCGTTTTAGAGAGCTCATCTTACGCTTAGCGGTGGCAGGACTATTACGTCTAGAAATTTCTTCTTCGTAGGTTTGAATAAGTTCTGGTGATAAGTTAGGTAGAATGGTCATAATTATTAGTCGTTAGTTATTGTTTGTATGAGATTGCAGGTTTTTACTTTCTGCCCAAGAAAGGAATTGTCGTACGTCATTAACATAATTCCTAACAGTATTGCGCGAAGCTTTCGCTGTGTTCAGATGTTTTTCGAAAAGTGGCAACAGAGGATAGTTTTGTTTGTACGATGCTTTAGAAATATTAGTAATACCTTCCATAAAATTAAAATCCAATATTTGAGAAGATATTAAAAATCTAGACAAGTGTCTGAGTGTAGACAAACGTCGATTAATAGTTTTGTTGGCAACCTTGTTAGTAGTTAAATATGTTTTATAATTTTTGCCAGACACTTGGTTTAGAAAGGGGAGAGTGTCGCTAAATGTATTTGTTGCTACTCCCCATTGCCTAACTTGAATCAGAAACCACTTTGAGAAGTGGGAGATGTCGGATCGATAATTCTTATGCGATTTTGGAGAAATGCCCAGACCTGATAAGTATTTGAAAAACTTCTGTAAAATATTAGTGGTTTTGGCAGACATTATTTAAGGCTAAATTATACGAGTTATACTACTTATACTATTTTTAATAAGAATGGACATAATGTCAATAGCCTTTTGTCAGGCTAAATCAGTATAAGTAAGATATAGTTTTTCACAGGAAGTCATAACATAATTTCCGCAAGAGATGTGTGCGGGGTATATACATCAAAAGAGATCTAACAGCAGACCGATAATAGTATTTTAATACTTTTATTACAGAATAATTTATGCCTAGGAAGTCCAGATGCGGAAATATGCGGAAATAGTTTAGTGTTTGCAATATTTTCAGAAATTAGTTATTAGGGGCTCAAAAAGGGGTTTTAGCAATTAGCTAAAGCAAGTGCCAGAGAAATTTATTTCGCTATTTGTCCGATAGATTGGATTATCTGAATTTTTATACACAGATAATATGTTTTACAACTTAAGCGATGCAAACTCCTGTTGTTGGTTGTATAATATTTTTATGTCAAGAGCTCGCAAGCCTAGATTCGACCATAGCTTAATCGAAAACAAGTGGCAAACCAAGTGGGAAAAAGAAAAAATCTTTAGTCCTGACTTAAAAACTTCAAAAAAGCCATATTACAGTCTAATGATGTTCCCTTATCCGTCGGCTGAAGGTATGCATGTGGGTAATATGTATGCTTTTACGGGAGCCGATGTTCACAGTCGTCTTATGAGGATGAAGGGATTCGATGTTTTTGAGCCTATTGGACTAGACGGCTTTGGTATTCATTCTGAAAACTATGCTTTATCTGTTGATAAACATCCAGCAGATTTGTCCAAGCGTACTGAAAAGAATTTTTATGCCCAATTAAGAGCAGTAGGCAATAGTTATTCTTGGCCCCACACTCTAGAAACATATGATCCTGACTACTACAAATGGACGCAATGGATTTTTACGGAAATGTTTAAGGCTGGCTTGGCCTATCGAGCCAAGTCTTCTGTAAATTGGTGCCCATCTTGCAAGACTGTTCTTGCAGACGAGCAGGTGATTGCAGGTAAGTGTGAGAGGTGTACAGAAGACGTTGAAACAAAAGATTTAGAGCAGTGGTTTTTCAGGACTGCTTCAGGCAAGCGCCCCGATGGCAAATTGTATGCGGACTCTCTATTTGAAAACTTAGAAAAAATAAATTGGAGTAAGAAGGTAACTGTTGCTCAAAAGAATTGGATAGCCAAGAAAGAGGGGGTAGACATCGCGTATCCAATAAAAGATACAGATAAGTCTTTGACTTGTTTTACAACAAGACCAGACACGAATTTTGGTGCTACCTTCATTGTATTGTCTCCAGAAGCGGCCGGAAAGCATTTGTCTGTTGTGCCTGAAGAACAAAAAAAGAAGGTGTCTAAATATATCAAAAAGGCATTAAATAAAACAAAACAAGAACGCCGAGAAGAAGGAAGAGAAAAAACAGGTGTGTTTACTGGATTGTACGCAGTTAATCGATTAGCTGACCGAGAAATGCCTATATGGGTCAGCGACTTTGTTTTAGGTGAAGTTGGAACAGGTGCTGTTGTTGGTGTTCCTGGTCACGACAAGCGAGATTTTGAATTTGCCAAAGAATTTGATTTGCCAGTGATAAGAGTGGTGGTAGGCAGTGACAGAGACGAGTCGGCCATAGAAAAAATAGAACAGGTGATGGAAGAGGAAGGAAAGATAGTTAATTCAGAATTTATTAATGGCATGACTGTCGATAAGGCCATAGAAAAAATAGCGGATCATTTGGAAGCAAAAGGTTGGGGAAAAAGAAATACCTCTTACCATCTTCGTGACTGGTTAATTAGCAGGCAGCGCTATTGGGGGCCACCGATTCCAATGATATATTGCCAGAAGTGTGCGGATGAGGGGAAGGGTGAGCGAAGTGAAATGCCTGGGTGGTATGCCGTTGATGAGAAAGACCTTCCCGTTGAATTACCCTTTGTAAAGGATTATCGACCCAAGGGAACCGGGATATCTCCTCTCGCTACGCTAAAAAGTTTTTATGAAGTTAAGTGTCCTGTTTGTGGAAGTAAGGCAAAGAGAGAAACAGACGTTTCTGATACCTTTTTAGACAGTTCGTGGTACTTTTTAAGGTATCCTTCTGTTGGTGCAGAGAGCTCGGATAAGCAAATAATTGATACTGAGATAACTAAAAAGTGGCTACCAGTAAATATGTATATTGGTGGCGCAGAACATTCGGTTCTTCATTTGCTTTACTCTCGCTGGATGACGATGGTTTTTAAAGACATGCAACTAATTGATTTTGAGGAACCGTACGATCGTTTCTATGCCCACGGGATGATTATTAAGGATGGGGCAAAGATGAGCAAGAGTCGAGGAAACATTGTTATTCCGGATGAATATATAAAGAAATTTGGTGCAGACGCATTCAGGGCTTATCTAATGTTTCTAGGTCCATATGATGCAGGAGGAGATTTCCGAGACACAGGTATCGAGGGGATGAGGCGATTTATAGAGAGGGTTTGGGATCTATTCGAAAACACTGTTGATTTAAGTGTGGTAAATAAAAAAGACTCAGATGAAGTGCTTACTAAAATGCATCAAACTATAAAGAAAGTTACCAACGACATTGAAAATCTTAGATACAATACGGCCATTTCGGCTGTAATGGAGTATGTAAACTTGCTCAGAGAAAAGGCAAGTCAGGCTGACGATAAAACAAAGGATGAAGTTGGAGGAGTGATTTGGAAAGACGCACTAAAAACACTAGCCTTACTTTTGGCACCCTTTGCACCTCATATCACTGAGGAGGTATGGGTAGAAAAACTAGGTCAAACTTTTTCAATTCACACTGCTGCATGGCCCGGTTATGACAAGAATCTTGTAAAAGAAAGCGAGAGCACAATAGTTTTACAGGTTAATGGCAAGATTCGCTCAACCATCTTAGTTGATTCAGATGAGGCTAAAAACAAGGAAGAAATGATTAAAAAGGCAAGCGAAGATGAAAATATTCAAAAATGGCTTGAGGGAAAAAAGATCAAGAATACAATATTCGTGCCCGGTAAGCTTATCAATTTCGTTATCGGGTAGAGATTTATATTCTCATGCTGCCCAAACCAAACTTACAGGAAGAAAAAGACTTCAAAACTAATTGGGAGGATTTACTTTTAAGACATCGATATCAAATATTACTTTTTTTAATTGGAGCGATCCTGGTTGGCCTAGGGGTCTTTCTTTTTAAGAACAGGGAAAGCCTTTATTCTTCTGGTGTAGAGGTCTTAGAATCTTCCTCAGACGATAAGGACAGCAGTTTTGAAGAAGTTGTGATAGAAGTTAGCGGGGCAGTTGAAACACCGGGCGTTTATCGTTTGTTGTCTAGCGCCAGAGTTGAAGATGCATTAATTGCAGCAGGTGGTATTTCGGTAGATGCGGACAGGGATTGGATGGAAAAAACGTTAAATCGGGCGGCAAAAATATCAGATGGTCAAAAAATTTATATCCCAAGAATCAATGAGCAAATAGGTGGAGAGAGTGCTAACAATGTGGCAGGACATCAAAGTGGATCATCGATTTGGGGGAGTAATACATCAGAAAATATTAATATCAACACTGCCAGTCAAAACCAGCTAGAATCGTTATGGGGAATTGGCCCTGTTACCGCTCAAAACATCATTGAACAAAGACCTTACTCAACAGTTGAAGAATTACTAAATAAAAAGATTTTGAAGACAAATGTTTACGAAACCAACAAAGACAAGTTGTCAGTTTACTGACATCGAGTGATTGATAATTGCTAAATACAAAATGCGCTATCTATTTCGGTTTTTTCTGGTTTTATTGATTTTTGTACGGATAATTACCACCCAACCCAATTTTTCTGACGGAGATAAAATAAGAATTACAACAAAAGTCGCGTCAGAACCAATAAAATATGACACATCACAAAGATTAGTTTTCTATGGACTAAAAACTTATCTACCAAATTATCCAGAAATTAATTATGGAGACAAAGTGGTTGTAGAGGGGGTAGTGGAAGATGGAAAACTTGTAAGCCCGATTCTTGTTAGTTTAGAACCGTCAGTTGGGAAACTCTATAAAACTAGACTTAATATTATCAAAATATATCAAAAATCCTTACCAGAGCCTCATGCATCACTTCTAGCTGGTTTAACCTTAGGATCAAAAGCGGGTTTGCCGACAAGTTTTTGGAACGCTTTAAAAAAATCAGGGACGGCTCATGTCGTTGTTGCCTCAGGCATGAATGTGACTCTTGTGGCAAGCTTTTTAATGGGGGTATTGATCGTTTTGATGCCCAGAAGAAGCGCTATCCCTCTAGCTTTGATAGGTGTGTGGCTATATTCTTTGCTTTCAGGTTTTGATGCTCCAATTGTGAGGGCAGCGATTATGGGCTCAATTGTATTTACGGCTCAGGCACTCGGCAGGCTCCAGGCAGCTAGCAAGGCTTTGTTTTTTTCTGCGGCCATAATGTTGATTGCAAGGCCAGATTGGATATCTGATTTGGGATTTATTCTTTCTTTTGTGGCTACCGGCTCATTGATGTTATTTGAAAGAAAAATTGCGAGTTTGATACGATTTGTACCTGGTATTTTCAGAGAAGGGTTGTCTACTTCCTTGGCTGCCCAGATTGGGGTGGCTCCAATTCTGTACCTAACATTTGGCCAATTTAGCCTTCTTTCGCCAATTGTTAATGCGCTTGTTTTGTGGACGGTAGCGCCGATGACCATAATTGGAGGAATTGGCGGAATTTTGGGTTTGTTTTCAGATATTATTGGTAAATACGTTATTTTTCTTGCTTATCCGCTTACATCATGGTTTGTTTGGGTTGTAGGAATATTCGGATGAAAAAACTTTGGAATAATATATTTTTAGGCTTGAGCTTAGCCCTGATTGCTGTCTGGATGGCCGTATTTGTTTATCCTGAAAAAGAGCTTCATTTAATAGCTTGTGATGTTGGTCAGGGGGATGCTATTTTAGCCACATACGGAACGACACAAATACTTATTGATGGGGGAGCAACCAATAAAGTTGTAGAATGTTTAGGCACAAATATGCCCTTTTGGGATCGAAAAATAGAGGTTGTTTTATTAACACATCCCCAACTTGATCATTACGGGGGGCTTAGCGAGGTTTTCAGGCGATACCAAGTAGAACAATTCGTGGCTACTAGCCTTAACTCTAGCAGTCAATCGTATCAAGCGCTAATAAGTATGGTGGGGGGTAGTGGTACAGGAGTGATCAATCCCACTACAGGTATGGTTATCAGGTCGGGTTTGCTATATTTAGATATAGTCTGGCCTTCGGGTGATTTTCAAGCCAATGAGGGCGACAACCTCAAGGGCAATATATTGGGGGCATTTACCTCAAAAAGAGACCCAAACGACTTTTCTGTCGTGGCTAATTTGAGGCTAGGGGAGTTTGATGCCCTTTTCACTGGAGATATTGGTCCGGAGATAATAAATAAGGTTATAGCAACAGGTAAAATACATGACGTGGAGTATATCAAAATACCTCACCATGGTTCGAAAAATGGTTTAATCAAGGAACTGCTTGATGAGGCTAGTCCAGAGGTGGCCATCATCTCTGTAGGGAAGAACAGCTTTGGTCATCCGCACCAAGAAACACTTGATTTATTAAAGGAATACGATATTCAGGTAAAAAGAACAGATAAAGATGGGGATGTTGAATTAATATCAGATGGAAAAAACTGGTGGATTAAGAAATAAGCATGAGATTGTGATTTTACTCACGTTCGATTATCCACCAATCAAAGTGAATATCCTTGTCTGTCGATTTCTCTATTTCTGCCCTAAAGCCTGAATCTGGGGATTTTTCAGTCACAGACAAAGGAGAGTCGGTGACTGTTGTCGTAGCAATAAAGATTAAAGAGTTGGAGCCTACAGTGTCTGTTTCTATCCATACACTTGTTTGTCCTGATTCGATATAGTCTGAGCCTGCAGAATTGCCAGAGACCTTGTACTTTTTGGCTGTTATTTCATTAACGACCATATTGCCTGAAACGTCCATTGTTACTGATCCACCCATGAACTCAATATTTCCTAAGGCTAAGGGTTGAATTTTTAAAACACCAATTGCGTCAATTGTAGCTTGTTGGTTATCAAAAGAGAGTATCCCCACATCCAATCTTCCATTTATCACTGTATCTCCCAGTACAGAATCACCAAGGACAGTTAAGGAGGTTAAGAATGAGCTGTCTGTAGCTTCAGTAGGGGAGGCTAGATCAAGAGAAGAGTTAAGGAGCAACATTTCTGTTTCTAAACTATCCACTCTAGATACTAATTCATTAATTACTTCCGTACTTTTAACCTCTTCAGGCTCCGTTCCTTCCTCACCTTCTGGATTCTCAGGCTCATTATTAATATTATCTTCTAAGCCTAATACTAATCCTGAATCTAAACCTAATTCTAATGTTTCTACTTTAGTATTTAATTCCTGCATGGCCGCTACAAGGTAAGGACGAACATTGTAACTATCTAGCTGTAAATACCCATTTTCTCCACTGTCTTGGACAGAATCAGGAAATATTTCTTGAAACTCCTGGGCTATGAAGTTGTAATAATACCTATCTTCCAAAGAAGGATGCTCATCCATATATTCATCTATGTATTTAAACTTAACCGGACGAAGAGAATCTATAATATCAAGAGCATTATCCAATCCCAAAACATCT
>Ga0075122_10000266_pt1 | contig 43352 bp, 54 predicted proteins | sample AntAceMetag02UKB_FD_69790 | JGI IMG/M metagenome (GOLD analysis project Ga0075122, IMG submission 69790) | Saline lake microbial communities from Ace Lake, Antarctica - Antarctic Ace Lake Metagenome 02UKB | ecosystem: Environmental > Aquatic > Non-marine Saline and Alkaline > Saline | place... | reverse complement strand
ACGCTTCATATTGGAAAACTAATGAAAGACTTTGATATAAAATTTTTAAGCAATCTAGGTAGACTCTTGGACCTTGACGCTCTCCCGCACTTAGAACGGGCTCTTAGAAAAAGCCCTTAGAAACCCTTAAAAACCTCCAATATCTACTTATTTTAGCTTGGGCAGTTAACTGTCGGGAACTTAGCGTTAGATCGCGAGGAAATAATAAATATGATTTCTAGTTTCTGAGGAAGGTCCGCCCACCTCTGAATAATTCAGACCCAATAGTTGGGAGGTACTTGGGAAATCCAAGTTGTTGAGAAGCAAAGCTCTGACTACAGAAACGACACAGTTTGTCAATAGCCATGAACCCGCGGGGGAAGCTATAATTTGACAAGATTTGATGAAACGAGCAACTTACCTGGTGCAAGGTTTAAACCGCTTAGTCGAATGTTAACACGTTCGGTTCGAGAACATCTAACGACGAACGACAGAAGGTGGCCTATGCCCGAGCTGATAGTATTGTTTGTCACTATAAAATAACAAAGATTTATAAAGAAACTCTTATGATAGATTATTATGGCAAGTTATGAAACCGGAGCAAGACGAACGGAAGATGTACCCGTGAGGGCGAATTATTTTTATGATAAAACTCGTGATATCTACAGGAATAGAGAAAAAGACAGAAAAACCATTGTTGGAAAACTTTTAAACGAAGATATGGAAACTTCGGGAAAGACAGCAGATTTTATTATTAGTAATTTAAACAGGTATGCAGAATCTAATAAAAAATTAAGTTTTGAGGGATATAGAACGTTAGAAAAATATTGGTCAAAGATAGTTTGGAATAATGCCGAAAGTGATACTCATGAAATTATACAAGCAAGAAATTATTTAACGAATCAAAGAGAAAATCATAGAAGAAATTTAAATATGCGGGCTAGAGCTTTAAGTGCTCAAACAGATTCGTGCATTCAAAGAACAGAGCGACCGCAACCAAAATATGTGGAAAAAGAAGTCGTACCAGAGAAAAAAGATGGATTTAAGGATAGAGTAAAAAGATTTGCTGGTGGAATAATGTCAAGGCTTAGGTGGTAGTTTTACCTTTTTCCTTCTAAATCTAAAAATGCTTTTGCTTGTGCTAAAAACTCATCAGAATCCCCAATAACTTTAGCCTCGAACTGATCAACCCTGGATGCGATTATCCACTTTTCATAAACAGCACGCCACATTTTCAACATGGCAGAACCTTCAAATTTATCCTGATAATCTTTAACAAGAATCCCTTTCGCAACAACAGAAATCTCACCCTGATTTGTCTTAACCGTCCTACCATTTTGATTAAGTTCAACCTTCTTCATCATAATAGTCTTAAAAACAATCTTGCCATTAAATTTAAAATAATCAGTAAGTTTTTTCGAGAACTCCCAAGTTATATCAATATTTTTACCGTCCCCAATTATCTTTTCCGAGTAGGCTTTCTCGTCAAACTCCTGAGGCTCAATCTCACTCATAATCCAATTATAACAAAATTCATAAAAATCTGTAAATGAAAAAACTCCAACGTACTTAGCCTTACTTGAAAATAAAATATCTTTTTCTGCCATCTTTATATAAGAAATAACTTAATCTCATTTAAATAGTTTTTCTTATGAATTAAAAACTATTTCTTTCCTTCTAGCTCCAAAAAAGCCTTAGCTTCATTCATAAAATCATTACAAAAATTAACAAGCTTAGTCTCATAATTATCAACCCTAGATGCGATTATCCACTTCTCATAAATGGCACGCCACTTTCGAAGAACTAAAGACTCTTCAAATCTATTTTTATAATCTTTTGTTAAAGTCCCCCTAATTTTTACGGTAATTTCTCCTTGATTAGTTTTGATTTTTTTCCCATCCTGAACAAGCTCAACTTTTTTCATAGCAACAGTGTGGAACCTCACCCTACCATCAAACCTAAAGTAATCAGTAAACTTTTTCTTAAAATTCCATTCAACATCTAAAACTTTTCCATCCCCGACGACCTTTTCAGAATAAAGTTTTTCTTCAAATTCATTCGGATCGATTTCTTTCATAATCCAATTATAACAAAAATCATAAAACTCAGAAAAAGTAAAAACCCCAACATATGTAACAACATTCCAAGGAAATCTAACATCTTTATTTGCCATCTTTATAACAATAATAATATCCAATTTAAATAGTTTAGCTTTAAAGAAAAATATTCTCAATATGTATCAAACTTTGATCTTCTAACTTCATCCTTTTCTTTAGGAAATAAATCATCTTGTCCCCTCGTAATAAAAAATTTCTTTCTTCGCACCTAAAATAGTATTTTCACCGTAGGTAAACCACTAATTACTTCCTACCCTCTCTCTAGGTCTTGATATACGAGCTATTATTAGATCATTCATTTCCCTATTCACCTCTAATCCAATAATTTTAGCTCCATACTCCAAAAACTCCCTCTCCTTAAAAACATCTGACAATCCCTTTGCGAGTATTTCATCCCTAATTTCTTCAGTATCTCTTTTTAATTGATCAAGTCTATCTTCAAATTTTCCAGACCCCCATGGAAGCATACTCCGCAAATCTCGGATTCCCTTCTCGTAAACTACTCTTGCCAATCTCATATAAACAGCTTCAGGACTTGCGCCAGTACTCATTCCGTATCTTCTTCGAGTCATAAAATATTAAACCTATTTATCTTTTTAAGAATTACTATAATAAAAAATATTCCCTACCCCAACCCCTTAAACTTCTTTTTTCTTCAGATTTCTGAATCTATTCTCAATACGTATCAAACTTTGATCTTCTAACTTCATCCTTTTCTTTAGGAACAACCTTTTCAGCTTCCTTTGTTATTTGCGCAAAAGATGGAGTAATTATAACTGTATTTTCTCCGAACCCAGCAATATTTCCCTCAAGCGCATCAACAGTCTTTTTTATTTTCGAAATCGCCCTTTTCAGCTCAATAGAATCTTTTTGCCGAAGATGCTTAATATCAACCACAGCAATTGTATAACCCTCTCTCAAAATATCTAAAATATGATTAACCTCTTCATAGTCACTCAAAGTAAAAAGCTTAACAAGAACCTTATTCTCCTTTTTCTGAGCATTCAAATCAAGTTCAAGATAGTCGTCACTCAGTTCGTAATCTTCTACCTTATCGTTGCCCATTATCGCTCTTTTTATACCTTCAAAAACCATATCTATCTCAAACCTGGGAGATTTATAAAGATTTCGTAACTTAGTCATATATAATAAACATTTTAAAATCAAACAAAGGCCATTCTCCAAAAATCATCCATAATAACTAGCTCTATACACTTCCCTATTAATCGCCACCTTTTTTGGCATCAAGTTCGTCAATGGATTCCATTTAAACCTATCTTCCCTTTTCCCCGTTAGCGTTGCTGCCAATCTACTATATTCTTTACTCGCACTCGATTTTGGCTTAAATAAAGTAGATGGAATAAATTTCGATTGTGCCTTTAGTATATTAGTATCATGTGGAATCACCGCCATTATAGGAATTTCCGAATATTGTTCTATTTCTTTTTGCGAAATTTCAAAATTTTTATTATAGACCTTATTCAAAATCAGCCCGATTATAGGAGTTCTTCTTTGCTTAGCCAATTTTATCGCTTTAAGCGTCATCGACAAAGTTGAATAATCAGGTGTTGTCACAACAATCAAATTATCCGACGCCATCATACATCCAAGCGTTTCGTCGTTTAAAGACGGAGAGGAATCTATTATAATAATATCATAAATTTCTTTTAAAGGCTTTATTTTATCCTTAAGCCTTAGCGGATTAAAATTTTCTTTGAAAAACACAGACGAAGGTATCACGTCAAAATTCTCAAGCTGGCAAATAGAATCGCCTATTTTATTCTTACTTGTAATTACATCATGCAACGTTACCTCCGGGTTAATTATGTTCAAATGCGTCCCAAGATTCGGAGCCGAAAAATTAGCATCTATTAACAGAACCTTTTTTCCCTTATTTGCTAGAGCATGGCCTAAAGCCACAACTGTTGAAGTTTTTCCAACCCCCCCTTTTAAAGATATTATTCCAAGTACTTTCATTTCACCTTCATCAAAAAAGCGCAAGTTCTTTATATAATTTTTGGGGAGTAAAATTATATAAACTAAATTTAACTTAATCTTTAATGGTAGAGGAAAGTGAATATTCTAATCAAGGCGTTGATGAGGTTTATTTAAAAATTCGTGATATAGAATCTAAACAGAGAATTTTAAAAGAGAGATTAACCCTTGTCGGAGACAATCTAATCGAGTTCAAAGAATTTATGTTAGAACAAAATATTGAAACAAAGAAAAACATTGAAAAGCTAAACCAAAGCATGACTCGCATGGTTTCTTTTTTAGAATCAGCGTCGCAGGAATTTTCAAAATTTGCTAGAAAGGAGGATGTTGAAATTTTAGCTAAACAGGCAAAAATGTTCCAACCAATGGAATTAGTCACAAAATCAGATTTAGAAAAGTTAAAAAAGAAATAAAACGTATAATATAAAATGGGTGCTTTAGATGAGGTTACAAAATTAAGAGATCAGGGTATTAGCGATAATGAAATTATTGCATCTTTACGTGGACGCGGCGTCTCTCCAAAAGAAATTAATGACGCATTGGCTCAAGCTCAAGTAAAAAATGCCGTTGGTAGCGCTGAGCCCGGCATGGAAGGTTCCATCATGGATTCTCAAAATACAAACACCCCCTCTACAACCCCCGAATATTCAGGAGGAGCAACAGAGCAGACAGAATATGTACCAGAAAATCAACCAATAACTCCTCCCGCAATCGAAAATGAAGTCCCACAAATGGGCTCAGGTTATGCAGAAAACAACTACGCCCAAGACGACTATGGCGGTGGATATGGCGGAGACACAGATACAATTATAGAAATATCTGAACAAGTTTTTATTGAAAAATCTAAAAAGATGAAAAAACAAATATCTGAAAACGCAGAATTCAGGGCCCTGGCTAGCTCAAAAATTGAAAATATGTCTAACAGACTAAAAAGAATAGAAAGCAGTTTAGACAGTTTGCAAAGCGCCATTCTAGAAAAAGTTAGCGCATATGGCGGAGGATTAGAATCCATAAAAAAAGAAATGAATATGATGCAGGATAGTTTTAAAAAAGTCATTAAGGAGAAAAGATGATCTCAACAAGTAGAATAATTGCAGGAATTTTCGGAGTTATTTTGGGTACATTAATGATTATTGCAGGAATTTTTCTCTCTTGGGTGCTCTCTATCTATGGAATGATCTTCTTAGTGATAGGCCTTATTATTTTTTTAAATCCAAGTGAAGATAAAATAGAACAAATAAAACCTAGGAAAAGTATAAAAAGTAAAAAGACATCGAAATAGTATGAATATCATAATAACTACTGGAAATGAAGTACCAGGCAAAGAAATAAAAGAAATTATCGAAGTTGTACGAGGCAGTACAGTAAGAGCCAGAAATGCTGTTCGAGACATAGGAGCAGGATTCAAAAATCTCGTTGGCGGAGAAATAAAAACTTATACAGACATGACAAGCCACGCAAGAGACGAAGCATATAATAGAATGGTTAATTCTGCGATAGAGAAAGGCGCTGATGCCGTTATTGGTGTAAGATTCATGACTTCTATGGTAATGCAGGGAGCTAGTGAGATGTTGGCTTATGGAACTGCAGTTAAATTAAAATAATTAAATATTGGGAGGCGGAAAATAAAATGACTGAAGAAAATAATTCGTGTATTTTTCCTAAATGTCCAGAATGCGGCAAAGGATATCTATTACCTTTTTCATACAAAGAAGATGTTTTTGAAAAATGGCGATGTAGCAAATGTAAACATACAATTGAAAAAAGATAGTTTGAAATAAATTTTAATGTGGAAATAGAATTTCTGCAAAACACCATAATAAAACAAAGAATCCTATTATGGTAGAAATAAAAACGAAAATAGATTTTTCCTTTTGTCTTATAACAGCAATACCCCCCATAATGAAGGCCAAAATTCCAGAAACAAATGCAGCAAGCATTGTAAGTGCCAAAGCTGGTCTTTTGACAATGTCTTCCAATATAGTATTTCCAGACGACACTGATTTATACAAAGAGCTTGTAAACGAAATACCAACAATAAACAATATGGGCATTACAACAATAAGCCCTAACGACCACTTGCCCAATGTAGTTTTCGGCATAAAATTTATTTTCATTTCTTTTCACCTTTTTACTTTTTAGAAACAGTCTCTTCTACTTTATTCACTTTTGATTCAACTCTTTTCATTTGACTCTGTGCCTGAGTAGTTTTTTTATTTGTATCTTGAGATAACTTTTTTATTTTATTTAATGTTTTCTCCATTTTAACCTCGTTGACTTTATTTCTCTTTTTTATTTCTGCAGCTCTTCTGGCAATTGACGTTATTCTTTTTACCACTCTTCTTTTTGATTTTTTAATCAAAGCTCTCCCTCTCCTTACTTTTACCTTCTTTACTTTTATTCTCTTAGGTCCCAAGCAAATTTTACATGGCCTATATCCACGTGAAGTAAAATGAAGTTTGGTGTTGCCCGTTTCTTTATATTTTCTCTTTATTAATTTTCTTAATCTACAAACTCTTTTATGATAAACCTTAGTTTGAGTCGATCCAAAAAAATTATATTTTGGTATGTTTAATTTTTTCCTTAACTTTTCTATGTAAATAGGTTTTGATACCTGAACTTTTTTTATCACAGGCCCATTAATTTCCCTAATAACTTCCTTAATCACCGGCTTCTCCACCTCTTTAATAACTTCCTTAATTATTCTTTTAATAACTGGCCTTTCATATGTTTCTGTTACAACCTGATGCCTCTGGATTTCCCTTAATATTTGTGGCTCAATTAAGAAAAATAAAAACATAGAATAGAACGCAATAAATATTGCGACCATCGCTATGGCACTCATCATCGTCAACTCAAATAAAAAAAGAATTGTAACAATCGACGCTACAATTACAACTCCTATAACCAATGCAAAAATAAAATACTGCATATTCCAAATTTTTTTCTCTATTATCACCGGACGTAAATGCCTTGTTTTTTTATCCACCTTTTTTGGCTTATTCATACCAATTTATAGACACTTGGATTAATAAAGGTTTTTGTTAAATCTTATGTTAACATTTTAAAATTAATTCCATCTATCTCGCACAACTCCCTAAAGTCCTCTATAACTTTTTTATTTTCCCAGTGATGCATGGGTATCACCAAATCCGGCTTAAGAATCTTAGATAAAGAAATAGCTTCCTCTGGCGACATGGTATACCTTCCCCCGATCGGAAGTAACGCTACAAAATACTTTTCTTCACTTTTATATCCAGTCAACTTCTGCATCTCCGGTATAAAGTCGGTATCCCCAGCATGATAAATAATTAAATCTTTTGACTTTATGAAATACCCAACAAAATTATTTTCTTTTTTATGAAACGATTTATTTATATTGTACGCGGGTACTGCTAATATTTTTATATTTTTTATTGTAATTTCTTCTCCTGGTTCTATTAATTCTAAATGTATGTTCGCCTTAAAACTCAACAACCTACTCTGTGAATCTGGAGTTGCAATTACAATAGTATTTTCTTTTATTATTTTCTTTAAATCCTTAAGGCTACAGTGGTCATGATGACTATGCGTTATTAATATAACGTCCGCCTTTTTTGGATTTTCTTTTAAAGCATATGGATCAATATATATCGTATAATTTTTCTCTATCAAAAAACTTGAATGTCCATTAGTTGTTATCTCAGTATCTTTTATTCTCATTTTTAGGCCTAATCTCTTAAAATATTTTTTTTAAACTTCTCTAAGTCCTCTGTTTTAAATTTCGCAGCAGAGGCCCTCACATGCCCTCCTCCACCTGCATCTGTTAAAGTTGCTACACCTTTTTTCATTAATTGACTCATGTCTCTATCTCCTGATTGATTTCTTGCGCTTACCTTTGTATATCCTTCTCTTGCAGTTACCACCAAAAACGAATATTCAGGCATCATTTTTGATGCAATCGTCGCAACTATAGATGCTATATTATATTTTGGTGAAAACTCATACCAAAATATTTTTTTATCCTCGAATAATACCTTGTTTTTAGAAAAATCTTCAGTTGCTTTATTAATTTCATCTTCGACCATTTCAAACGCATGATTTAATTCATCTAAACGTTTTTTAGTTATTATTTCGCGCACATGATTTAAATCCTTATCAAAATAAAGAATAGCACTTGAAATTTTTCTTGCATTTATTCCAGGAATTGAGGTTGCCATATTTTCTTCTGTTAAACTTGGGTAAAATTCTTTCATCAATTCAAAATTTTCTTTATTTGTATAAGAAAATTCTGCAAACATGGCTGAGCATAACAACCAGCCCCACTCCCCAGAATCCAATAACCCTTCTCCCAATTCGAATATCATTTTTGTGGCACAATCATAAGATTCCGCTTTTATTATATTCTCTTTATTTTTTAACTGTGAAGAAATAGGATGATGATCAATCAAAAGTGTATCTATGCCCTCTTTTAATTCTTCAAAATTCTCACAATCAATATCATCGCACGCCAAATCTGCCATAAATATTTTAGTGATTTTCTTTTCTTTTAATTCTTCCAACTTTCCCTTTAACATATTCTGCTTTATTGTCATGAATTCTATTAATTCCGGATTTAAATTCTTCTTTTCAAGTATCTTTTCTAATAATACACAAGACGCTATCCCGTCCAAATCGTCATGAGATAAAATTGCAATTTTATCCTCTTTCGTTACCGTATTTAGAAAATCCAAAAACGTTTTTTTGTCTCCAATTAAATATGCCATACCTATTTCAGAGTAGCTAGCGTTTTTAAGTTTTTGTTTTGTTTTTTAATTTTCGTTTACTAGCAATTATTATCCCCCCTGCAAATATTATGCAAGCTATTAGAATAAAAATTATTTGATACGCCACAGGAATTGTCCCTAAATAACTAATTCCGAATGAAAATGGGATGAGCCCGATTATAGTTGCTAATACATATTGGCCCAAAGGCATTTTACTAAATAAACCAAATAAATAACTTACGCCATCCACCGGAATTACTGCTCTTAAAAATACCACCGTTAAAAACAGGTGCCTATCTGGTATACGCTTTTCAAACTTATGAATTTTTTCTATTGAAATTATCCTTTTTACCAAACCTACTCCAAATTTTCTTGCAAGTAAGAACGCAATAGTTGCCCCAATGCTCCATCCAATTATCGCCAATATCGCCGTGATATACCATCCCCAAATCCCGATCCCTATTGGAAAAAGAGGAATCACACTAACCGGAGCAAGAACAATTGAAGTTGTGACAATCAAGACAAATATTAATATTCCAAAAATTCCCACATCTATTTTATTTGTGAAGAAATCTATGTTTTTTTGTACAAAGTAAGAAGAAATTAGAAATAACGCAATTATAATAATTACTCCTATAATCGAGTTTCTTTTTTGTTTATCCATGTCACCTATAGAAATTTTTTATATATAAGATTTTTGGAGAATCGTTAACTTTTGTCTATATCTTATTACTAATCACGTACTTAAAATTAAGTTAATCTACAATCTCAATTAAAAAGGTTTCTTCTTGATTCTCATATGCTATTCCATTAGGAGATATCTGCTCCGGAATATCATTTGGAATATGCATAACCCAATTAACAATTTTCCATTCTTCTAACTCCAAATATTGTCTTATCTCAATAGCAAATTGATATGTCTCTCGATTATTATAAAAAAGTATGGATATATCCTTTTTACTTTTTGGCAAATAATTGTTCAATTCCTTAATAACTTCTTCATTAATATGACGATCCTTGTCTTCATAATTCACATTAATTATGGTTTGTGGATTTATTGCACCCTTATTGTCAACTACATCATTATCTACGATACTCCCTTCGGGCTTATTCCCATAATAGACCATCAGAAAAATAATAATTACTGTTAATATAAACATCATAACTGGAATTTTTGTATTTATCTTTTTCATTTTACTAATCCAACTTTTCAATTGACCTTGCTATTTGAAGCATTTTCTCATCTTCAAATTGATTACAAGATATTTGCATCCCTACCGGAATTTTATCTATTTCTCCCGCTGGTATTGAAATACATGGTACCCTTGCCAAACTAAATGGCACAGTTAACACATCATAAGCATACATCTCTTCAACCGAAATATGCCCACCAATTTTATGTGGCAACCGAGGAACTGTTGGACAAACTATAAAATCACATTCTTTGAAAGCTGACTTAAATTCGTTTTCGATTATTTGCCTAGCCGCTTGAGCTTTTGAATAATACCTTCCGCCATATTCTGCTAAAGATATTTCCTCTCCACCCAAAATCCTTCTCAAAAATTCTGGACCACAACTTTCTTCTATTTTTTTACCAAAACGTCTTCCATCCAGCTTTCTTGTTCCAGAAAATACCTCCACATATACAATTGGGTAATATGTTTCTATCGCCAAATCAATTTTCTTTATTTTTATCTTTTTAGACTTCCATTTATACTGCGTCTTCATTTTCTCTATTTTATTGTCTATTATTTTTTGTATGTTTTTATCCAAAATCTCAAAATCCAAAACCCCTATTGTAATATTTTTTGGCACTTTTTCAATTTTTTTCAAATTTATTTCTATATTTGTTTGGCAAATGGCATCTTTATTATCTTTACCTGATATTATTTTCAGAATTTTTGCAGCATCATGAACATTTTTTGTTAACGGTCCTATTGTATCCGTAGACATTGCCAAATCAATAAGACCATACCTTGAAACAAGAGAATACGTCGGCTTCACCCCCACAAGACCACAATGCGAAGCTGGATTTCTAAGGCTCCCTCCCGTGTCTGAACCTATTGCTATATCGCAAAAATTAGCAGCTACCGACGCTGCTGGTCCTGATGACGAGCCCCCAGGAATAAGTTCTAATGCCCGTGGATTTTTCGTCGGACCAAAATAAGAAGTTTCCCCCGAAGAACCCGAGGCAAATTCATCCATATTTGTCATTCCAATAATCACAGCATCCTCATCAAGCAATCTTTGAATCACCTCTGCATTATATGGAGACTTATAGTTTTCTAAAGTTTTTGACGCACACGAAGCCGGAAGACCCTCGACGCAAAGATTTGATTTAATCGATATAATTTTACCCGCAAGTTTTCCCGCTGTATTTTCAGATATTTTTCTATCTACTTTTTTTGCCTGTTCTTTCGCTTGAGAATTAAGATATAAAAATGCATTTATCGAATTATTTCTCTTATCATGTTTTTCTATTTCGTCCAAAAAGTTTTGCAGTTTTTTTTGCGTTTTCATTTTACCAATTTTTCTTCTCAGCGATTATAAAATCTTTATTTTTTTTAGAAGCATTTTCAAACATGATTTCCCTATTAATTTCTTTTTTGCAAGGCTCTCCCTCTTTTCTTTCAAATTCTTTTTTCAAAACACTTTCTTGTTTCACTTGCTTTATCTCCGAAAGCTTACTCTCAAAACTATCCATTATTTTTTTCGCCCTTTTCTTTATTGCAACTTTCTCTTTTTCCGAAAGCTCTCTGTGCAAGAATTCATTTGTCATACATATAGATATCAGAACGGCTTTTATATTTTTTGCATCTATTTTTAGAAATATTTATAAAGAATGTTTAGCATTTTTTATTATGATAAGAGGATTATTAAGTTTTACATTAGTATTAGTGCTTAGCATGACCTTCGTTGTAGCTGCTAACTGTGACTTAGAAATTACTATGCTTAATCAAGACCCCTATCCGGCTGTCCCAGGAGATTATGTTGAAATGGTTTTTCAAATTGCTGGTGTTGAAAATCCCGAATGTGGAACAATTACTTTTTCTCTAATTGAAAAATATCCACTCATTTTTGATCCAGGCATGGAATCAACCGTAACAATTTCCTCCGGAACCTTTTCCAAGGACTATAGCTCATCTAAAGTTATTCCATATAAAGTCAGAGTTGATGAAGATGCCGTTAACGGAGACAATCCCATTGAAGTATCTTTTTCTTCAAAGGGCGCCAGCAACAGAAGCTATTACACAAAAGACTTTAATTTAAATGTCGAAGATGTTAAAGCTGACTTCGAAATCTTTGTAAAAGATTACAACTTTAAAACAGACATGATTACCTTTGAAATTTTAAATATAGCAGATGTAGATATTGAGGCACTAACTTTTGAAATACTCCCTCAAAACGGAGTAACCGTAAAGGGATCCAAAAGAAATATCTTAGGAGATTTAGATTCAAACGAATACACATCTACAGAATTCGAGCTAACAGCCTCTGTAAATGAGATAGATGTTAACCTCTTATACACAGATAAAATAGGAGTTAGAAGATCTATGTCAAAAGTCGTTTCTTATGATTCTAGTTATTTTGTTGGCAGAAGAGCTAATTCTTCTGGAACATCTAAATGGGTATATATTTTTTGGGCTATTGTTATTCTTGTTGTAGCATATTTTGTTTATAAAAAATTTAAGAAAAAAAAGCAACATCATAGGGCTTAATTCTTGGTAATGCTCATGGAAAAAGAGAAAGAAAAAAACATAATAATTGAACTTAAAAACATCTTTAAACATTATCGTATGGGTGAAGATGTTTTAGTAAAAGCCGTTGATGGTATCTCTTTAAAAATCAAGAAAGGTGAATTTGTTGCAATAATGGGCCCTAGTGGTAGCGGAAAATCAACTTGTATGAACATGGTTGGGAGTTTAGACGTTCCAACACGGGGAAATATTTTTCTTGACGGAGTTGATATCTCTAAATTAAGTGAATCTGATTTGGCTCAAATTAGGGGGAAAAAGATAGGATTTATTTTTCAATCATTTAATTTAATTCCCAACTTGACCACGCTAGAAAACGTTGCACTTCCCATGATGTTCCAAGGCCTTAGCTCTGAAGAAAGAGTCGCCCGAGCAATGAAATTCTTAAAACTCGTAGAGCTAGACGAACGTAAAGATCATTATCCCAATGAACTTTCTGGCGGTCAAAAACAAAGAGTAGCTATTGCCAGAAGTCTTGCAAACGAACCAGAAGTTATTCTAGCCGACGAACCCACCGGCAACCTAGACAGTAAAACTGGAAAAATCGTCATGGATTTTTTAGAAAAAATGAATAAAAACGGAAGAACAATAATCATGGTTACACACGATCCAGATTTAGCTCAAGAATATGCAGACGTTGTGTACTGGCTTAAAGATGGAAAAGTTGAAAAAATTACTAAAAGAAAATCTGGAAAAAAAGAGCTTAATAAAAAACTACTTGAGAATATCGCCGCAGGTAAAAACTCAAAAGAAAACACGAGCGAGGAAAACTAATGATATACGACTATTTTAGTTTAGCTTTTAAAAACTTAAAACATCGTGGAATAAGATCCTGGCTTACACTTCTCGGAATTTTTATCGGAGTCATGGCGGTTGTCGCCCTAATTGGTCTTGGCACTGGATTAAAAACCGCAATCAATTCACAATTCGGAGTTAGTTCGACAGAATTAATTACCGTTCAAGCCGGTGGCGTAACCTACGGACCCCCAGGAAGTGGCGCAGTGGTACCAATAACCAATGATGATTTAAGAATAATATCCAATGTAAATAATGTGGATTTGGCCATTGGTCGTAATATAGGAACCGTTAAAGCCGAATTTAAAGACGGACACGTAGAATTTCTTACAGCCGGTAGCTTGCCCGAGGGTAAAAATGAACGAAATTTTATTTATGAAACATTTGAAGCGGATATCATGGACGGATTTTTACTAGAAGGCGGAGAATCAAACGAAATTCTTATTGGATACGGATTTTCTTCTGACGCAGTTGAAGGAGACGGTCTTGAAGTTGGAAACAAAATAGAATTAAATGGAAAAGTTTTCAAAGTTAAGGGCGTCTTAGAAAAAACTGGAAGTTTTATTATGGACTACCTTATCATAATCAACGAAAAACCATTGCAAGACCTAATTGACTCCGGAGATGAGCTAAGTATAATCGTGGTTAAAATGAAAGACAAAAATTTGTTAGACAAAACAAAACTTGATATCGAAAAAGCACTCAGGCGATCTAGAAATGTTGATATTGGAGATGAAGATTTTGTTGTTTCTACTCCGGCTGCAGCACTAAAAACTGTTAATAGTATTTTAACAGGCGTCCAAATATTCATTGTAATAATTGCTTTTATTTCAGTTTTTATCGGAATTATAGGAATTATCAACACTATGGGAACGTCAGTTGTCGAGAGAAAAAAAGAAATAGGAATAATGAAATCAATTGGTGCAAAAAACAATGATATATTTATGCAGTTCTTTATAGAAGCTGGATTACTAGGTTTTGTAGGAGGCTTGGTCGGTGTTATTTTTGGAACACTCATAAGTGTTCTCGGAGTTTATGGAATTAATTATCAATTTGGTACTGAACTAACCCCGGATATAGATTTCTTTTTGATTTCTTTTTCGCTTTTAGGTAGTTTTTGCGTCGGAGCAATTGCCGGAATAGTTCCTGCTATGAACGCTGCAAAGCAAAACCCAGTTGATGCACTCAGAGGATAAAATGATAGGATTAGAAAGTATAAAATATTCACTCAGGAATTTAAAGACTAGCTATGGCCGAAGCTCGTTAACAGTTTTTTCTATAATGATTGGAATTGCAACGATTTTTATTTTTATTAGTTTCGGCTGGGGAATCTACAATTATGTAGGAGAACTTAGCGGTAGTTCATCTGCTGATAAAATATTAGTTCAGGCTAAAGGCTCCGGAATGCCAGGCCTAGATGATAGCTTTAAGTTAACAAACAATGATCTAAATGCTGTCAGTAAAGCTGGAGGAGTCTATGAAGCCACCGGGGTATATTTTAATCCCGTTAGAGTTTCGCAAGGAAAAGAAAACAAATATACTTTTCTCATTGGCTATGATCCATCTCTTCCCATTATGCTTGAAGTCTCTAATATCGAGGTAGTTGTGGGGCGAGATATGAAAAAAAGCGAAACAGGAAAAGTTATTTTGGGATACAATTTTCTAAAAGAAGATACCGTATTTACTGACCCATATTCTTTAAATAAATACATAGAAGTTAATGATATTAAGATGAAAGTTGTTGGATTTCTTGAAGAGGTTGGAAACCCCGCAGATGATTCACAAATTTATACCACTAATAAATACTTTGAAGAATTATTCCCAAACAAAACCTACGCCATGCTCGTTGCACAAGTTGATACAACTGATATCTCTAGAGTAGTCGAAAACATAGAGAAAAAACTCAGAAAAGAACGTGGATTAGATAAAGGCCAAGAAGATTTTTTCGTTCAATCTTATGACGAATTAATTGAAAGCTTTGGTATGGCCCTAAATATCATAATAGGCTTTGTGTTCTTAATTGCTTTTATCTCTATTGTTGTTTCTGCCGTTAATACCGCAAATACTATGATCACTTCGGTCCTAGAAAGATACAAAGAAATAGGAATACTAAAAGCAATTGGAGCAACTAACGCAGAAGTTTTTGGAATATTTTTGTTTGAATCTTCATTTTTAGGACTAATCTCTGGAGTCGTGGGGGTTGGAGTAGGCTGGCTTATTTCTGATGCACTAGGAACATTATTAGAAAAATTCGGATGGAGTTTTTTAGCTCCACATTTTACCCCCAGCCTTTTCATTGGATTAATTTTATTTGCAGTAATTACTGGTGCAATTTCCGGGGCAATTCCAGCATATAAAGCTTCAAGAATTAACACAGTTGACGCCTTAAGATATGAATAATTAAGGGAACCCGCTGTTTCCCTTAATGAACCCTCCTCGAAATATTGAACGGCGATTTTTAAAATTGCCTCCGATGAAAATCGCGGGAATACTGATGTATTCAATGAACGCTTAGGAACCCCGTTGTTTAACATAAATAGCTACTTTGTTCCGTCGGTATTGCACCTTTTGCTGACTTGATAAAATTATCTTCTATTTTTTTGTAAACTTTAATTGTAGACTCAGATATACTTGGCTGCGCTCTTCTCAATGCAGTCTCTACATTTTCTTCTGTCACAACTTCGGATCCTATTGACTCCCTAAGTGAAACCATTGCAGACTCCCTCATAAGACTTTCAATATCTGCTCCAGTATGCCCCTCGGTTCTTTTTGCTATTTTTGCTATTAATTTTTCCCTTTCTTCTTCATTAAACTTTATTCCATTTTTACCTAATGGCATTTTTTTTGTATGAATTCCAATTATTCTTTTCCTTCCCTCTTCCCCTGGAGCATTAACTAAAAGTATTTTATCAAATCTTCCTGGCCTCATTATGGCCGGATCTAACATGTCTGGCCTATTTGTCGCCGCTATAATTAACACATCATTCAAATCCTCTAGCCCATCTATCTCCGCTAAAAGTTGATTCAAAACACGCTCAGTAACTTTATTTCCTTGCTCTTGTCCACGTTTCCCTGCGATACTATCAAATTCGTCGAAGAATATTATACATGGTGCGACCTGCCTTGCTCTTTCAAATATTTTTCTTATACCCTCTTCTGACTTACCAACCCACATCGATAATAAAGACGGCCCTTTCACCTGAATAAAATTAGCTTCAGATTCTGTTGCAACTGCCTTTGCCAAAAGAGTTTTACCAGTTCCTGGCGGACCATAAAGAAGCAACCCTCGACTTGGACGTATCCCCATTCTCTTGAAACTTTCTGGATGTTTCATCGGCCATTCAACAGCTTCTTTTAATTCTTGTTTAGTTTTTTCTAATCCTCCTACATCTTCCCAGCCGACATTTGGAGACTCTACTAGAACTTCCCTCATAGCCGAAGGCCTAACAACTTTCAATGCATCCATGAAGTCAGACTGTTTTATTATTAATTTTTCCAAAATCTCTTTTGGTATTTCTTCCTCCCCTTCTAATTTCAATTCTGGCAAAAATTGTCGCAAAATATTCATAGCAGCCTCTTTTGTTAATGATTCTAAATCTGCTCCTACAAATCCGTGAGTAAGTGAAGTTAATTTTTGTATGTCCACATCTTTTGCCAACGGCATTCCTCTTGTGTGTATTTTTAAAACCTGCTCTCTTCCTTTTTTATCCGGAACACCTATTTCTACTTCTCTATCGAAACGCCCAGGACGCCTCAATGCGGGATCAATCGCACCTAGCCTATTTGTGGCACCTATAACTATTACTTTCCCCCTACTTTTTAGTCCATCCATCATCGTCAAAATTTGCGAAACAACCCTTCTCTCAACTTCTCCATTTACATCTTCTCTCTTCGGTGCAATTGCATCTATCTCATCAATAAAAATAATCGCAGGAGCTGTTTTTTGCGCTTCATCAAAAATATCTCTTATTTTCTTCTCTGATTCTCCATAAAATTTACTCATTATCTCTGGCCCATTTAGTAATACAAAATTCGCTTCAGATTCTGTTGCAACCGCTTTCGCCAAAAGAGTCTTTCCAGTCCCTGGTGGACCATGTAGCAAAACTCCCTTCGGAGGCTCTATTCCAAGTTTCTCAAAAATCTCTGGATGCTTCATTGGAATCTCAACCATTTCTCTTATTTTCTTTATCTCTTCGGAAAGTCCCCCAATATCTTCATAATTTATTTCTGGAATTTTTTCCCCTTCTATTCCCACAGCTTTTGCGCTCAATGTCACTTCCGTATTTTCTGTTACTATCACCGGCTTATTAGGATTAGAATTTATTACCATAAATTTTATTTGAGTTATCCCCCCACTCAAGTTGCCCATTCCTATATTCTCCATCATTCCTCCAAACATCTCATTAAATCCTCCAAGCTCTTCGCTCATATCGTTCCCAAGAATTGCCTTTCTTCTTTGAACTCCGCCAAGCATTATAAGATCCCCCTTAACCAACGCTCTTCCCAAAAGACCCCTTTTTATCCCTTCTGACTCTTGTACCATTATTCCTTTCTGGGCCGGAGCAACAATTATTTTTTTCGCCTCTACAACTTCTACTTTTTTTATTGTAACAATTTCCCCAATTCCTGTTCTCGAATTTTTTCGCAAAATTCCATCAATTCTTATAATTCCTTCTCCCGCATCTGCTGGATACGCTCTGTCTGCAATCGCCACAGTTTCTCTTCCACCCTTAATGGATATAACATCCCCTCTTGAAATCTCTAGCTCTCTCATTGTATCTTCATCTATTCTAGCTATGCCTTTATACGCATCATCCTGAAGAGATTCTACAACCTTTAGTTTAGTTTCTTTTTGTATCATTTGAATTTGTCCTCGAATTTATGAAATTTAAGAGAAAGTTTCCCCATATCTTCAAAACATAATTTTACCATATCGTCTAACCTTCTTTCTTGCTCATTCATGAACAAAACTATTTCTTTTGGTATAGATATGGTATAACTATTTCCAACTATTCGCATCTTTACGTTAAATTCTTTGTTTTTTAAACTTACGTATCTATTGTATTCGATTTCATCATGTGGATGAATTATCTTCTCTTGACACCTCGGACAGATTAAAAATCTCAAAGCCAACCCATTTTTGATAATTTTTACTTTTTTCATCTCTACGTCACATTTCTTACAAAAAATTTTATTATCAAATATATCTTTCATTTTTGTATACACTTTTTGTGTATACAGGCATATTTAAAGATTATTGTTAGAAAATTATATCATTCTTCCTCCCTCAAACCCACTACGCCCGAACATCCAAAACTCTACCCACCTTAAACAGACCATCCCCAGAATACGGAGGTGTAGACTCTCTTCTGTGTCTAGCTTGAGCATCCCTATATGGTTGCTCTTCAGCAGGTCTACTCGCCGGATGAACTCTCGTTGTATTATCTCTCATCATAGGATAAACCCGCCAGTCTATTTCAATTCCCATTTTATAATTTCTTCTCCCACTTCACCGCCATTGGAGCCTCTCCAAACTCGAACTTCACAAAAGCTTTCCTAAATTCACTTTGTTCATTTATAGAAACTTTTGAGAGTCCTCGCCGTGCCATGTGACACTCCGTTTCAGCTTTCATAATTTCTTCTCCCGCTTCACCGCCATTGGAGCCTCTCCTCCGTGCCAAGTAAATCTTGGTCGTATCCTCACTGGATATATTCTTTCAGAATTATCATCTAAAATTATTGCAGCACCCTTTAATGCAGGAAGTTCATTCATGTATTTCTTAATTGAGTTAAGCAAATAACTCTGCATTATGTGATTTAACGCCTCTAAGTCCGGAGCTGAAGTCACCCTGTGCGCAATTACAATATCGGACTGCGTCATCACGTCTCTATGTATTTGTCCCGGCTGTTGCGTCGCTAAAACCAAAGAAAGCCCAGGCTGACGACCCTCTCGCAAAAGTTGAATTAACGCATCTGTTGCAATGGTTTTCCCCACCAACGGTAAAAATTCATGAGCCTCATCAATAAATATCCAAACAAGTGGGTGCTCTTTTTTTTCTGAGAAACTTGAATAATCTAATCCTCTAGATACCGACTTAATTTCCTCAGTTTTTCTAGCATCCATTCTTTGATTGAATATTTTTCTCGAAAGAAGACTTATCGCTAAAGCTCTTACATTAAAGGCCCCCACGGCGTTATATACGCTCAAATCAAGAACAGACGTCGTTCCAGCAGTTATCAAGTCTTCAACATTAGTCACACTTTCTGCTGTTTCTGAAAATATACCCCAACCCCTTGCCGCCTCAAAAAGCGCCGAAGCAGCATTTTTTATTTCACTCACCGATCTTTTATCTTTTTCAATTCTTACAATTATATCTTTTAATGTAAACAACTCTTTTTCCTCCCTTAGCTCCATCAATACTCTTTGAATCAAAATCGACACAGGATGAATTATATCAAGCCCAAAAGTTAATATCCAATCTTCCGCGTTCATTTCTGCCACATTCAACGCGAACTTTTCATCAACGGGAATTCCCTTAGACAAATAATCATCATAATGACCATGCGGAACAAAAATCTTTACTGGTAATTCTTTTGGCTGAAGCCCCCATTCTGCCAACAACTTTTTATCTTTTTCATTTCTAAATTTCATCGTCCAATATATTCCCATCGTATCAAAAATAAGAGTTGCTATATTCTGACTTACCTCCTTCGGAAGATTAGATATTTCTTCCGCCAAAACCCCCAAGGTATACGATTTACCAGAACCACGTTTACCAGCAACTAAAACCACATGGCTTCGCGCAACGTCCATAAAGATGCTATTTGAAAGAGAACTATATTTTCCCATTTTAACAAAACCTTTTCCAATTAAGGTAAGACCTTTGTTTCCCAACTCTTTTCTGTCTATTTCTCCTCTTCCAACAATTATATCATAAGGCATAGATTTTAAACGAGCTAGATGCTTTTAATGTTTTTGATATGCGCTTTCGCAATTAGTTGTTATTATACAATAGGAACATTTCAAAAGATTTATAAAGGCAAATTCTATGGTTTTCCTATGGAACTAAAGGATATCATGCCAGAAAGTGGCTTCACCTTTAATGGGAAAGACCCCGAAAAACCCACGGATAGCTTTGCAGAAAGCGAAATTTCAGATATTGGCAAAGTTAAAGTAGAATCTCTTAAAGAAGCTATTCTAGATATAAAAAAACTAATTGTTGGCAGAAAAAGTTTAAGCCAAGACATTTTTAATTCTGCTGAGAAACTAAAAACAGAAATAAACAACTTTTTAATTGAAAATTCTAGCCTAAAAACTGACGACCCTATGGAAAGCAGAGACGTTGCTAAACAAAAAAACGATCTTCGTTATAAAAAAATTGAAGTTGCAGAACTGCAAATAAATGAAAAGGTTAGCTCCTGGAAAGATATAGCTCTATTAAAACGAGAACTCCGTGAATACCAACGACAACTCTCAGAAAAAGAGAGCCGTATGGATATGCTTAAAGGTATTTTGGAGGATGAGGAATGAATTCTGTGCAAGAATATTTAGCGGGTGTGAATGAAAGAAGAAGAGGATGTATTTCCGATGGGGTTTCTAATTGTATAGGAACTGCTTTTTATTTGGTTGGAGTACAGCCCACAGATAATTATGTTGCTGCTAATGCATGGGAAGGAGCGGTTAATTTAGGAAATCATAATGATGTTTTAAGATCTTTTGACGAATTACCTGATCCAGTTTTAGGATGCTTGGTTGGTTGGGAACTGCGAAATGTATTTTTTCATGCAGGAGTTATCGTAGGAAAATCTCCAGCAAAAATCGCGCAGAGAGTACGAGCTAACGGATTTTTTCATAAAAGCGGGTCATTGGAGTTCGTAGATAGAATGCGGGGAGGGTCTGAAGATCGTGTGAAAAGATATCTTCTTCCACCTAAATTAAAAGACGCAATAGAAAAAGATATGGGAGTAGCCGCATAATGATGCAAAGAGCCTTAACTGTAGAAGAAATTTGTGTTAAGCTTAAGCCTATTTATGGTAAAAAAATTGACGACTTATATTTACAATATGCCATGACCGAGTCAAGAGAAGATAAAGAAGAAATGGCGCAAGTTTTCAATGCGCTTTATCACAAAAACCTCTCTATGCTTTTAGATAGAAATGTTCTTTTAGAGCCACCCAAAAAAGAATCTGTCTCTGGAGAATACCCCCTTGGAACAGTTAGTTATGCAGATAAGAAACTCTATGATTTTTCCCTAAGAGAGAAAGATTTTGCCAGACATATCTGTATTAGCGGAATGAGTGGTAGCGGTAAAACTACTTTTGCCTTTCAAATTTTAAGAAACTTTATGAAAAAGAATAAACCCTTTTTTGTTTTTGATTGGAAAAAAAGTTTCCGACCCCTTTTAACAGAAGACAAAAACATGATGTGTTTTACCGTCGGAGATGACAGAGTAAGCAATGTGTTTAAAACCAATATTAACAGACCTCCCGAAGGAGTCACCCCAAAAGAATGGATTAATGTTCTATGCGACTTACTAGTTGAGAGTTTTTCAGTTTCATTTGGTGTCCATAAAATTTTACTTGAAACATTAGACGAACTTTTTGAAGGATGGGGAGTTTACAAGGACGCCAAAGATTATCCTACGTGGAAACATGTTAAAAGAAGATTGGAAGAAAAAATGGCAAGTACAAAAGGTAGCCGTGAAGCTACATGGCTTGAAAGTGCCTTAAGAATTGCTACCGTGCTTACATTTGGAACCTTCGGCGACGTCGTAAATTCCGAAAAAAGACAAGCGGTTAAAGTTGACGACCTTTTCAACAGCAAGGTTATTTTCGAATTAAGCGTTCTAGGAAATATAGAAAAAAAGTTTTTCTGTGAATTTATTTTAACCTATATATACAAGCTAAAAAAGGCCAAACAAAACAACACAAGCGAAGGATTTGATCACGCAATTCTCGTAGACGAAGCTCATAATATTTTCTTAAAGGACAAGACTAGCTTTATTAACGAAAGTGTTACAGACATGGTTTATCGAGAAATGCGAGAATATGGAACCAGCCTTATTTGCCTAGATCAGCATATTTCAAAACTTAGTGACACAGTTAAAGGAAACAGCGCATGCCACATTGCTTTTCAACAGCAACTCCCAGAAGACATCCGAGATATAAGCAATTTAATGCAATTAACTGACAATAAAGAATACTTTTCAAAATTAATCGTCGGAAGCGCTATTGTAAAACTTGCAGAACGCTATACATCACCATTTTTAATTGAAGCTCCGTTTATTGACACCCGTGCGAAAAGAATAAGTAACGATGAAATAAAAACAAGGATGAGCTGTCTAATTGACGCATTAAATTTTAGCAAAAAGGTTGATCCGGCTTTTAACGAAAGAATAATTAATCCAGATAGAACGGAAGTAAAAATTGTTAGTGCTCCTCATCCTGATGAAACGCATATTGAAGTTGAGACTCAGAAGCTTCCTTATTCAGATATTATAGAGGCTGGAGTTAAACCATATGAACATGGTGATGTTGTTAAAAAAATTGAAGATCCTGTTGGTTCAGACGTATTTGTTATTCATGATTCTACAATAAAAACAAAGAATGATAACGAAGCTGTTGCCTACGAGGAACCTGTTAACGAGCCTAGTAAAGAATACTTTTGTGAATTAGGCAAGGTAGAAAATATTTTATATAAATTAGTTTGCGAAAGAAGCGACCTGGGAGAAAGTTTTTCCGATATTAGAGGCATACTTTCCAGTGGTTTATTCGAAAAACTTTATGATGAAACTAATATTATGAATGTTATAAATTACGCTATGAAAAAAAAGCTAGAAAAAAAGAATGAGCCAAAAGTAGAAGATAATTCGCAAGAACCTAATTTTAAAATTAAAGATTCTCATATCGAGGGTATTTCAGATGAATTATGCATAGACTCATCTTTTAACAAAAAGTTCGATGCTAATAATGTAGTTAAAATTATAGAAAAAGAAAAAATTATAGAAAATACCCAAAAAACCGAACAGCCGAGAGAAAACACCCAAAGAAAAAGCTTAAAAATGCTAAAGTCTACTATATTAAAAGACTTATCAACCGATGAGATTAGTTTGATTAGTTTTTTAATAGATAATCCAAACCATATGGAGAGTACAGTGGGACTTTATGAAAAAGTTGGGCTTTCTCCAAGACGTGGAAATAACGCAAAAAAAGGACTTTCAAGCAAAGACCTTATTCGTATCCACGAAGACAAAAACGCCAAGGGTTGGAGAAAATATGTAAGAATGAGTCACGAACTTGAAAGTTACATATTGGTACAAACACAATAATCACAATCATATTTACAACATACTGGTCGAGATAAACATTCCCTTTTGGGTACTTTTAGCACCTTGCTCTAAGCTACTTTTTTAAGGTTGCAATGTTTATCAATATACCCTCGTTTGAAATCCCCTCGGGACTTCTTGCGAAGAGTGCTTGCAGAAGTGCAGCACTAAGGCGCAGCAGATAGAAATATCTGCCACGAAGACTTCTATTCGCATGTGTTTCATATATACGAAATACCATGAAATACCCCCCAATTCATGCGAAATACCCGCGAATAGACTTCTTCAAAACTTCTTTGGAAAAAGGTTTGCATAAACTTCCATACCACCGGAAACCACTTATTCAAACTCCATATGAAGTATCGCATGCAGATTCCAGAGAGCTATTGCTAAAGTTTAAACTGGAATCACACAAACAAAACTCACTTCAACCAAGGTAGGTTTCAGGTTCCACGTGGAGGTCAGCACGGAGTCATCTTCTGCTCCAAAATCTGACCCCATCCATATGACCCAGTCGTGCCTGGCCATCACGACTGAGGTCATTCAAACAACCTCACCCAGTGAGTTCCGATTTCCCACAAGAGGGCCCAAGGCACAGGTGTTTCCCCTACGCTCAACTTGATCCTTACACGTTCCGCATACACTTAGAGGCTTTCACGCCCCGCGAAAACCTCGGACTTCCCGGTCATGCACTTCTACTTGACTGGGAGTTTACTACCACCTCACCCAGTGAGTTCCGATTTTAGCTCGGCCCCCCATACCCGAGCTTCTCTGATCCCCGGTCACGTAGCGGAACCGCACGCTCTGCAACAGCACTTACGTGGCTGGGGGTTTACTATACCTCGCTTCTGCGAGTTTTCAATATATCCCTCAATACCCCCTGCCGCCGCCTGTTTTGTGTCCAAAAGGAAAACAGGAAACAGCCCACTCCATGCCCAATATCAACCGAGGGCGACGGCAGGGAACCCCCCTAATATTGACTCTCCGCAGTGTGTGTGTGAGTTGGTATACCAGCAGAATCCGTAGGCATTACGCCAACGGGAAGAAAAGGAGATCAGGTTATGAGTCGCAAGAAGGTGCTTACTCTCTCAGTGTTTTTGGCGCTCGCAATGGTGGCAGCAATCTCCACCGCCGGCGCCACCAATCGCGACCGGCTCCTTCTCTCCTAGCCACCAGACAAAGCCCTCCTGATCAACGCGGAGAAAAGAGGGCAGGCAAAGGAAAAAATAGGCGCTAGTATGTCACGGAAATCGGCCTAGACCAGGTGTATACCAGACACCCCTAGGTCGGCTCCGGGCATCTCACTCCTACAATCGACCCAAGACGAAGGGTTGATTTGGCTATCTGCTAAATACTCCAAGATGCGGAGTTAATTGCAGATCACTTAGGTTAGAAAGGAGCCACTATGGCGTATAACTTCGAGCGGTAAGTCGTGGGCGATGAAGAGAACGCAGGCAACCGACAAAGAAGGAGGCCCCTCAAGCACACACACGAAAAAAAGACATATGACGTGTGCGAATCCGAGGGGCGGCCTGACTAAGGAGCATAACAGGCCGCCCCGTCTTGTCTTTTTTTATCTCCAAAAACCCTGTCATCATTCTAAAGGAGTACAACTACAAAAACAACAGTTGCCTCTTGCCTTGCAATTGAGACGACTTTGAAATAAATGGTGGCTTCCTCTGTTGGAAGTTGCTTCGAACGTAACCTCGAACGAAAGGAAATGCCAATGACCATCACCTTATACGGTCTTCTGCTGTTTTTTCTGAGCGTAGCCCTTTTTGAAATCTCAGCCGAAATCAGCTGTAAGATCGGTCCCAAATTTGAGCAAGGCTACATCAAGGACTTCTCAGTTTTTCTCACACGGCCCGAAGACTAAGAACACCAACCCAAAACAGGCGACTAACCAACTCGCCCGGGAGGAAACGTAAATCATGAAGCCCGGAAGAGATGCAGATGGTTCATTAAGCATCGTTGACATGCGAAACAATAAAATCCCAGTTTCCCCCTGGAAGGATGCGGGTTGCGACGTCTCTACTATAACTCTACTTCTACCCCTGGGACAGAAGAAGACGGATCCATTGAGGATGCCGTAGCCGGAGATGCACTCGCCTTTTCAATCTTTGAGTAAAAAGAATCCCAACAACCCCCAAAAACGGGAGAATAAGCCAACCGAAAGGAAATCACCTTGCCAACCGAAAAAGCCCCCGCAGAAAGAACAGACCGAGAAACCCTCAGCGAAACAGAGAAACGAGACAAATGGAGGAAAGTACAAAAGGATGCTACATCGCATCAAGATACCGCAGATGAGCACAGAGCAAGAGCCAAAAAAAGAGGGAAAAGGCCAGAAGAAACGGAAGAAGAATAGCACGCAGACAGTGCTTCCTGCGGGGGTTTTTACGCTATCAGGCGAAAACCCCCGCAGAATATAATGGCTTTTTTCTTTTTTATTCTTATATGAAATAGTATTCATATATCACTTTATTACCAAAATGTTTTTAAAGTAAATTTCTTTCTGATTTTCATGGAAGAGGAAAACAACGAAAAAAAAGAAGATAACTTCTCAAATATAGAGAGTAATGATTCTAATGAAAATCACGAGAAAGAAAACTCTGATAAACCAGAAGAACAAAAACCTATCGTTTCTATGGGAGCCTCTCCAGTTCATACACCTGACGTAAAAATAAAAGACACACAACAACTCATGAAAAAAATGAGAAAAAACCCATGGATGCTTTCAACACTAGTTCTTGGAATTGTAGCAATTCTTCTTATTTTTTTCGGCAATTTTTCCGGAGGAGTTACTGGAAATGTTGTAAGCAGCGATGTTGTCGGAGATAATCTAGTTACCTACCTAAACACAGTTGCTGAAGAAACAGTTACTCTTATCGACGTTGTTGATGATGGCAGCATGTATTTAGTTACTGTAAAATACCAAGAAGAAACAATCCCCATATATGTAACTAAAGACGGAGAATATTACACCCCAAGTCTAATTCCCTTAACAGGTCAAGCTATATCTTCTGACACTACATCTACAGAAATTCCAAAATCAGATAAACCAATTCTAGAAGCAATTGTTACACCCTACTGTCCTTACGGATTACAATACATGAAAGGATTACTCCCAGTTTATGAATTAATGAAAGATAAAGCAGATATCTCTATCTTGTCTTTAGGCGTAACTCACATGGAAAATGAAGAACTAGAAACTCAAAGACAAATCTGTATAGAACAAGAGTATGACAAAGACACATTATTCGCATATATTGAAAAAATGGTTTACGACAAAGATACTGAAATTTGTTATAATGATTACCACAGCGAAGAACATGCACAAGATGTAGCTTACTTTGATGAATGTGTGGCTCCTGTAATTTCATCAATATTTCAAACCCTAAGTATAGATGAGGCTAAAGTTAACAGCTGTATGGAAGAAGATGGAGAAACATTATACAATGAAGCAGTGAGCTATGCTCGTAGTAAAGGCGCAGGCGGATCACCTTCACCATTCCTTAACGATGCTAAACTTTCTGCAGGACGTTCTCCAGAAGCGATCAAGACAGCATTATGCTCGGCATTTAACGAAATCCCAGAAGAATGCTTAACAACCTTATCTGAAGAAACACCTGCTCCTGGAATAACTTCCGCTAGTGGATCTTCAACAAGTACAACTGCTAGCTGCTAATTTTTATAGATTTATCTTTTTACGTATTCAATTTCTTCTGGTGATAACTTCAACTCTTTCTGTATGGATATACTAGATTTTATGATATTCTTTATTATTCCCCATTCTTGCATAATCCTTTTTTGCCCAACATGAGACAACCTTGCATATTTTATTGATATGGACTTTTTTTTGGCAACCCTCAAGTTGTTTATCCATATTTTAAGTATCCGCTCTGGCTTTTTATAGCTAGAAAAACTTTGCCTTATTTCCTTTTTTGCTGCAGAAATTCCATACGTCAAAAATATATTTTCATAAACCATAAATCTCCAGTACTGCTTCTTGTAGATTCTTCCCTTAAATAAATCCGTATTTGATAACGATCGGTAAGCTTTTTCCAACTCCGCCCCCGAATACTCCGAAGGAATGTTCTCCTCCATCCAAAGAATTATTTCATCAAGTTGCATATTCACTGAATCAAATGCCTTTAGAGTATCTTTATCTGGTTCAGTCTTAAATATTAATCTTAGCGCCTCAAAAACACTTGTCTCCTTATTCCTTTCAGAGAAAACTATTTCTTCCGGATCTTTCGACGTCACCGTTCCCTGTAAATCATTCAACGCAGCCCGCAAATCACCCTTTACCTTAACAGCAATTTTTGTTAGAATATCATTATCTATAAACTTATCCTCTTTTTTCAGCGTCTGAATCATCAAGTCCTTTACAACTTTATAATCAAGTTCTTTCAACATTATTAATTCGCATTTTTTTCTTAACGGCGAAAGCTTTTTCGTCCAAATATCATTAGCTGTAATTATTATTGGATAAGGACTTTTCGCCATCAACAAAAGCATCTCTGTCACCCCGCCCCTATCTGCCGCAGAAATCCCATCCACCTCGTCAATAAGAATTATTTTTTTATCTTTCATTAAAGACTGCTGCTCAAGCGCTGGCCTCAATACCTCCTCCAACTTTGCCTTATTTCTCAAATCAGACGCGTTCAGCTCAAATATTTCTGAATTCGTTTCATTCGCCACAACATGAGCAAGCGTAGTCTTACCCGTTCCAGGCGGACCATGCAAAATTAGTGCTTTATTTTTTACTCTACCCCATTGATTAATAAAACCCCTTATTGTTTCTACCGCCAAATTCTGTCCCAATACTTCTGAAAAGTTTTGCGGCCTATATTTCTCTGCCCAAGATATTTGATCGTTTGTCATTTTATTAAATTTAAATCTCCATTTATTATTGTTGGATTTATCCCCTTCAATTCATCTGTAAAACTGCATTTTGGAAGAGGATTATAGAAAAATATTTTTTTGTTTAACTCCCATGCTTTGTATACCTCTAAAAAAGTTGCTCCACCTATGTAATTAGGTTTTCCATGTTTTTCAAAATTTAGAATCAAAACGGCATCATTGGGTTTAATATTAATCTTGTCCCTCTTCATCATATCACTTTTCCATGCTATATGTTCTTCTTTATTATTTTTTATTTTTTCTTCTTTAAATGGATCATCAAAGCTATTCGGAAGCGCTATTTTATGTCCGTTCTCTTCTAATATATCCTTTATTTCATCAATTTTTGAATAGAAATGTTTACTGCAACCTATAAAGATTTTCATTTTTTACCCCCTATTTTCCTAGCCCTGCCAAGACAAATGATGCCAGAAGCGCTTGAAGTTGTATGAATGGATCCGAGCCCTCGACAATTCTAAATTCGGCCTCACCAGTTTTTTCAGTTAATTTTACCTTTATTTCCGGCTCCACAGGAAGATTCCAAATCTCTTTTTGCATAGCCTTAATTATATCTTGACCAGAAATAGACTCCTTTAACATTATATCTAAAAGCTTTTCCTTTGACTTTACAAAATCTCCCGCCACCGCATAATCTAAAACTATTTTGATATCCTTGGGCTTTGCATTTGATATTACTGTTGAAATTAGCTCCGCAGTTATATTCGGTGTAATCGCCGCCGTTGACTGCAAAAGATTCGTAGCCTTCCTGCAATCCCCCTCGCTACCCTCGTAAATTGCCTCAAACGATTCTTCATCTAACGTTAAACCTTCTCCTCTAGAAATTCTTGACAAATAAGTTGTTACATCTTTCTGCTCCAAAAGTTTAAATCTAAAAAGAGCACACCTCGACTGAATGGGATCAATTATTTTACTAGAATAATTACAAGACATAATAAACCTACAAGTCGAAGAGAAATTCTCCATAGTTCTCCTCAAGGCCTGCTGAGCTTCTGGCGTCAACGCATCTGCTTCATCCAAAAAAATTATCTTAAACGGCACATCCCCTATCGCCTTCGTTCTAGCAAAACTCTTCACCTTTTCACGAACTATACTTATTCCTCTTTCGTCCGAAGCATTCAACTCCAAATAATTATCTTGCCATTTTGATTTATACAACTGCTTTACAACAACTAACGCAAGAGTTGACTTACCCGTTCCAGCCGGCCCAGCAAAAAGCAAATGCGGAATATTAAGTGAATCCACGAGTCCCTCGACTCTTTTTATTATATCATTCTGACCCACGATCTCAGGGAACTCCTTCGGCCTATATTTTTCAGTCCATATTTCACTCACCATAATAAAATTATTAGAATTTGCTTAATAAAGGTTTTTATGGTGGAGTTGGGTATTTTGAAATAAATTAGTATAACAATTTTTATAAACTTGTTTTTCTCTTTTTTTTTATGACATGTGAATTAGTTAGAGGTTCTGGCGATTGGGATACTCCTGATCCTGTGACTGGAGAAAATTTTGGATATGAAGTTGTGGGTGGTAGCGGAGAAAGAATCGCTGCAGGGGCACTAAAACAACATCTTGAAGAATTTAAAACTTGTTATCATGACAATGGAGAGCTTGCCTTAGGGGCTGCATTGGTTCATGCAAATAGATCTGATGCTCCTTATTGTTTAGTTAGTGGGGAGTCTAGACATTTAAGTGGTGGTGCATTTAAACACATGGCGAGGTGTCAGCTTCTAGTTCATGATCCTGGATATGAAGCCTTAAGAAGAGTAAGGGACTTGGAAGAAGTGGTCGAGCGTATTGATAAGTCTGCAGATAAATAGTGTGCGAGAGCCTTGGAAGGTTTAGAACAATAATACAGAAAGCTCTTTTGTGAATAAAATTATTAGAATTTGCTTAATAAAGGTTTTTGTGGTGGAGTAGTGGTGTTTTGAAATATGCTAAAAATTAAAAGAATTTAAAAATCTCTATATTAATTAAACAAATCCCTTTGGACCGATCTTTTGAAGAATTTGCTTAATTTCGTTGATTGTTCGCTGTTGATGTTTTTTATCTGACATTCTTACAAATTTTATTAATAAGTCTGTAAGTTCTTCTACTGATAAAATTTTTATTTTGCTTTCTTCAACTAAGAAATAAAATCTGAACGATTTGTATTTTAATTCTTTAATTACAATTCCTCCGACTTGCCCAAGAAATTTTCCTTTTTTTGGATTTTGTCCCAATGTTTCTATTAAATCAACTATTTTATGAGATTCTCCTTTAAACTTTTTTTCAATTTGATTAAATAGTGAATCAGCTATTTCTACTTTGGCCATCTTTTATTTAATCTCTTCCTCGCTTCTTCGATGGTTATTGTATTTTCTGAAGACATCAAGAATTCTCTTAGTTGCCCTTTAACTGCGAATGAATAAATTCTTTCTATGATTTTTTCATAGGTGTCTTGTTTCGATCCAAAGCTAGCAATTTTGTCTTTTAGTTCTTTACTTATTTGAATTGTTGTTGTTTCCATCCTATAGGTTCTATAGTGACTATGGTTTTTATAGTTTCTGGTTTTATTCCACAGTTGCCTTGATTCTTCTAACCCCAGCACTTGAGCTACCTTCTTTAATAATTTTAAATTTACCAATTTCTTTTGTATTCGCCACATGAGGACCCGTACATATTTCTTTACTAAAACTTCCAATGGTATAAACTGAAACTATATCTGGATATTTCCCATCAAACACTCCAACCGCTCCTTCTTTTTTTGCTTTTTTAGGACTCATTTCTTCTCGTGCAACCTTTATCTTTTTAGATACTTTCTCATTTACACTACCCTCTATTTGCTTTAATTCTTCCTCCGTTAGCTTTCTGTCAAAGTTAAAATCAAATCTTAATCTTTCGGAATTAATATTACTCCCCTTTTGCTGTATTTTTTTATCTTTTAATACCTCTCTAATCGCCGCAAGTAAAAGATGCGTAGCTGTATGAAGTCTTGTAGTCTGTTCTGAATTATCTGCCAAGCCTGATTTGAATTGACCAGAACTTAGGGTCCGCGAAAGCTTCTGGTGCTTTTTAATTTCTTTTTTAAACCCAACGTCATCATATAGTAATCTTTTTTTTATAGCCAATTCTAAAATCATTTTTTTTGGAAATCCATGAGATTGGTACAACAAAAACGCATCTTTTCCTGTAATTAGCGCATCATCAAACTCCTTTTCTGACAGATTTGCCTTCTTATATCCATAGTTTTGTTTTTTACTTTTTTTCACAAGTATTTCTTTTATAATATCTTCAGCACTCTTGTCTGAATTTCTAATTTTTTCATTCTTTTCTTTAGTTAATGGAATCTTTTTTCCTAAAGTTTTTTTTGCAACTTTTAACCCTTTTTCTAAAGCTTCTTCGAAAGATTCCTCTTCTTTTTGTAATTCTTTTAAAATTAAACTTTTATTTTTTCTTAAGTTATCATAATCTGAATATATTTCAAATACAGGTAACGCTAACTCTGTTATTATATTTCTTATTCCTACCGCATATCCATATCTCACTGCTCTCCGGATTAGTCTTCGTAAAATATAACCCCCCCCCGTATTTGACGGAACCACCCCATCTCCCAAAATAAATGTTGCTGCCTTTATATGATCTACAATTATCCTCATGTGCCTTGTCTCTCTTTCATTATTGCCATATTTTTTATTTGACAATTTTTCTATAACCTTTATTAAAGGTCGCCAAACATCTGTCTCATAATTATCTTCAAATCCATTTAGAACTGCCAACATTCTTTCAACCCCTCCCCCAAAATCAATATTTTTTTGTAAAAGTTCTGTATATTTTTTATCCACACCTTTATTAAATTGCATTAAAACATCATTCCCTATCTCTACCCAATTCTCTTCATCTTCTGGATCAAAAACTTCTGGAGCTTTTGTTCTCGGCTTCCAATAAAACACTTCTGTATTCGGTCCACACGGCCCAATCTCTCCTGCCGGACCCCACCAATTATCTTTTAAAAATGCTATTCTCTTTTTGGGTATCCCTAATGCCTCCCATATTTTTGAAGATTCCGTATCTTTTTTCGCATGCGTATTTCCCTTAAAGCACGTCACCGCTAATTTTTCAACTGGAATATTCAATTTTTTTGTCAAAAATTCAAACGTCATCTCTATTGCGTCCTTTTTCCAATAGTCTCCCAAGCTCCAATTTCCAATCATTTCAAAAAATGTATGATGATAACTATCTCCAACCTCTTCAATATCAACCGTTCTTATGCACCCTTGAACATTGCAAATCCTTTTTCCCAATGGGTGAGATTGCCCTAATAAAAATGGCACAAGTGGTTGCATTCCTGCTGTTGTGAATAAAACAGTTGGATCATTCTCCGGAACAAGCGAAGCTGAAGGAATTACTACGTGGTTCTTACTTTTGAAAAAATCTAGGTATAATTTGATTAATTCTTCTCTAGCTATCTTCATAAAAATAAATAGACAAAGATGTTTAAAAGATTAATGGAAACTCCAATTATTTCTTCAAATTAACATCCATTTGTGGGAAAGGAATTTCTATTCCGGCTTTATTCAAAGTGTTGTATATTCTAGTGTTTGCTTCATCAATTGTTCCAACTCTATTCTCAAAAGAATCAACATAATAATATGCCTTAAAATTAAGACTCGAATCCGCCATCTCTGTAAACCTTACAACAATTTCTGGATCTTTTTCAACGTGTGGAATCTTTTTTATCTCATTTATAACTAACTTCTTCACTTTATCTACGTCTGATCCATACGCTACACCAAAAGGAACCATGGCTCTACTTTTAGGTTCGGGTTGCGCAAGGTTCTGAATATTACTATCAGATAATTTATTGTTAGGAATAATTATATACTCGTTATCAAATGTTTTTATTCTTGTTGCCCTGAGCCCAACCTTTTCAATTTTTCCTCTAGTGTCAGCATCTAAATAGATTAAATCACCCACCCTTACTGTTCCATCAAGAACAATCGCCGCTCCTGAAAAAATATTACTTAAAATAGGTTGTAATGCTAACGCTACCGCAAGCCCTGCAATTCCCAACCCGGCCAAAAGCGGAGTTATTTCAACCCCCCAGAGACTTAGAATATACAAAAAGGATATTACCACAAGACCAATATACATAATGCTTCTAAATAACGAAAGTATACTGTCATCGATATTTGACTTTGTTTTCGATGCTGCCTGTTTTAACAGACCCATTAAAACCACATCAATAATAATATACAAAAGTAACGCCAAAACGACCACAATTATTGAATAAATTATATTTGTTAAAACAGAAACTATCTGTTCAGAAAAAGTCAACTCACCAAGCGTAACCTTTAACGCCAAAAGTATTGCAAGAAGTGTTAGGGGACTTGAGCTTCTCTCGAAAAGTTTATCATCAATATCGGTTTTAGTTTTACTTGTAAATTTCACTGCCAGCTTCTCGGCCAGATATAACAAAACCCTTAGAGACAATCCCACTACTAAAAACACAACGAACGCTCTTATGTACTGATTTGTCACATATTCATCTAATATAGGTATCATTATTTTTTTATGGTTTGTAGGTTTTTAAATTTTGTTAAAGAAATTTAAATTTAAAACTTCACTCTAAAGAATTAAGCCTATTTTGTATCTCCTGAAGCTGCTCTTCTAGACTTGTATCCATTGATATCTCCTTTATTATCTTCCTTTCTACTCCTTCTTCTTCATCTTCTTTTTGCAAGATTTTTGGAAGATTAACTTTGGGCAAAAGTTCTTCTACTTTTTTCATATCAAGTCTTAATTCCCTCATGCCTTTCTGTAAATTTCTTTTTATTTCTAATTCCCTCTGTCTTAGTTCATTAAAGTTTTGTATCGTCCTAGATATTCTTATTGAACTCATTTGGCCCGACAACATATCACGTTTTAAATTAGTTGCTTCATTACTTGACAATCTTATATGAACAGCATTTTGATTTTTCATTCTAATTTAGAAAAAAGTTTTGAATCTATTTTTTCAATTTGCTCCTTTATTGCTCGAGCTTCATTTTCCCAGAAGTTTAATTCCTTATCCTCTTCTTCTTTTATTTTTTTTATATCCGACAACATCTTTTCTATTTCCACGGCCTTTTCTTTTACTTTTTGAAATATCTTTATACTTTCTTCAAACTTATCTATCCTAATAAACACAGGCTCATCTGTTTCCACCATTCTACTCTTTTCAAAAACGTCTGCAGATATACCAATTTCCGACGCCAATTTATTTCTCTTAATCCCACTCTCTTCATCATCTAACTCTTGGGTTAGTTTTGACATCGCCGGCATATTTCTTGCCGACGGTGTCATATCATCTCTTCCCCCAGTTATCGCTTCTTTTATAGTATCTTGTGAAAGTTGTTCTCCAATTTTGTTCGTTGGAAATGCTGGAAGTTGACTAACCTCTTTTGACATAGAAGTAGGTTGCCCAGGAAAAGAATTTCGTAAAGGAGGAAGGGCAGGCAATCTCGGAAGTTCCGCTAACTTTGGAACCTCTTCTCTTTTATCTTTTTTTGAAAACCACCCCATTTTAATTATATGTTTGTTAATATATTTAGCATTATATACTTTAAAAAGGTTATTGTTTTTTGTGATTTATCGAGGAGAGTTATTTTTTTATAAAAAAATTTATTCGCACTCCACCAAAAGCCTTAATAATAATTCTTACTCCCTATTCTTATGGAAATTGATTATAAAAAATTAGAAATGAAATCTGGACTAGAAATTCATCAGCAAATTGACAGCCATAAACTTTTTTGCAATTGCCCAAGCGTCTTAAGAAGCGATGAACCGGAATTTATTGTAAGCCGAAAACTCCATGCAGTTGCAGGAGAATCTGGAGAAATTGATTTGGCCGTAGCGCATGAAGCAAAACAAAATAAAGAATTTACTTATCAAGCATATGATACAACCTGCTTAGTTGAATTAGACGAGGAACCACCACACCCTATTAATTTAGAAGCATTAAAAATTGCGATTCAAATTGCGCTCCATCTAAACTGTGAAATTATACCAATCACCCAAGTTATGAGAAAGACCGTTCTTGATGGTTCTAATACTGGTGGATTTCAGAGAACCGTTTTAATCGCAAGAGGTGGATATGTCAAAACATCACTTGGTAAAGTTGGCATTACTAGTATTTTTTTAGAAGAAGATTCCGCAAGACCTGTTAGCCGTAATTCAAAAGAATCAATCTACAGACTTGATAGACTTGGTATACCTTTAGTCGAAATTGTTACAGATCCTGACATAAAATCTCCCGAACATGCAAAAGAAACAGCTCTTCATATTGGCAATATTCTTCGTAGCTGTAAAGTACGACGTGGAATTGGAACAATCAGACAAGATATAAATATCTCAATTAAAGACAGCAATAGAGTTGAACTAAAAGGATTCCAAAACCCAAAAATTATGATAAAAACTGTTGAAAATGAACTTCTTCGACAAAAAAAAATTCTAGACTCTGGGGGAAAAAACCCTAGCGAAGTTAGAAATTGTTTAGCTGATGGAACTACCGAATTTTCACGTCCCATGCCAGGCTCCGCCAGAATGTATCCAGAAACCGATATTCCACTTCTAAAAATTTCAAGAAACTTCATTAATGATGCTAAAAAAGATTTGCCAAAATTAAAATCCAAAATTGAAAGCGATCTAAAAAAACAAGGATTATCTGAAGAAATGATTAAAACTTTATTTAAGCAAAACAGATTAGAAGAATACAAAGAACTTTATGGAATTTTAAATAATCCCATGTCTGCCGCAAAAATACTTTTTACTTTACCAAAAGATATCGCCAAAAAACTCAATAAAAGCCTTTCTGAAATTCAAAACATCTTAGGAATTGAAGTTATGCGATTGGCCGCAACCAATTTAGCTTCTGGAAAAATACCAGAATCATATATTAAACATTTCTTTGAAAAAATTGCTAACGGCGAAAACCCAACAAGTGCAATATCTTTTAAAGAAAAAAATGAAAACGAAATTGAAGAAAAAGTCATGAAAATAATTAAAGAAAAACCCGGACTCAACGCAAACGCCTACATGGGGCTAATAATGAAAGAATTCAAAGAACAAGTAGATGGAAAAAGAGCTATGGAGCTAATTAACAAATTTCTAAAAAATACCTCAAACTAGAAAACCCGAAATAAAACTTTATAAACTTCTTTAATTTATCAACAACGAGGTAAGATGAAACATAATTGGGAAATAACAGCTATTCTTTTGGCCATGTTTATTGTAACACAATTCATAGGACTTTATGTTGTTAACGCTTATTCTCCTGTTCAAGTTGTGAGCGGTAACCTTGTAAACGTTGACTCTCCTGATTTACCCTTTGGAATGCAAAGCCCAGAAATTGAAAATGAATCAGATTATTTTCGCACAGTTCTACCATCTTTAATTATTGCCTTCATTATAGCTATCTCCATTTTGATTCTTCTAATGAAGTTTAATGTTAGCTTCATTTTAAAAATTTGGTTTTTTGGAGTAGTTATTATTGCCATATCCATTTCCCTTATCGCAATTTTTCCATTCTTGCAAAAATTTACTTGGATTGCCCTTTTAATTTCTCTACCCTTCGCATTTGTAAAAATATTTCGTAGAAGTTTTTTTATCCACAACCTAACTGAACTTTTTATCTATCCCGGAATTGCTGCAGTTTTCGTTGCAATCTTAAATATTTGGACAATTATTGCACTACTCATAATCATTTCAATTTACGACATGTGGGCAGTCTGGAAATCTGGGATCATGCAAAAAATGGCCAAATACCAAATAGACAAGGTTGGAGTATTAGCGGGATTTTTTATTCCAAACGCCTCAAAAAAAGTTAAAGGAAAAATCAAGAATATGACCAAAAGTGAACTTAAAAAATCTAAAATCAAAGTAAATGTTGCAATTCTCGGAGGCGGAGATGTTGTCTTTCCAATTATTGCTGCTGGGGTTATCCTAAAAACTTGGGGCTTATGGCCCGCTATTTGCGTAATTATTGGAGCCACAATCGGACTTGCCTCATTGTTCCTTCTAGCCAAAAAAAAGAAATTCTATCCAGCCATGCCTTTCATTAGTGCCGGCATATTCCTGGGAATGATTTGCGCCTATTTATTGTTCTAATTGTTGTTACTATTAAAATGTAACATGATAGAAAGTTTTATAAACCACTACTTTCTAGGGACTTTATGTTAGTTAAGAAAGAATTAATCGCAAGGATAAAAGACGCTTTCGATTTGAACGTCTATGAGACAAAGGTCTGGTTAGCATTGCTTAGTAAAGGAATTGCTTCTGCCGGCGAAATTGCCGAAATTAGCGGAGTTCCAAGAAGTAGAACATATGACGTTTTAGAATCTTTAGAGAAACGCGGATTTGCTATTGTTAAAATTGGGAAACCAGTCAAATATCTAGGGGTAAAGCCGAAATTAATTATTGAAAAATTAAAAAATAACGTTAAAAGTGATGCTGATGAAAAAATTGTTAGTCTTGGAACAGTAAAAGAAACTGACGAATTTGCTCAATTAGAAGCCTTATACCGAGGCGGAATTGATCCAGTAAGAAAAGAAGACATCTCTGCTTCACTTCGTGGTAAAATGAACATCACAAATCACTTAAGAGAAATAATCACCAACGCAAAAAAAGAAGTTATTATATGCACAAATGTCTTAGAACTAAAATCCAAAGCCAAAATTTTCATACAAACTTTCAAAATCTTAGAAGATAATGGAATTAAGGTAAAAGTTGCTCTTTCTGGCGATGAAGACATGATCAAATCATTAGCTGAAAAATTCAACATGAAGTTTAAATCAGTTGACATTGACGGAAAATTCTTTATTATTGACAGAAGAGAAATTCTATTTTACATTTCAAAAGACTCAGAAGGAGAAGATATAGCTATTTGGCTAAACTCTGAATTTTTCTCAGAAGCTTTTGCAATTCTTTTTGATAAAGCAATGAAGGCTTAAGTGAGAGAAAGTCCGTACGAAACCTTATGAGAAATTTTGGAATTCTAGAAATATATAGTAATGATGATAAATATTTTTATGTATTTAAGCCATAAATTTTGATATTGCCATTTCTTTAATCTTTTTATCATTTTTAACTTTCCACTTATTCATAAATTCTTTAAATATCAATGTCGTTTTTTCTTTTATATAATATCTATTATTCTTTATTCTTACATTTTTATGTTCCTTCTTGAAAGCCTTAACATTTTTTATATCGTCTTTAAAAGGCCCCATAAAACACAACTCCTTTTTCCCATTTATTATAAAATAAATTTTGGCTGATTGTACGTTATCGTATATGAAACCAGATTTTTTTATCTTATATCTTTTCTCCACTTCTTCAACAAGATGCTTATAAAACTTCTTTAACTTTGTTCCTGCAATATCTCCCGCTTGTTTTTTTGTTGAAATTAACATCTCTAAAAATTCCTGATTATTTTTTTCAGCAAGATTTTTCATATAATCTATATCTTCAATGTCTCTTTCAAAATCTTCTTCTAAGGGATTTTTTAAAAATTTTCCAGCAACCTCGATAAATCTCTTAAAAGTTTCTTCACTCAGAGCAGCCGTCACATTCCTTTCTTTAAATGTTGGATCAATTAATACGATCGGGGAACCCAATTTTGATTCATTCAAATTCAGCAATATCTCTCTTTTATTTTTGTACTGTTTCTCTAAATCTATTATTATTTTCTCTCCCTTATTTTTTACCATTGCTCTTAGAAATTTCTCAAATCCCTTGAAATGATATATTAACAGTTCTAAGGAGTAACCAGAAAAACCATTTATATAAGATTCAGCTCCATAGCATTCTTTGGCATGACAAAAAGCTTTCATTAATTTTATATCATTTATTATTTTTTTAGATTTTACTTTTTTGTTTAGATATTTAACATGCGAATATGAAAGATCCGTTATATTTTCTGCTACCTTCGGAGAACTTATTTTTTTCACAGGAATTAATTCTATACAAAAATACTTTGTTACTAAAATATTAAAATAATCCCTCGAGCCATGAATAATCTCTGCTTTTATTTTTGCTTTTTCTAATATTCTTTTCGTTATCTTTGATATGTCTTTATCTGTCTTTTTAAATCTCAAAAAAATATCACAATCATAAAGATTTTTTTTAACAACTGTATTTTTCGCAAAACTCCCTCCTACAAAAGGCTCAGCTTCAATTTTTAATGAAACCAAGGCCACTTTAAGTTGTTTTAAGAATTCAGCTGATGACCGATTCATAAACTCAAGTTCTTTTTTTTCTGGCTCTATTTTCTTCAAAGTTACATCAAGTACTGAATCAATTTTTCTCATAATATAATTAATCTAAAGTTGTATTTAAAAGTTGGGGAATAAAAATAATTTCACTCAATCATCTCTTCTATGTTTTCCGCTGTTACATCCCTATGATTTAAAACTTCCACGGCCTTTCCATCTTTAACAAAAATTACTTGCGGAGTTTCATGCCTGACTTTTAATTTTTCTGCTAATTCTTCTGACACTTCCTGCTGCTCTTGAACGGCTAGAATATATACCGGGTAAGGCGAGCCATCCGAAACGAAAGCATCCACTTCTTCTTTTGCCTTCATGGAAATGGGACACGCCATACTCTCTTTAAATAAAAACAAAGGATGCTCTTTACTCTGCTCAATTAAATCATTAGCGTTTTTTACCTGCTTATACATAGAAATAACAAAAAATATAAGTATTTAAAGTTTATTTTTTTTAGTTTTCAATGGAAGACGTGTTTAAACTGATTATAGGAATTTTAGTCCTAATTCTAGGAATTCCTATAGGAAATTACTTAGCTAAAATTACAAAAGAGGAAATAAAAGATGGACAGAAATGGTTTAAAATTATTATTACCATATCTTTAATTCTCGGTTTTTTTGGTCTCATTATTAGAAATGACTTCATTCTATTTAGTGGATTTTTTATAGCAATAGTTACGAGCAAGAGCTTAAAGAAAAAGAAGAAGAAATAATTATTTAAAGGTTAATTTTAGTCTATTTTTTATGGGAACAAGTACAAGAGCTTCAGGATTCGGAGGAAGCGTTGATGGAGAAAGTTATAGATCTTACACGTCTAGAAATAGAACGACAGATTATGAGACAAAAGATAATCATTATGATAAACCACTTGATTATTTAAGTCGCACTCCTAAATCTGATTATTCTGCGTAGAATTTTTTATCTCGTAAATTTTTACTATATAATGTACAAAACTAATAATTAGAATTATTAAAGAGCCAACTAGATAGAATGGCATCATAAAAAATGTTATATGAAAAAGAATAAAGAAAAGAGAGATGGGCGTGGCTATCAAAAATCCTATTAAATGTAAAAAGTTTTTGAGATATTTTTTAGATATAATTAATTTTATGCTTATCGCTATAACTAGAAGAATGGTAATAAAATGTAGCAGTGCTCCTAGATATAGCATATAGTCTGGAGCTTCACTAAGAAAAGTATCTCCGCATTCTTCGCATATGAAAAAAATAGCGAAAATTATGCCGAATATTATATTGACTAGGTATGAAATTATTAAAAATTTATATAATTGTTTTTCATTCGTTTTAAATAGACGATTAAACATAGAAACCATAATTAACTAGTGTTTATATGCTTTTCTTCGTAATTCTTAACTGCTTTTTTCAACGTTTCAATTGCCATACTTGCACAATGCACTTTGATATTTGGCAAACCACCAAGCTTTTTTTCTATATCTTGAATTGTTATTTTTTTTGCATATTCAATTGTTCTTTTCTTTACTAATTGTGTCAACATTGACGAAGTTGCAATTGCCGCAGCACATCCAAAAGTTTCAAACTTAATATCTTTTATCACCCTTGTTTTCTCGTCTATTTTCAAATAAATACTCATAATATCCCCACAGGCCGGATTTCCAACTTCTGCCGTAGCGTCAGGATTTTTTATTTTTCCCATATTCTTTGGATTCAGAAAGTTTTCTTTTAGTTTTTTTGAGTATTCCATTTTATTTTTTCCCCTTTTTGTTTAATTTTTTAATTAACTCCTTTATTTCTTTCTCATCCATTCCATGAGCCAAGCAACCTTCTTCTAGGGTTTCCATCGAAGCTGCAGGACAACCTATGCAATGCATTCCTATGTCAAAAAGAATCTCTATTGCATCTGGATTTATCTCCAGTATCTTTGAAAGCTTCGTTTTTTTTGTTATCTTTCCCATTTTAAAAAAAATCTCCTGAATTATTTATTGGACTTATTTTTCTTAATTTTTCAACGATCCTTTTTATCTCTTTTAGAAAATACTCTACTTCTTCTTCGGTAGTATATTTACTTATACTAATTCTTAAAGATGAATTTGATTGAAGTGGCGCTAAGCCCAGGGCCTTTAGTACATGACTTGTCGAAAGCGAATGAGACATACACGCCGAACCCGTTGAAGTATAAATTCCGAGGTCTTCTAAATGTCCCCCAATCGCCTCACCTTCTATATTATTAAACGAAACATTCACATTATTGCACAACCTATTTTTTACCGGCCCATTTAAAGTTACATTGGGTATTTTTAACAATTCTTCTATCAAGTGATTTTTCTTTCGTGTCATTTCTTTTACATATTTACTACTCCCATTTTCCACCGCTTTTGCAAATCCAACTATCCCCGAAATATTCTCTGTGCCACTTCTTAAATTTTTTTCATGTCCTCCTCCATGCATTAATGGATTTAACTTCACACCTTGTTTTATATATAATGCGCCTACTCCCTTTGGCCCATGGATTTTATGCGAATTTAAAGTCATCAAATCAACATTTTGCTTTTTTACATTAATATCTGTTTTTGTATAACTCTGACACACGTCTGTATGAAATAATGTATTTTTCTCGTGACACACTTTCCCTATTTCTTTTATATCTTGTATTGTTCCAATTTCATTATTCCCATGAATAACCGACACAACAATTGTCTTATCTGTAATTTTATTCTTTAGTTCTTCAATATCTACAAAACCCTCTTTATCCACGTCCAAATAAGTCACTTTGGCCCCCTGATTTTCTAGCCACTTGCAAGTATTTAGAATACAGTCGTGTTCAATTTTTGTAGTTATTATATGATCTTTCTCTGGAAAATTCTGAAAAAAAAGCCCCTTCAGTGCAAAATTATTCCCCTCTGTTCCTCCTGACGTAAAAATTATTTCATCTGGATTCGCGCCACATGACTTCGCAATTATTCTTCTCGATTTTTCCAATGCACTTTTCGCGTCAATTCCCTTTATGTGCTGAGAAGAAGCATTTCCATAATGTTTTGTAAAATATGGCAACATAGCTTCTACTACCTTTTCGTCAACTTGCGTTGTTGCAGCATTATCAAAATATATTTCAGATGTCATTTTACTTTTTCAGCGCTTTACAATTCTCGCAATATTTATTTTCGTGTTTGTCTATTAATCTTAACATTGGTATTATTGTTTCTTTGTTCAATGAATATATTCTTTCTTTCCCCTCTTTTTTTACAGTAACAATACTACAGCACCGCAATAACGCAAGCGCATGAGACACTTTGCTCTGTTCCGCATTCAACTCTCGCGTCAAGTCATTTACATTCATCGGCTTATCCACCAATACTGATATAATTTTTAACTTTAACGGATTAGCTAAATTCCTAAAAAATATAGCATATGTTTTTTTCATATGTTTTTTAATTCATGTGACTATATAAAGATTTTGGT
>Ga0075122_10000265_pt1 | contig 43394 bp, 25 predicted proteins | sample AntAceMetag02UKB_FD_69790 | JGI IMG/M metagenome (GOLD analysis project Ga0075122, IMG submission 69790) | Saline lake microbial communities from Ace Lake, Antarctica - Antarctic Ace Lake Metagenome 02UKB | ecosystem: Environmental > Aquatic > Non-marine Saline and Alkaline > Saline | place... | reverse complement strand
TTGTTCCGTGATCACTATTCCGACCGCTACGCCAGCGTCTTCGGTGAGCCGGCCCTTGCCGACATAGAGCACCGGATAGCCACGCACGATGACGCCGGAATCGACTGGCAGAAGGATGCGATGACGTCCGCGGTCCGCGTTGCGGACAACCTGAGCCTGTACGCACAGGACAAGCTACCGCAGCTATTCAGGCTGGTCCCCAACAGTATCCCGAAGCTGGAAGCAATCCAGACAGCGCAGATTGCCGGCGACAAGGCCCGGGTCGCGGAGATCAAGGGCGAGTTGGAGCAAGCGATCCGCGAGGCGCCACTAACACCCCCGATGCGCGAGGCCCTGTTGAATGCCTCGCAGGAAGTGTCCGGGCTGACGCCGAAGTTCACGCTCGGCATGCTCGGCGGTTCGGTCCACGACATTGGGTTCGAGGACGGCGGGCTCAGAGTGACCATCGAAGAATCGGAGTACGACACCCGCCTGTCTACGATGTTCGATATGGGGCAGCGGCAGTTCGGCAAATTCGCGGAAGCCTACGGGACAGACAAGGTACAGGGCCACACGTTTGACTTCGGCGGTCCGCCGCCGGTACTCCGGGGCCGGATCACGAAGGATCCAAGCGAGCCCTGGAAGCCGCCTGCGAGGGCCAAGAAGGGGCCGGACGAAGCGGCGAAGAGTTGGCGGATACCGGAACCCATCGGCGGGAACCAAGCCGCGGCCATGGTCGGGCGCATGAACATGGCAAAGGCCATGGTCAACCGAGACGCCCTCGCGCTGGGCGAGATCCCGGACGGCGCCGTGCTCATCGCAATCGAGGTAGACGAGGATCTCCGACTCGTGAAGGGCGCGAGCCACAAGTACATCAAACGCACGCCCTACACGAACGCGCGCGGCAAACAGAGCTACCGCTACTGGTACTCCGTACCGGGCACGAAGCACGGGATCGTTCACTCAGAGCACCTGAAGGTCGGATCCTCGTTCAAGGCGCACGGCGGGCACTACCACATATCCAAGGTCGATGCCGACAAGGGCATGATCACGGTCAAGCACGATGAGTCCGGCAACATCATCAATATGACCGAAGCGAACCTGCGCACGCTCATGCACTACGAGCAGCGCGATAGCCTCACGGCCCGCCACCGCCGGCTGCGCGGTGAGGTGGACGCTTCGCAGAAGCACGGGTCCACGAAACAGAAGGCCGGGCGCCTAAAGGATCTTGCGGACCATGAGCGGGTCTACGGGGCGCCTGAGAAGACGGCCGGCGAAGTGACACTCGCGGGGGCCGAGCAGAGCATCAAAGGCTTGGAGCGCCGCGGGGGCATCCCTGCGGCCGATGCCAAGGCCCTGGTGCAAGCGCTGAAGGATGGCGAGTGGGCCGACGCTGCGAAGCTGGCGGGCGCCGTCGAGCGGGAATACGACCGCAAGACGGTTCTGGGGATCGTTGACAAGCTGCACGACGCCTACCTACACGAATCGGTCGCAGCGGCCCGCAAGGGCACCGCCGCGGATCGCATGAAGGCCGCGCCGCAGACGGAGCCGCCGGCCCGGACAACGGGCGTGAAGGGCGGCGAGGCCGGCAAGGGGCCGAAGATTCGCATGGGCGGATTCGGGGGCGGGTGGATCAAGGATACTCTCGCGGATAAGTACCTCGAGGACGACAGTCCAGAGGGCGACACGGCCCGGGAGATTGCCGCAGCGGCCGGCAAGGGCGTGCTGACACTCCCGTCCGACCCCAAGGATATGCAGCGGTGGGCGGACTTCCTGACGCAAGAGTCCAACGGAGAAGACGAGAATTCCACAGAGCACAAGCGGCGCGGAGAAACGGAAGAGGCGGGCTACTCGTCGAAGACGTCGCTCGGGCTCACCCGCCTCTGGCAGCGCGTCAATGCGGAGATAGACAAGGCACGCGAGCCCGCGCCAACTGGCAAGGGCGCAGAGGGCGAGACTCCGAAGCCAGAAGCCCCGAAGGCCCAGTCTGTGGCCCGCTCGGTTTCGGAGGCCGCCGAAGCGGCCGGGGTCGGCCATCTCGTGAAGTTTGACGGGTTCGTCGCGGCTCCACTGGCGCGCGCTGCTCTCAAGGATTTCGGCAGCGGCGTGGCGAATTCTGCGGGCAAGTGGGGGATCGTCTCGGGCAAGCCCCGGACGGCCCGCGGAGAGGTGTGGGACGGAGACACGCCAAGCTACACGTCCGGCGGAGCGCTGATCGGAAGTATCAGACCGCCCCGAAGCGCGGCAGAGGCCCGCAAGGTTGTCCGTGCGGCCCTGCAAGGCGCTGTCGAGCGGATAACGGCGGAATCCAGCTACTACAACCCGGATATGAGCAACGAGGCGGAGCGCGACAAGAGGAATGAAGCGCTCCGGGAGAAACGCAAACAACTGACCTCGGGCGTGAACAATGCCGTGCGGTCTATGTCCGAAGCGTTAGAGGCGGAGATCCGCACTCCCGACGCGGCGCCGAAGCCGACCGCTGCCGACAAGATGACCGCCGCGGACGGCCCGGCCAAGCCTACCGGCATGGCGAGTACGTTGCTGGCAATTCTATCGAATCGGCGCAGCGAGGACGGGCCAGGGGCATCGTCCGGCGTATCTTCCGCAGGAGAGAAGAAAGCCGCGAAAGCCCTTGTCGCCGCCGGGCTCGCGGAGCGCACAGGCGCGGACCGGAAGGCCGGAACGCAAGACTACCGACTGACGCCGAAGGGCGTCGAGATGGCTACGGCGTGGGGGTACGAGCCCGACAAGAAAGCGGCCGACGACTCGTACACCGTGGACGATACGCTTCAGTACGCCCCGGAAATGAAGCCGCCGGAGAGCTACAAGACGGAAGGCGACATTCGCGATGCGATGAAGCGCCACAAGGCCATATCGGACAGCCTTGTCATGCTCCCCCTGGACTGGTCGGACGCGGACAAGGCGAAGGCCGACAAGGCCCGGAGGGCTCATGCGGAGCATACCGTGGCGCTCGCCGGTCGCATTGCCGCCCTGAAGACGCCCAAGCCCACGGCGGCGGAGAAGATGGGCGCCGCGGCCGACACGGCGCTCGGGGCCGACGCGGGCGCCTCGCGAGCTGCGAAGCTGAAGGAATGGAAGGCCGTCGATGCGGAATTCCTGTCGGCTCGCCCAGACACCGACGCACAGCAGAAGGTGCGGAATGCTGGGGACGCCGCTGGCACGGCGACGCTCCGCCAAGCGGCGAAGGATTGGGAGCGAAGCGCAGCCGCCATGGATCGATGGGCGGCCCTTGCGGGCCAGTTGTCGGACGGTGACGCCCAACTCACCAGCGGGGAGTCCACCGGGTTCCCGCGGCCGGTGAGCAAAAAGGCAATCGCAAATGTCAAGAAAATGGCCGACGCCGACCGGGCGCTGGCCGGTAACTGGGGGAAGAAAGCCGCCGGGCAGGAGAAGGCCACCGCCGCCACCGCCGTAGTGGCGGAGAAGATGAAGGCCGAGAGTAAGGCCGCCGCGAAGCTCCGAGGAGCCGCCAGCGGCGCCAAGGAACAGGCGAAGCGCGTCAGTAGGACCGGGGACATTTTCGGCGCCACAAAGCCGCGTCGGGACGGCGGGCCCGTGACCGCGATAGACCGGGCGACCGGGCAGGTAGTCACGGGTCGCGAGGGCGTCAACATGCTCAATCAGCGCCTCGCGCAATGGCGAGCGCATGAGCGGTTCTTGAGGGACACGGACCGCGGAGCCCTGGCTGATGAGGCCCTGGGGAAAATCACGGACATTCAAGGCCAGATCCGCAGGCTGCACGAAGCGGGCGCCCACCGAACGCCCGGCGGCGGATCGAAGCAATCGGAAGCGTTCACGACCGCGCACCATACCCTCGCGTCGGAGATGGCTCACGCGCTGAAGATCAAGGCCGCCGCTGAAGCGAACGAAGGGTATCACGGCTTCTATGGCGCGGACGCGGACGAAAAAGAGAAGGCGTACACGGACGCGCTGAATGAGCACGTCGAGAGTCTGGAATCCGAGATCAGGACGGCGGGCCCGGAGGCGGAGTCTCACGACACAATCGTGACGCCTTCGGAGCACGACATGATCGTCGAGGAAGGCAAATCCGCCAATGCAGCGAAAGACCCGCTCGACGACCTTTCGTGGCGGGATTCTTCGCTTCACACGGGCGGGAACACGCCGCACGAAGACCGCGCCAATCTGGCGATTGAACTGCACGATAGCGCAGTCTTGGATAGCGACTTCATGGCGCCCGGGAAGTATCGCAAGGATGGGATTGAGGACGCCCTTGCGGAGTCGGAGAACGCCCACGATACGCATATGGAGCGGGGCGGGCGGTACGCGGACAAGCTGCGCGAGCACGCGACCGGACTGGCGAAGTACGCAGAGAAGTTCCGCATTGGCCCGAACGCTCAGGCAGCGCGGGAAGCCGCGTCCGCGATCAGCGAGGCCGGCGTCGATGCGCGTGACGGGTACCTGAGCCAGTCCGTGGCGATGCACGGGCACGAAGACGACGCCGTCGCGGCCGGAGCGAAGCCGGAGCACTCCCCGGCGCAAGTCACCACGGTTGCAGTAGAGAAGGCCGTCAAGGCGAACAAGCTCACCGATGCTCAAGCGAAAGCCGTCTACTGGGCCGCTGGCATCGAACCGCCAGAGAACCCCGATCCGAACGTGGCGGCGAAGGATGATAGGACCGCTGCGCAGAAGATGAAGGCGGCGGCGGGTGGCGGCGAACCCGAGTACGTAACGGCGTCGGTCGGAGAGGGCGGCAAGGCCACCGTCAGGAAGCACAGGACGAAGGCGGCAGCCGAGAGATACATCGAAAAGCTGAGCGAGGCAGACTCACGCAACACCTCCATGGGCCCCATCCTCGAAGGCGAGACGCTGGCAGAAGCCAAGGCACGGGTGAAGGGGCACCTAGAGCCGGAAGACCCGGAGGCCAAGAGGGCCGCGTCCGACGAGTACGCCGCCGGCAAGCAAGCGGCGAAGGCGGGCAGGTTCGGAGCGGACCACCCGTCCACGCAGGGGGACCGCACCGTGGTGGCGATGACCGCCGCCATGGAAGGCGCCAGCGAGACCGACAGGGCGGCCCTGCGGGCGCTGCAAGGGAGGGTGAACGCAGCAGCCTCGAACCTACGAACCTACGAATCGACAGGCGACGAGAGGTTCCTGACCGACAGCGCGCGAGCCTTGCGCGACAAGGGCGCTGCGAAGTTCATGCAGGATGAGCGCCCGAAGACGCTGACGAAAGAGGCCGTGACCGCTCTCCTGGGCACACCCCCCGCTACAAAGCCCACCCCCACACCCGCCCCTGCCCCTGACGGGGCGGGTGGCGGCCCCGCCACCCGCAAGGGCACCGCCGCGGATCGCATGAAGGCCGCCGCAGTCGCCGCACCGAAGCAAGCCCCGAAGGTGGACCCGCTGGCCGCGGAGTTCGCAGCGTTCGGCGGGAAGATGCCGACCTTCGACGATGACGACGAAGAGGCTGAGCCCGCGGCGCGCACCGTCGTCAAGGATGCCACCGCAGACGTGACCACGGACAAGGGCGCCGCCGCCCACGGTCGCGCGGTCGCTCGCGTGGAGAAGATGGCCGCCATGGTCGCCAAGCCCGGCAAGGGCAAGAAGGGGAAGACCTACGCGCCAGCGGTAGCGGAGAAGCTACGAGCGATTGCCGCGAAGCTATCGGCCGGTGGCCCTGGCATGCCGGCGGCGGACCGCGACGCGGCCATTGCAGAGGCAGAGGGCGTGGTGCAGGCGGCCAACGTCGAGGGGGCCGCTGCAAAGATGAAAGCGGCTGGCGAGAAGGCCGCTGCGAAGACCGGCGCCGAGCCCGTCCCTGAAGGGTGGGGCGAGAAGGCTACGCACCAGATCACGAAGGCAGACAACGGGGTCGGATGGGATCAGGAGTACGAAGGCCACAGAAAAGGGAACTACATCGTCGAGAAGATCGAAGACGACGGCCGGTGGAGCGTGGTTCACGCGGGAAGCGGTCTAACGCTGGGCTCGCCGGCATTCACCCTGTCCGACGCTACGAAGCGCGCGGAGTATATGGAGCAGCACGCCCCCAACGCGAGCGCCGCGAAGACCCTCGACGCAACGCAGAATCATGGCGAGGAATCGAAGGTAGCGGCGGACGGGGCAGAGCAGATCGGCAAGCACGCCCCGCCGGCCGACCCGGCCCGAAAGACGTGGAGCAAGAAAGCCTGGGCGTCCGTGAGTGATGGGACCGACCGAAAGAACGTCCGCGGCATGCAGCGCAAGGGTTTCGTGGTTTCGGAGGATCGGCGCGTCTATGGCCCGAACGGAGATATGGCGCCCGTCAGATTCCGAAACGCGACCGCGGCAAAGAAGATGGCAACGGTGCTTGCGGACAAGCACCCCGACCTGCATGACGAGATCGGGGACCGCGACCATTGGATCGCCAAGATCAAGGCCGACAAGGGCTTCGCGCAGCTGGTAGACGACTCGCAGCCGGAGATCCCGCGCTGGAAGAATGAAGCGTCGTTCGTTGACTGGTACCACGATCCGGAATACCGCGAATCGAACACCGCGAAGAGCGAATACTACAGGGATTCAGAACCCACGCTGTAGAGGCAACCATGCGAGACGACATTCTCCTGCGCGTACTTCGGGCCCATGAGGACTACGGCGACGTGTACCTCGGTGAGCCGGACGAGCTGACAAAGGCCCTCGGTGACGGCGGCGGCTTCCGCGCACACAAGTACATTCGGCGCGTCAAGCGCATGATCGCCGGCAAGATGAGGTGGGCCTACACCTACGCAGAGGACCTGAAGGCCCGCCGCAAGGGAGTGGTGTCTGAAGCGTCGCTCGGGAAGCGCCGCACGCAGACCCGGTCCGCGTTCGAGCACTTCGTTGACATCGCCAAGCGCAAGCTCGAACAGATCGCGACGGCGCTGGCGAGCACGCCGAAGGCCGATGAGGACGCCGGCAAGGCCCCCGCAAGCGCTTCGACCGATGAGGCAGGGAAGGCCGGCAAAAAGAAGCGGGAGCCTTCCGCGGCCCACCAGACGGCCCGCTTGCCGACGCTGGCGCAGTTGGAGAACCGGCGCCGCGAGATCATGGCGGCCCTGGACTGGCTTTCGCACAACGATCCCGACAACACGTCCGAATGGGAGACGAAGACGGCGGAACTGTCCGCCCTCGGAGACCGCCTCGAGGCGGTCCGCGAGCAGATCGGCGCGGCCAAGGTGGCCGAGCCCGCAGAGGTGAAGCCTGAGCAGGACACCGCGACCGCCACCGACCGGCCGCTCACCGACGCCGAACAGCGCCAGCGCGAGGAAGCCGCCCGCAAGGCCGGCGAGGCTTCCAAGGGCAGCGGGATCGTCATGCCCGAGTGGACCGGCCTCGCGTCGCGGATCTCGGCGGCGTGGCGCTACTTTGCTGCGAAGTGTGCGCCAGAGGGAATCTGGGACCGCAAGGCGGAGACGATCACGTTCCCCAGTCCCGGGAGCCGTCCGATCAGCCTCTACGAGATGAACGAGACGCAGACCCGGAGGCTCATGGATATGGGGAGCCTGGAGAACATGCGCGGGACCGCGCTCCTGCCCACGTCGAAGCAATCCGGGGCCGGAGCAAAGGCCGTCACCCGCCTGTTCAACCAGCTAGGTCTCCCGCCGAAGGCCCTGTCGGTGGGCTCATCGTTCTACCTGAAGCTCTACAACGAGCCCTTCCTACCTCTGACGATTGAGCGCCACGGGCCCCTGCTCATGCTCACCCACTACCGCGAGATGAACGGAGACTTGGTCGTAGATTCTGAGGTGATTTTCAAGATCACCGCTGAAGGCCAGCTTATCCTTGACCAGACCACGGCCGGCGGACCCTACGGGCCCCACACTTCGACCAAGCCGGACCCCGGATTCGCCCGGATGATGCTCGACAATGTGTTGTCCTACGGGTTCGGGGAGATCCCCGCAGCGCAGTGGGGCGGAGACCATGGGCCGATCCTGGCAGCGCTGGCTACCCCGCCCGCGCCCCACGTCGAGGACCGCGAGCCGACCCCGGCGGGGGCGGAGCCCGCGGAGCCGAAGGCGCTGGAAGTGGCGCCCAACGTGTTCGAGCGGGTTCTGGACTTGGAGACCGAGACCAAGATCAACGATATGATGGCTACTGCGCGCAAGGCGGAGAAGGCCGCGAAGCGCCGCGAGGCCCGCGCGCTCAAGACGGGCACACCGGCCGTCCCCACGCTCAAAAAGCCGACCCCGGCGGAGAAGAATGCAGCCACGGACGCAGAGGACGTGAAGGGCCGCAAGAGTCTCGGCAAGATCGTCAAGGTCGCGCTGGGGGCAGCTCTGCGAAAGCTGAGCCCGGTCGGCCGCAACGCTCCCGAAGGCAAGGCGGTCACTCGCGCGGTACCGCCAGAGCCCCAGGCGCCGCCTGACGCGAAGGCGAGTCCAAAGGTGTCCCCGGAGAAGTCGAAGGCGCCGCGGCCCCGCAAGACTGGCGACGTGCCGGTCCCTGAGCCCGCTCACGGTTCCACGCGGACCGAGGGTGGCCGCATGTACGCCTGGGACCACGCAAGCCTCGCGTGGGTACGTGTCGAGCCGATCGACCGCGGACAGGCGCATGCGCTACTCCTGCAACGCCTCGCAGGCACGATCAAGGCCGTCAAGAATGCCCCGCAGTTCGGCGGGCGCAAAGGCTGGGGCATGGTCAACCGCGAGAAAGGGAACCTGACGGCGACTGCGATGGCCCGGCACCTGATAGAGGCCGGGCGAGCGCCTACCGCGGGCGAACGGGAAATACTACGAGGATACAGCGGGTGGGGCGGCGCGAGCGGCACCGGATCCCTGACGGAATACTACACCCCCCCGACAGTCGTCGCCGCAATGTGGGAAGCGCTGAAGGATCTAGGACTGCGACCCGGGCATCGCGTGTTGGAGCCCGGCTGTGGATCTGGCTCATTCATCGAACAAGCCCCCGAAGGTGTCCGTTGCATCGGCGTCGAGTTGGGCCAAATGGCCCTGACGGAGCGCCCGGCTGGCGAGCTAGATCCCGCCGTCGAGATCGCGAAGGTGCTTCACGAGCCCAACGGGCATGAGATTTGGCAGTCGGACATAAGCGACTTCGCTCTGACCGATGGCCGCGAATTCGACTTCATTGTCGGCAACCCGCCCTACGGGAAGCGGGTCAACGCGAAGGCGTCCGGCGACAAGAGCGACACGGTATCTCTCGAGCGATACTCCATGGAAATGGGCCTGGACAAGCTCGCGGACAACGGGTACGTCGCCATGCTCATGCCGGCGTCCAGCATGGGCGTTTCGGTGTCCGGCTTCGGGGCCGGAGAGGGCCCCGGGGCCATTCGCGAGTGGCGCAAGCGCTTGCTCACAAAGGGCCAGCTAGTGGCCGCCTACCGCCTACCGACAGAGGTGTTCAAGCAAGGTGGCTGCGCCATGGGCGCTGACATAATGATCTTCCGGGCGCACCCGCGGGAGCTTCGCGAGAGACTCCAGGGCGCCACCACCACTCAGCTCACTGAGATGGGCCTGTACGATGACGAGTTTGTCGCCGGTCACTACTTCTCCGGCCGCGGCGCGGCGAATATGCTCGGGGAGTTCAGCCGCCCGCCCACGTTCGATGAGCGCCTAGCACAACTCGAGGGGGCGCTGAAGGTCGCGGAGACCGATGACGAGAGGGAGCGGATCGCTGCGAGCATCGCGAACGTCAAGGTCTACACCGAAGGCGGCAAGGGCGGCAACCTGACGGGGCTCAAGCAGTCCAGTTCGACGCTCTGCAAGGGCGACCCTGACGCACCGTTCGGCATGACGCCGGAGACGCTCGCGACGCTCCTGGACCCCGCCACGCGCGACCCGCAGACCTTCGCGGACGGGGACGTGATCAAGAAGCTCGCGAGCGGGCGGGAACAGCTCGACAGGATCACAGCGGCGAACAAGAAGCCCTACGCGATCAGCAAGCCCGGCGACACCCGCCATGACCCCGCCACCGGGACCAAGTACGTGCTCATGCCGGACGGTATGTGGCTGTCACGGGACAAACTGCCAGAGGTCCACAACCTCGACTCAGAGGGCACGTCGGCCGCCGTCGAGGACGCCGAGAAGATTGCAGCGGTGTCCGCCGCGCTGAATCTCGCGATGCTCGAAGGGGACCGTATCGCGGCGCTCGAGCAACAGCAGAAGCTAGGCCCGATGGTTCGTCAGTACCTCGAAGACCACGGGAACCCCCATCGGATCAAGGGCGTCAAGGCCCTGCGCAAGGCCAAGGGGGACGCGGAGCGCAGGACGTTCCTGCACATGATGATGCTGTTCGGCAAGGACGGTTCGTTCTCCGAGATCCTGACCCGGGAGCCCAACGCCGCGGAGCGCAGCAAGCGCGAGATCGCGGACGCCTCGAGCCTGTCGAGCGTGACGGAGTATCTGGCCGACACGTCGCGCGACATTCGCGTGTCGGACATTCTGGAGAAGTGGACGGGGGGCACCGGCGACGATGAGCACCGCGGGGCAGAAGTCCGCCAGTGGCTTGTCGCTTCGACTGACTACTTCCCGGAGCCCTATCCGCCCGGCGCGTGGTCCCATCGCGCGGACTTCCTGAGCGGGAACCTGATCGGCAAGGCGGAGGATCTCAAGAGGGCCCGCGCCGGCATGCCGAATCAGGAGCTAGCGGCGCAGTACGATGCGGCCATCGCGGTCCTAGAGGCGAACACGCACGAGATGAATTTTGACCAGATTCGGATCGATATGCGCGCCGACTGGATGCCTGACGAAGTGCTCACCGGCTACTTCCAGCACGTTGTAAGGGGCATGGGCTACGGCGAGAACGTGGCGGCAAAGATCACGATCGTCAATGACGGGACCATCACCGACATTCACGGCCTCGACAGGCAGAACCGAAGCGAGATCACCCACCAGAACTACGAGATCCTCTGGACGCTCCTGCGCCACTTGAACCGCGTGCCGCTCGGGAGTGAGGGCCAGAAGGAACTAATGTCGATGCACCGCGACCATTTCAAGGACTGGCTCGCAGGCCAGGACGATCTGCGGCAGCTCGTCGAGCAAACCTACTCGTCGATCTACGGGGCGTGGACGCCGGTCGCCTACAGCAACGAAGACCCGGTACCCAAGGGCCGCAACAATCAGACCCTCGACGAAGCCATCGTGACCCTGGAGGGGAAGATCGCGGCGCAGAGCGACCCGCAGAAGAAAGCGAAGCTCGAGCGGCGCCTGAAGGGCACCCGCAAGCGGGCCGCGACAGAGGGCGGGAAAGCGGTCAACCTCAAGCTGTACCCCTTCCAGGCCAGCTCCGCGAACCGCGCGATTGCTGAAGGCCGCGGGCTCATCGCTCTCGACGTCGGCCTCGGTAAGACGCCCATCGGGGTTACGATCGCGGCGCACCTTGCGGCGATGGGCAACGAGCGGACCATGCTCCCGGTCCCGAAACAGACCCTCTCGAACTGGTACGAAGAGTTCAAGGTCTGGGCGCCCGGCGTAGACGTGCTCATGATCGGCCTGAAGTGGGACGCTAAGAAGATCGACAAGAAGACCGGCAAGCCCGGCGCGTGGGTAGAGGAAAGCGCCGACGAGAAGGCCAAGAAGCTCATGGAGGTGCAGGCGGGATTGCATCAAGTCATCCTCTGCACGCACGATCTGACGAACGCGATCAGGCTTTCGGAGAACGCGGACAAGCGTCTGACGCAGGATGAGATCCTGACGCGCCGCAAGGGCGCCATCGAAGAGCTGAAGGAAAAGCACGCGAAGAGCGGCTCGAAAGAGGACGACGGCGTCAAGGTCACCGAAGGGGACTGGCTGCGCTTCAACGCGACGCTGGCAGGCCCCGCCCCTGTGAGCGAAGAAGAGGCAGAGTCGTTGCTGGCGAGTCTGGAGATCATCGCAGCGCGACTGTCGCAGGGCGATACAAAAAAGGACGCGCGCCGCCTGAAGGCCATCGAAGAGATCATCCGAAACGAAACGGCGCGGGCCGACAAGCTCTCCTACGGGGAAGAGTCGGAGGCTACGCGCGGAATCGACTGGGATAGTCTCGGAATCCGCAACATGATCGTGGACGAAGCGCACGCCTACAAGAACCTCTACACGGCCGTTGACCCCGACCAGCCCGGAAGCGTTGCGAACATGGGCGGCCGGGCGGAGTCGATTCGAGCCCGCCAAATGGAGAAAAAGTGCCGCTTCATGCGCGAGCAACGCGGCGACGAGAAGGGCGTCTTCTACATGACGGCGACCCCTTGCAAAAACTCGCCAATGGAGCTGTACAACCTCTTCGCCCAGACCGACCCGGCCTTGCTCCGGACGCTCGGTATCGAGACCCCCTTCGCCTTCGTGAACCGCTACTGCCAGATTGAGGACCGCCAGGGGTTGTCGCTCGCCGGTGAAGTCGAGATGAAACCAACGCTCGTGGGGTTCCAGAACCTTGACGAGTTGCGGATCCTCATGGGCCGCGCCATGGACCGCAAGACGGCCTCAGAGGTCGGCCTGGAAGTCCCGACCGTCTCCCGCGTCACGCACGAGATCGCCATGGACGACGATCAGCAAGCGGCTACGACGGCCATTCGCGAGTACGTCGATACACTCAAGCATATGTCCCGCCAGGAGGCGAAGGCCCAGGACATAAACGTCATCGCGGAGCTAGGTCGATGCCTCTCGAAAATGGAGGGCGTCGCGATGGATATGGACCTACTTGCAGAGCGCAAGGGCAAGGTCGAAAACGTCGGGGAGGACGCCGACGAGAACCCGCTGACGAACCTTCCGATTCCCAAGGATCACTGGAAGCGGTCTCCGAAGTACCGTGCGCTCGCCAAAGCCGCCTCCGAGGTCTACAAGGCCGGCGTCGATGTGGACGGTACCAACATCAAAACCGGGCAGATCATTTTCGCAGAGCGCACTACGAGCCACCAGCGCATCAAACAACACCTGATAGAGCAGGGCATCCCGGAAGACCAGATCGCGATCATCAATGCGAAGGTCACGCCTAGCAGCGCGGACCGTCAGGCCATCGCAGACGCCTTCAGGGCCGGCGACATTCGGATCGTGATCGGCAACACCGCCACGGCCGGTGAGGGTATCAATCTCCAGGACTGGTGTTCGGACATTCATCACCTTGACCAGCGCTGGGAGCCCGGTTCCATGCACCAGCGCGAGGGGCGCGGCGTGCGGCAGGGTAACCAGATCGGGCACGTGCGGATTCACGACTACTTCGCAGAGCGCTCGGCAGAGGGTATCAGAGCCCAGAACGTCCGCGGCAAGGCTACGTGGCAGGAAGCGCTATTCTCCGGCTCTGAGATGGTCGATTTCGGTGACCCTGGTATGGAAATGGAAGAGATGCTCGCGTACTTCGCAGAAGACCCGGAAGCCGCCCGTGCCGCGCTCGGCGTCGCAAAGAGGGCCTTTGCGAAGCGCGAGATTGAGCAGCAACAGGACGTGGCGGACGACCTGTGGTCGCGCGTCCAGAAGTCCCGCGCCCTGATACGCAGGACCGCGCCCAGCTCGAACGCTCACAAGTCCGCCGTGCAGCGCGTCGAGGTCGATGAGCGGCGCCTCGCGCGGCTCGAGCACTGGAAGCACAAGGATCTTCTTGCGGTGAAGGAACCGATGCTTTGGGACCACGACTCCGGCGTGTTCGTGCGCGAGGGGACGATGTTCGAGGTGACCGGGTCGGGCTACTACAAGGACCCCAAGAAGGTCGTAGTAGACTACGTCGAGGCGGAGCAGAACCGCGCCACGGTTCACTTCCTGGGCAGCCCGAATCACACGATGACACTCACCCTGGAAAACCTGCGGGACGGTTCGATCATCGTCCCGAATGAGTACCGTCCTAAAGACACGCAGAAGTACGAGATCCACGCCCTGACGCTCGGGGCGGCCTCGGCACCCTACGACGGGAAGGCCGAGATCGAAAGCCTGCTAGGCAAGCCCGGCGAGGACAAGTGGTGGCATGGCGCGTTGTCGGATCTGCGCTTCGTCCCCGACGCCCAGATCGCCGCGGCGTCGGACGCGATTCAGGACTGGGAAGAGAGGGAGCGGCGCAAGGCGTCCGTCTACGGAGAGCGAACATGGGTAGTGACCAACGGCGGAAAAACGCGCGTGGTCAATTCCCGCACGGAGCTTCAGCCAAACGAGCGGCATGTGCTTCCGACCGCCGCGGACCGGGAGCTTGTATTCAAGGCCCTCCAGGAGAAGGTCTATGAGCGGTCGCAGGAAGCGCAGAGCGGCGGGCGCGACCCTGACTCGGCGGTCCGGGCCAGCGGTAAGGACGACCCCGACACCCGGAAGCTACTCGACACACTGAAAAGCTACTGGGGCGAGACCCGGTCGGCCGCCAACGTCTACCAGAAGTGGCAGACCGAGGTGCCGCACCCCGCCGAGAAGGCGTTTGGTCACCCGGTATCACTGAGACTCGCACTGGCAGCGGCGGGCACGCGCCGCGCCGCTGCACGGCGATAGGAGGCCACGATGGCCGTTACGGCGTATGAACTACTTGATCCGCGGCTGCAACAGGCCGCGCTCCTGCTGCAAAGCGATCCATTCTTCTACCGCTACTTCGGTGTATGGTGGTGGCCGATCAAGGCGCTGTTCCGTGACGCAGGGTTCAAGCAAGGCGATGGGTTGGCCTTCGGGCCCTACATCGACGAAGACCCGGACTTCGACGCCGTGGGGGCGGAGCTAGGAAGCGCAGAGGTTATCACGGCCGCGCTGGCTCACCAGCATGGACGGTTCGCGGCCGGCGGCGATCTGCGGACGGACCTGCTCGGAGACCGCGTGGTCTCAATCCTAGACCATGACATCGAGCCATAGGGGCACCAGGGAGGGCACCATGAAAGACCGCATGAGCGCGAAAGAACGCATGCACGGGGCGGCCCGCGTCGGACTGGGGATTGACCCGCTGTCGAAGGCAGCGGGCAAGCCATCCAAGATCCAACCGACCGACGATGAGCGCAAGGTGTACCTGCGGAGTAAGATCGACGGCACCCTTCGGAGGGCAGCGAAGCGCGCCGCGGGTACGGATAGCTACGTTCCGAACTGGCTCGAAGGCGTGGACTGCACATCGGACGACGCGGTCGTACAGGCCGCGTCGGATTACATCGCCGCCGACGCCGTCGAGAGCACGATCTACAACGATTCTCTGCTGCGCGCGATCCGCGCCGCCGGAGGCGTCGGGCAGCTACCGACACTCGTTCGCGAGCGCTGGGCGATCTGCAAGGCGAAGGCCGTCGTCGCGGGCAACGCAGGCGCCGCCACGGGGGCGTCCCCGAACGGTGGCTATCCCGACGTCGTGGAAATGTAGCCAGGGCCGGAGGCAGACGTGGGGATTGTAGACGACCTGACAGGGCGCGTAGGCAGAACAGCGGCCCGGACCGTGAAGCGCGTCGTGAGCGGCGTAGAGACCGCTGCGAGCACCGTGGGCGGGGGCGCCGGCATCATCACGTCGCGCGTCATGGGCTCCTACTTCGACGCGCTCGAGAAGGGCGGACCGGCGAAGCCGGACGTGAACAAGGCGGCAGGGGTGCCCCTTCCGCCCGGGGTGGGCGGACGTCCCGAGCCCTACACATTCGACCCCCAACTCCTGATCCACGCGGACCCTGCGTCAATGTCCACCCCCGGGCCTCTGAATCGCCTGTCCTACGACCTTCTGCGCCTTGTTGCCCGCTGGCATATCTCCGCCGCTGCGATTCAGATCCGTTCAAATGAGGCGGCGCGGTTCTGCCGGTTCGAGCCGCACCCGGAGATGGCCGGTTGCCGCGTGCAGCTCCGCGAGAGTAAGAAGTCCCCGTCCCCTGCCGCCAAAAAGAAGATCGAAGAGATGCAGCGGTTTTTCCAGAACTGCGGGGTCTGGGACGCGAACGAAATGTGGCAGCACGCAGGCTTCACGACTTGGGTAAAGCAATTCGTGCGCGACTCCATGACCTTCGACCAGTCCTGTACCGAGATCATCCCGGACCGGCTTGGCCGTCCGGCGGCATTCAGGGCCCTTCCTTCGCACACGATCCGGCGTGCCATTCCGACGAAGTGGCACCTCGACGAACACGGAGACCAGCGCCCCGATCGCGAGGCGACAAACTTCGTGCAGGTTTACCAGCAACGGAGGATCGCGGAGTGGCCCGGCGAGTACCTCATGTGGGGCATTCGTCGCCAGCGCACCGACCTGGAGTCCTACGGGTACGGATGGCCTGAGTTCGAGGAGACCATGAGCCTGATCACCGGGATCTCATGGTCGATGGAATACAACTTCGCGAAGTTCAAGCAAGGCTTGCAGGCCGCCGGCATGCTCACGGTCTCAGGCCAGATGAGCGAGGGCATGTTCAAGTCGTGGGTCGAAGACTTCAAAGCGTCGATGACCGGCGTGGCGAATGCCCATCGGATGAGCTACCTGCTACTCGACGATCCGAACGCGAAGACCAATTTCGAGGACTTCAAGAAATCGAACAAGGACGAAGAGTTCCACCAGTGGTTCGGCACCCTGGTCAAGCTGTACTGCGCGGTCATCCTCATGGACCCGGCGCAACTCAATCTGATCTTCGGCGCAGAGGGCGTCACCGGGGCGCTGACGCAGCAAGGCCCCGAGGCGCGCATCCTTCTGTCGCAGGACCGCGGGCTCTACCCGTTGCTCGTTTTCATCTCCGAGAACCTCAATCGCTACATCACTTGGCAGATCGACGAAGACTTTGAGTTCAAGTTCAACCTGAATCCCGAGGACGAAGCCGCCCGACTCGAAAGCCGGATCAAGCGGATCAACACCTACATGACGGTCAATGAGGCCCGCGAGGAAGAGGATATGCCGCCTCGCGAGGACGGCGACGTGATCCTGAATCAGGTGTGGCTACAAGCGAAGCACGCCGCCGAACAGCCCCCGGATATGCCCGGAATGCCCGGGGAGGGTGAAGAGGGCGAACCGTTGCCCGAAGGCGAAGACGACTTCCCGGGCCTCGTGGGGCCCGATGAGGCGTTCCCGGAGGAAGAGGGCGACGACTTCCCGGGGCTCGAGCCGCCGGACGAAGCCGAGAAGGGCGCCCCGATACCGTCCTGGCAACCCGGAGCGCCCCGGCCGATCTCGGTTGTCGGGCGCCCATTGACCGTCTATGAGGTGCGCCATGGCAAGCCCGAAGACGACTAGCCACGATGAGCCGGCCGAATGGGAAGCGCGGTCACTAGCGGAGTCGAATGCGCGACTGTCCGTTGCGTACCGCGCCATGCTCGCGCGACTTCAGGCGCGACTACATCGCGAGCTTGGCTTGCCCGCCCCGGCGGAACCTCTTGATCGACCTGACGCCGGTAGCGCTACTGTGTAGCGCGGGGGCCTTCCTGGCGGCCCTCGTTATGTTGTGGAGAAGCAAGTGACGCCGCTCACCCCCGAGATGCTCCAAGCTCTGTACGGCCTTATCGCGGACTACCACCTTGCGTTCGCGGTAGAGACGGTCGGGATTCCTGCGACCGGTGCCGCCGCGACCGAGATTCAGCGCCTTGTGGACGCCGGGATCCTGGACTCCGCGACGGCGCTCGACGCCCTAGCCAGCGCCGATGCCATGGGCGACGCCGTGGCGCTATCGCTCCTGCGCCTGCACGTCCAGGAAGCCGCCGCCAAGGTGGCCCGCGGGTGGCTGCCAGAAGACGTGGACGCCCTGTCCTACGACGCCTTGCGCGCTCGCATCGCCAGAGACCCGATCCCGATGACCGAGGCGGAGCGGGGCGCTTCGGTATGGGCGCGACACCGGACTGCGCAGCACGTCCAGGGCGGCGGGCAGAAGATTGCGGCCGGGCTCATGGACTCGGGCTCGCGCGCCGCTCGCGACCAGACCTTGCAAGAGTTCATTAGCGACCGCACGATTCGGGCCATTGAGGAGCGTAAGACGTCCCGTCAACTTGCAGAGGACATCGCGCGCAACCTCGGAGACCACGCCCGCGACTGGGACCGGGTCGCCCGTACCGAGCTTCAGCAAGCACACAACGCCGGCACTGTTCACCGGCTGTACGAGACACACGGAGCGGACTCGCTGGTAGCCAGGGTGCCGAACCCGGGCGCTTGCCCCGACTGCCTGCGATTGTTCCTGGACCCGGAGGGGAAGCCCCGGATCTGGGTGCTGTCCGAACTTCTAGCAAAGGGCGACAACGTCGGGCGCAAGCGGCGCGACTGGATAGCGACGTGGAGCACGGTCCACCCCAACTGTCACTGCCGCACGCGATGGGTGCCCGCCGGATTCGCCTTCAACGATGAATGGAGCCTGCTACCCGCCGAGATGGTTTCGCAGTCCGAAGAGACCGCGGACGAAGCCTCCCTGGAACAGCCGCCCGGTGATCAGTCCTGATCGGGCGCGATCAACCATCACCATAGGTGCCCGAAACTGCTAAGGAAAGGTTGTGGCGTAACCTTGCGTTCGGTGGGATCCATCCCGTAGCCTGCGACCATACGTCCCCGGAGGATCTATGGCCGAAACGCCCTTCGCCCTCACGCTCCCATTCGAGCTGCTCGCAGTCGAGGCGGACGAACTCGTCAAAGCCGGCGAAAAGCCCAAGCGGCGCATGCTCCGCGGCTTCGCTTCGACCGAGATGAGGGACCAAGAGGGGCAAGTCGTCAAGCAATCCGGGCTCGACTTCTCGTGGTTCAAAGATAACGGCCTGTTCCGTTGGAAGCACACCCCGAAGCCCGATGAGGGCAGGGACGAGCCCCTCGACTACGTCGCCAAGCCTACCCTGGTACAGACCGGCAAGAAGACTCCCCGCGGCAACAAAGCCACCTACGTCGAGGGCGAGTGGCTTGAACAGCCGGTCGCCTATGAAGTAGAGGCGCTCGCGAAGGCGCTCCAGGAAGCCGATCGGTCGATGGGGATGAGCGTCGAGGGCTACATTTTCGCCTACAAAGACCCCGAAACCAAGCGAGACATTGCCCGCGCCATCGTCCGAAACATCGCATTCGACCCCGCGCCCATGAACCTCGAGGCGACGGCGGAGGTGTTCCAAAAGGCGATGGGCAGCGTCCAGGCGGACCTCGACAAGTGCGCCACCGCTGCGAAAGCCAAGCTAAAGAAGGGCATAGACGACTACCCGGACGCTGACGACGACGAAGACCTCGAAGACGGGACCGATGCGGACGAAGAAGAAGGATCAATCATTGAGGGCGAATCCGACATGGAGGACAAAGACGAACTCCAAGCCGGCGCCTCGAAAACGGAGGGAACGATGAGTTTCGCAGACTTGGTCACGCAGGGTAAGGCCCTGACCGACGCTCAGAAGGCCGAGCTTATCGGTGAGCTGGGCGGGTCCACGACCTCCAACGAGGCGGTCGGTGATATGCGCAAGGCGCTGGGCGTCATGGAGGGCTCGGTTGACGTGCTCGCCAAGTCGGTTGGCTCTGCGCCCGAGCGCCTCCCCGGCGATCTCGAAGGCATGCGCCGCGGCATCGCGGAGTCCAACGCATCGCTTCGCGAGCTGGCGGCCAACGATGAGGCCAAGGCCGACGTGTTCGTGGCGCTCACCGAACTCGTCAAGGCCATGGACACGCGCATGGAGCGCATCGAAGGGTCCATCGCGACCCCGGTCGCCGCGGTCTCCCCGGAGCTTGAGGCGAACGTCGCCACGCTCCTGAAGGCCATGGGGCGCCCCGTGGCCCCTCGCGGCGTGACCGGCTCCGACGCCGCGGCCGTGCTCGAGCACCCCGCAGAGGGGACCGGCGACGTCCTGTCGAAGAGCGCCGCGGTTGCCTCCCTGACTCGTTCGATGCAGTCGGCCCGCCATGCCGGCGACGATATGGCCTGCAACCGGATCGGTGAAAGCCTCCAGCGAATCGACACGATGCAGGCCGGGCAGCAGGTCAAGGCTTCCGAAATCACCGCCATCGTCGGCAGCTACGCCAACGGGCAGTAGCGAGCGCGCGGCCTAGCCGCGAGGAGAGAAGGCACTATGAGTCTGTTTCAGCTTAGCGCACAGCAGGCCGGCGGGCAGCCCGAAGCCGCCGGACTTGACCCCAGCATCCTGGGGATCGACAACCCGGAAGAGTTGGCGAAGTCCCTGACCGCCGGCCAGCCGTATCCGGCCGCCGCTCCGGGCAATCTGGCTCCGGTCATGCCGGAGTCCCTCGACGGGACGATCACGTCCCTGTTGTTCAAGCGCAACCATATCCGATTCCAGGAGAAGCTGGCGGAGATGGGCGTGGACAACACCGTCCACCAGTACGTCCGTCAGTCCAGCTACGGTACTCCGACGCTCGCGTGGGTCGCTGAAGGCGCCATCCCGAGCGTGGAGTCGGCCCCGTCGTGGAGCCGCGAGTACGCGAAGCTCAAGATCGCCGTGGAGCTGTATCAGGTGACCGACGTCGCGCGGATCGTCAAGATTCTCCCGGGCGCCGGCGCGAACGCGCTTGCAGCGAACACCACGGCCGCGTCCCTGAACCTTCTCTCGAAGATCGAAGAGGATCTCTTCTTCGGCTCCGAGGCTCTGTGCCCGCTCGCCATCGACGGCCTCGCGACGCAGATGATCGCCGCCGCTCCGACGCAGATCACCGATATGCGCGGGGAGTCGCTGACGCAGGACAGCCTCGACGAAGGCGTTGCGAACGTCATGGACCGCGCCGGAATGCTCGACGCCGTCTGGATGAGCAACAAGTCCAAGCGCATCCTCGGTCAGCTCGAGATCCCGAAGCGCCGGTACGGGCCGAACGAAGTCGGCAACCAGCGCGGCAAGTCCGGCATGCCGATGGCCGGACAGATCAGTCAGGTGAACGACGAGTTCGTTCCCTACGAGCCCAGCTACTTCCTCCAGTCCGACCGCGGCGGCCCCGTGGGCGCCGTGGGCGCGTCGGCCCCGGCGGCTCCGTTGCTCACCAGCGACACGGTCGCAGCCGGCGGCGCGGACAACCTCTTCCAGGCCGCGGACGCGGGCAAGTACTACTACGTCGTCGAGGCGTGGGGCCCCAACGGGATCTCCGCTTCCTTTACCAGCGCGCAGCAGACGATCGCGGCCGGCGAGAAATGCACCCTGGTGATGAACGACGCGGCCATCGCGGACGTGTGGTTCTACAAGGTCTACCGCAGCTCCAACAATGGCGCCGCGAGCACCGCGCGCTTCATGGTCTCGGTCCCCTTCGGCGGCGTGACCACGATCGTCGATGAGAACGCCGACATTCCCGGTACCTGCTGGGCGTTCGGCGTGTCCTACGACCCCGAGATCCTTCAGACCGTGCGACTCGGCGTGAAGGCCGCGCGCATCGAACTGGCGCGTCTCGGTACCGCCCAGCGGTTCATGGTGGTTTCGGTGCTCGGCCTCATGCTGAAGGCTCCGAGCAAGCTGTGGGCCTGGAAGAACTGCGGGCAGTCCCTCTAGGCTGGTCAAGGCGGGCGCCGTAGGGCGCCCGCCGGTGGCCGCATGATTCGCGTCGGGGCCAGGCGCCCCCAGGGAGATACCAATGAGCGATATCCCGATGACCGACCGCGTCTTCCTTTCCGACGCGGAACTCACTCATGCCGAAGCGTCCGATCCGCTTCAGAGCAAGTACAAGCTGATGCGGCGGCGTCAGTCCACCATGGCCGGCAACATCTTCGCGGACCCGTTCGAGATGTTCTCTTGCGACGTGCGCGATCTGGCTGAAGGCCGGACGTACCGCTGCAAGAGCCGCATCGGCCGCGCAGCGCTGCGGGATGCCATCGAGAACCTCACGGAAAAGTACGAGGACCACCGCGTCTACGTGGTCGGCACCGTTCACGGCGCAGCAGACGTGACGAATACGATCGCGGCGAGCGGCGGTGACGGAACCTGGACGGCCGCAGCCGGGACCGTAGACGAGTGGACGCAGCTCAATGCGATCCGCGCGGCGGTCATTCTGCACTTCGCGATGGGGGCGGTAACGCACCTCACTGCCGACGTGATCAACCTGCTCACCTACCCGGCGGCCGGCGCTCAGGACATTTTCGGGCTCCTCAAGCTCGTGAACGACCTGATCTCCACCCTCCAAGCTCACTGCGCCGACGTCGTCTCGCACACCGTCGCGGACACGGTCAATCCGCCCGACCATGCGCTCCTGTCGAATGGCAACCTGCTATCGACCGACGACTGGTACGGGGAGTTCGTCTGGGACGCGACGAGCACGGACGACACCTACAGCTTCGACAACGTCTTCACGCAGACGTGGCGACACTCTTCCGTGGCCGACTCCGGCGCGGGCCGCTTCGTTCTCACGAACGTGTTGCCCTCCCTCATCTTGATCGAGACCGAAGAGATCGTACACGCCCCGGTGGCAGACCTTGCCGCCCTGAAGGCGCTGCCCCTCGACGAACTCGACAACAACATGATGATCCTGTGCGCGACGCTGGGCCAGTACCGCTATTCCGCCGCCTCGACGGCCACCGCCGACGACGTCGGAGTGATCACGCCCACGGCCGCCCCGGCCGGTGTCGGGCGCTTCCTGCGGACTACCCCGTTGCTCATGCCGATCATGGAGACCGGCAAGGTCTACGTGGACGGTACCCTCGGTTCGGACACCACGGGCAACGGTGCGATCAACAAGCCGCTGGCGACGATCTCCGCGGCGATCACCCTGGCAGCGGCGGGAAACTCGCTGTTCATCGCCGCCGGCACCTACACCGAAGCGGTGGCGTTCTCGAAGACGCTCAATGTGTTCGCTCGAGGCGTGACCATCGTGGGCGCTATCACGATCACGGACGTTCTCTACATGGAAGGCGCGGCAATCACCGGCAACGTGGACTCGGGCCACAATGCCATGCTTCGCGACGTGACGATCAACGGCACACTGGACGTCACCGCGGCGCGCGACCTTCTCTATGACAACCTGAGCGTTGTCGGCGCAATCACCCTGTCGAGCACGGGCGCCATGAGCGGATTCATGCTCACCGCCAGTTCGACGCTCACCAGCACGGGCGGCGCGGGCGTGCATAACCATATCGGCAGTATCGCTGGCGCTCTCATCCTGTCGGGCGGAGCCAACATCACCCGTCTCGCGGGTACCTCCGTCACAGGCGCGGCGACCTACAGCGGCACCGCCCAGTGCGACCTGGAGGGTTGCAACTTCCTTTCCACGCTCGACGTGGACGGAAACGGCGCCCAGGTGCGACTCGTAAATACCGACGTCGCCGGCCTCGTCACGGTGGACGGTGCGGCGGGAGCGAACACCCTGACCGCTCAGGGCGGGGATCTCGAAGGCGGGCTCGTCGCAGACAATGGCGCTGTCGTCTCCTACACGGCCGCCTACGCCGGAAACGTCACGTCGGACAATGCCGCCTACGTCACCCTCTTGGACGTCTTCTGGAATACCGCCCCGGTCTTCCAGGCCGACACAAACGGCGGGGTCAACATCGCGTACACCGGTCTCTCCAGGATGCTGGCTACGGGCGGCGCGCTCACGGGAACCCCGTTCCTGCTCGCGGGCGGGAGTATCACCATCGACAACGTCGAGTTCGAGCACACGGGCAACACCGACATCATCACGATGTCGGCCGGCGCGTTCTCGATTCGCGGCGGCAGTCTTTCGGGCAACCGGGCCGCAGCAATGTTCGTCCCGGGCGGCGGTGACTTCTCGGCCGAAAACTGCGAACTGGAGAACGGAAACGCCGACGACGCCATCATCGCGGAACTCGCGCTGTGCCCCAACGTGGGTCTCACCGACGTGACGCTCGACGGCGTGCTCGACTGCACCGGCGTTGCGGTCGATGCGACCGGCGTGCGTCTCCAGCACCCTGGCCTCTCCGCTCTCATCGCGGCTTCGGTAACGGAGATGAAGCGTTCGCAGCGCTTCGTCGGCTTCCTAAACGCGGGCGACGAACTGCACGCGCAGTGGACTGCCCCCGGTGGCGCCATTGACGAGAATGCCGGGTTCGGTCTCGTCGGCGGTGTGGCCGCTGGTATGCCGTGGCCCGCAAGAACGGTCGGAGTCATCGCCACCGATGTGGGACTTGCCTTCACCGTCACCGGCACCGATGCGGCGGGCAACGTCATTGCCGAAGTAGGCGCGACGATCAACGGCACGGTCTACACCGACGCGGCGTTTGCCAGCATCACTCGATTCGAGTGTGCTTCCCCGGGCGGCAATAACATCGACCTCATCACCGGCGATGGGGTGTTCCTGGGATGGGACGTCCTGGGCGTGACCCATGCCGCTATCGACGCCGGAGTCTTGGGCCCGGAGGTTGACGCCGGTCTCGGCGCCTTCGACGTCGAGACCCGGGTGTGGGTGCCTACCACGCTCCCGGCCGGCGGAAGCTACAACGTCGAAGTCGCCGTATAGGACAGGCGCCGCAGGGGCCTCACGGGGCCTCTGCGGCGCTCTGCGGAAGGGGTACGCATGGACAACGCCCGACTTCAGCACAAGCGTGACAGGCAGTCAGCCTCGCTCGGCGTGGCCCATGGCCGTTCGTTCGACCCTGACGCTGCGGCGCTCGCCGTAGTCGAGGGCGAGCCGCGGGCGTCCTATACCGTCAAGGACAAGAACCCGGAGATTGCGGATCGGCAAATGCACCTTCGCGTTGCCACCGCGACCGAGGCGGACCCCAACACGGCGGCTCCCGCGAGCGCGGGCATCTTCGGGGAGGCGTCCCTGATCTCGGACGTGCTGTGGCACGTAGACCGGCCTGCGGCGGCGACGGCGGACATTTACGTCTGGGCGCTCACCGAAGTCGAGCCCGGTCTGCACAAGTGGATCCTCGTGGATACGGTTCTGGCTGTCGTCAACCTGAGCGAACGCCGGAGCCCCACTCGCATGCGTCCTGTCTTCTTCCAGTTCGGAAACACCACGGGTATCACGGCCGGAACCCCGGCAAGCGTGAGGGCGTCGCTCGGCGTGTAGGAGCGACCCATGGACAACCCGCGGCTTCAGCACAAACGCGACAGACGGTCAGCCTCAATAGGCGTAGCCGGCGGTCATTCCTTCGATGCCGACGCGAGCGCTCTCGCCGTAGCTGAAGGTGAGCCGCGGGCGTCCTATACCGTCAAGGACAAGCACCCCGCCACGGTCCCGGATCGGATGATGTTCGCGCGCATCGTCGCGGGCGCCGAGCTTGATCCGAACACCGCGCCACCAGCAAACGCGGACGTCTTCTGGGAAGCCGCCTTGATCTCGAACGTGCTGTGGCATGTAGAGCTTGGCGCGGGCGTCACCGCAGAGGTGTACGTCTGGGTGCTCACCGAAGTCGAGCCCGGCCTGGAGAAGTGGATCCTCGTGGATACGCGCTTGGCGATCGAAAGCCTGGAAGAATTCGCGAGCCCCACCCGCATGCGGCCGGTGTTTTTTCAGTTTGTGTACACAGGGAAACTTCCACCCTTGCCGGGCCCGCCCCCCTCAATCGTGAGGGCCTCGCTAGGCGTTTAGGAGCGGCCATGGCGACATTCCCGATCAGCGCCGAATGGCTCCTGAAGGTCTACCTCGAGGGCGTCACCGTCACGAACGACGAGGGCAAGCAATTCTCGCGCGCCCTGTACGATCACGGGATCCGCTCGGCCGTCGAGCGGATTGAGGCGCAGTGCTCCATTCGCCTCGCACCCCGAGTGGTGAGTGAGCGCCATGACCGTTTCGACGCCATGGGGCGGGAATTCAGCCACCTCAAAGCCATGGAACGGCCCATGTACCTCGACGGGTCGCAGCCGCTAGAGATGGCCTTCATGCTGGGGCACCGTCCCCTTTTCCTTGTTCCGGAGGACTGGATAAATTGCAATGACGAGAAGGCGGGCATCGTCGAGCTGATCCCTGTGAGCACGAATCTAGCGACCCTGCCGGCGACGCAGGGCGGGAACTGGCTGGGGGTGTTCAACGAGGGCGTGGGCGGGCGCTTCCCGGGGTGGTTCCGGCTCAAGTATACAGCCGGCTTCCCTGTCGGGGATCTCCGCCTGCTGCACTACGCCGTCCTGGATCTAACCGAGACCTACGAGCGGCGCATGGACGTCATGCAGGCACCGGACGGGTCGCGCACGCGGATCGGACACCGGGCGGACACCCGGGGTGTACCGGCGATCCATCTTGCGGCCGACACCGCCAACAGCCTGACGCTGCACGGCGGAACCCTCTGGTACGACGTCTCCACGGCGACCGAGGCGGACCTCTACAGGCAGATCAACGCCTACAAGGCCGCGTTCAATCTGCACATTCTGAGCCTGACGGCCCACGGCGTGACGGATGCGGTGAACGAACTGATATCGCCGGATGCCACCGACGTGACCACGGCGGCGAACCTCATCAATGAAGCGCTGGCGAACACGCAGGAGCACCTCGACACGGCCGGGAGCGTCCACGGGCAGTCCGACACGCAGCGCGCGATCTCGTGGGGCTTCGTCCGGGACGACTACATTCAGCTCCCGGAGATGATTCGAGCGGCCATCGCCATGACCGCAGGCATCTTGGCGCTTGACCCGGCTGGCGATATCATCGCCGGGGCCGGTATCGCCACGAAGTCGCTATCCATCGATCAGATTTCGCAGAGCGTCGGGACAACTGCCAGTGCCACGAACGCAGGGCTAGGAGCCCGCATTCTGAGTTGGGGCAAGCAATTGAAGCCGATCATGCAAGCCATTCGCGGGGAGTACCGCGGAATGATGTTCCGGGCGTAGGGGAGAGTAGGTAGCGGTGGCAGGGCCGGGAATCACATATCCAATACAGCGCCCCGCGCGCATGACTCCCCGGACGGACTTCCGGCCGCAGGAGTTCGAGGTTGCGATTGAGGGCTTCGGCTCGCGGTTGCTCTGGGAGCACCACGAAATGTGCCCCTGTACCATCGGGGACGACACGCACAACACCGACTGCACGATCTGCGACGGGCGCGGGTACTACTGGACTACCGGGCAGGAGATCCGGGGCATCGTGAACCGCATGAGCGACGCTCCGCGGCTCTACGAAGACTTCGGGCGCTTCGGTTTCGGCATGGCGTCGATCTCGCTTCACTGGGAGCACGCCCCCGGACACGGCGATCGATACACGGTGCTCGACGGGACGATGCTGTGGCAAGAACGGGTGACCCGTTCCTCCGCGGACTACGACCGGCTCACGTTCCGCATCGGCCTTATGACCATGGACGTGCTGCGCGGCGGGCTCCCTGCGTCCGTGACGTTCGGAGTCCGCAAGCTCATCGCGGCAACCGCCGCCGGGGTCGGAGGGGCAGCGCTCAAGGAAGGGACCGACTTCGACATATACGACGGTTGCATCGACTGGGCGAAGGGTGACGTGCTTGGCACGGCCCCGCCGGCTGGCCGTCGCTATGCGGTGTCCTACTACGCCAGACCGCGCTGGACGGTCTCTGAGCACGCGCACGCGCTGCGGCAGACCGACACGCAGCTAAAGAGCACGCAGCAGACCCACGGGCCCCTGCCGGTGTCCGTGCTGTGCAAGCTCGACTGGGGTACGCAGCCCACCGACAGAGGCGGCTGGACGCCGGTGGAGATTCCGGCGGTGGAGCCATGACCGACGTGCTTATGACTCGGCTCCACACGGACTTGCTTCCGGCGCTCGGCCTGGGGAAAGAGAACCTCATGGTCGCGCTGGCCCGTCTTGCGGAGATCACTCTGGACGAATGGGGGGAGATTGCCTCGCGGGAGCTGAAGTCTTCCCGCGAGGCGTACCTGAAGGCGCTCACCGCGATCCCGATGGAAGTCGGGGCCGGCGTCGTGACGATCTTCCTCGCACGGTATCCGAAGCTGGCGGACAGCGTAGAGCACGGACTGGCCCGCTTCGATATGCGCGACACGATGCTGAAGCCGGGCCAGCGCGGCGTGAAAACGTCCAAGTCCGGGTATCGGTTCCGGTCCGTCCCCTTCCGACACCTAACTCCGGGCGGGGAGTCGAGCGGGTTTGCGCGCACCATGGGCGCCGAAGACCCCAGCGGCAAGATTGGCCTCGGAATCCACAAGCGGGCCAAGGGACTGCGCTTGCACGGAGGGACGGCGCAGACCGGAAACACTCGCCTATCGGAGAGGCAGACATGGAACGCCGGGGCGGTGAAGCTAAAAGCGCACCACGTCACGAATCCCTACGTCGGCATGATCAAAAAGGGCGCGGCAAAGGGGAGCGGCGGCGGCCATACATTCTGGACGTTTAGGACGATCTCGACGAACCCCGCGTCGAGCCCTTTGAGTTGGATGCACCCCGGAATCCGGGCGCACAACATAGCCCAGAAGGCCGCCAAATACGCGGCCCTGGTGTGGCCCGGGATACTGCGCAACGCGGTATCGAACACGGAGGGCGCATGAGCCTTGCCATCGACAGAGTCGTCCGGGACCGCCTCGAGGCAATGATCCTGTCCATCGTCAACGTGACACCGCCGGCTGACGACGTGAACGCAGACATTCTGCGCTCCATGCTCGGCGGGTACTCGACGACAGACCAGACCCGCATCATCGCGCAGTTCCGCGAGCAACCTCCGACCGTGGTTCTTGGCTACGGGTCGGACGACCCGCCGCCGGCCCCGTTCTGGCTCGTGTTGCTTCAGTCGGCATCGGGCCGCTCGGTCGCCGGACTCAAGATCGGGAAGGGGGCGGCCGTCGTCGAGATGGGCGCCACCGCCGTGAAGTATCGCCGCGTAGGCGGCATGTGGTCGCAGCGCGTGCAGATTCAGGTGAGGGCGGACAACCCGGAAACGGTCAACGGGCATTTCCATATCCTCCAGTCGATGATGTACGCTGTGGCTTCGGATGCGATGCGTGCGAACGTCGTCTCCGAGGCGAAGGCTATGACTGCGGGCGCCTTCGACGTCGAGACCCGGGTCGCGTCATCCCGCCCCGATACCGGGGCCTACGGACTGCGGCTTGTCGAGTGGGAGTTCGCGTATCAGATCAACGGGTATGTGCCGGCCGACTCGTGGCACAGCGACATTGCAATAGCTTCAACGCCTGTAGAGGCAAGCTCGTAGGAGGACACCGTGGCAAGCGTTATCGTATGGAAGGGGCAGACGACAAACCGCCCCGGGGTCTACTCGCAGACCACCGCGGACCGCTCCGCCAGCGTCGGCGCATTCCCTCGCGGCGCTGTGGCGGTCGTAGGAATCGGGCGCTCCCTGAAGCCGGGCGTTGTCCACGAAGTCGGCTCCGACGCGACCGCGCGCGGCATCATGGCGGACTGCGAACTGCGCCGCATGATCGGACTCGCGTTCAACCCGACGAACGATGACAAGGTCGTCGGCGGCGGGGCGTCGAAGGTCTACGTCGTGTGCGTCAATCCGATGACGCTGGCGACCAAGACGTTCCTGACGGCCGCAGGTACCTCCGGGGTCGTAGTCTCATCGGCGCGCTACGGGCAGGAAGGCAATCGCATCGGGGCCCGTATCCGTGCCGCCACGAACCACCTTGTCGGCAAGCGCTTCACGTTCTCTCTGGCCGGTCGCAGTTATGACTACGACGATCTCGGCGGGAACGCGGACCTTGCGCTCGAGTACACCGGCGGCGGCTTGGTCGTTTCGGCCATGACCGCAGAGGTGGTCCGCGGCTCCGCTGGATATGTGGACGTGGCCTACGACGCTCAAATGGCGCTGAATGCGGTGCCGCTCGCCCTCCAGGTGTGGAGCCCGGACGCGACGAAGATGGCCTTCGACGGGAAGCTCACCTTTGAAAGCGACACGGCGGAGGGTCCGTTCGGCATCATCATCGTCGGAACGGTCGCTGGCGTAGCAGGCGGAGAGACCCTGGGCTACACCCCGGACGGAGCTGGCGGCACGGTTACGTCGGTCAACGCCTACGATTCGATCACCTCTATCGACTTCTCCGCATTCGCCGCGGGCGCGGTGTTTAACGTGACGGGCTCGGCGGCCAAGGCGGTGTTCGCCTCGCATCCGACCATTCAGGACGTGACCGACTACCTGACCGGCAAGTTGGTCGGGCACGGGTACACCGTCGCGAGCACGCTCCCGGACCGCTCGACGCATCTGGGCGCCTACATGGATCAGATCGTCGCGACGGACATCACCGCGGCGGAGCTTACCTTGTGGTCGATCATGTACCGCATGGTGGCGGAGTTGAACGTGAAGGGCGCCGGGCTTATCTCGGCGGCCGAGAATGGAACCGTGGGCGGAATCGTCGCCAACACGGCGGGTACCGACCCGGTCTATCTCGTCGGCGGTGACGATATGGACACAGACGGCGTGGACGTGACCGCTACGGAGTGGACCGCCGCCCTGGCACTTCTCCGCAAGCTCCCGGTCACGGCCGGCGCGTACCTCACGAACAGCGCCACCTATCAGGCGCTACTCGTGGCGCACGTCGAATACTGCGACGATCGCAACGAACAGCAGTGGTGGACCGGCATCGCGAAGGATTCCACGAAGGCGCAGATCAACACGCGGGCGCTCGCGCTTTCCAATCCGTACCTGCAATTCGCCTACCAGGACATCGTTGTCGATGAGGTTGTCTACGATGAGCCCTACGTGCTGTCCGTCGAACTGGCGGGCATGCACGCAGGAATGCCCATCGGAACGCCCCTGACGTGGAAGCGACCGCGCCTTGATAGCGTCAGTCAGGCAGCTACGATCAATCCGGACGAAGACGCCCAGACCCTTACGGACTACGGCGTCTACAACATCGTAGAGGACGCCGACGAAGATGGTATCCTGAAGATCGAACGGGACATGACGACGTACCGCGCGTCCGCCGTCCCGCAGTTCCAGTCCACTGCGGCGGTCTGCTCATGGTCGGAGTCGAAGCGCGACGCCCGGCGGTACCTCAAAGACATCGTGGGAAACCCCAACTTCGACGGGTCCGACGAACAGCTCAAGACGATGCTGGTCTCTCGGTTGCGCCGTCAGGCCAATCCGAAGGACGACCTCTACATGATCAAGGGCTTCCGATCGGTCACGTCGGAGGATCTCGGGGAGCAGGTGAAACTCTCCTACGAGTGCGTCCCGATTGAGGGGATTCAGTTCGTAACCATTTCGCAGTTCGTAACGCGCTAGACGCGCTGACGGGGAGGCAGGATCATGGCCGATAGCACCACTGAAACCATCTTTTCCGGCGCTCGAGCGCTGGCCTACTTCGGCGCGACGCCCTTGGCGGATCTCCAGGGTTGCCGCGTCCAGGTCCGGTACGATCGCCGGCCACACAAGCCGTGCAACTCGCTCACGGTCAAGGAACACACGACGCTCGGCAAGTACGTGTCGCTGTCGGCCGACTGGGCGTGGCGCGTCGATACCGACGAAGCCGACGATCTCGGCCTGCACGACTACACCTTGCAGGATGCCATCGAGAACCGCGTCATGGACGTGGTGATCATGGATACGACCGGCAAGGTGCTCGGAGTCGTCAACGGCGTGCGCCTCGGGGAGCACGGATTCGGGTTCACGAGTGACGCACAGGCGGCCCATGGGTTGCAGTTCGTCGCTCAGGATTGCATGACCATGGCGGCCATCGCTCGGGCCGCTGCGTAGTCCGACAACAGCACGAAGGGAGCATCATCATGGCAGGGTGGAGAGACACTACCGGGGCCGGATTCCAGGGCGGACGTACCGAAGACGAACGGACGGGGCCGCCGGCCCCGTCCCCGGTGGACGTGTCATGGGATCTCGTCTATCGCGACGGACGCGAAGTTGTGCTCAATACGCAGGTCCATATCCCTGCCACGGATGAGCGGCTGAGTATGGCCGTCGAGCAGGCACAGCTCGCGGGCGTCCCCTGGGATCACTTGTCGCCGGTGTCGCGCGGATTCCTCGACTGTCTCGTGCGCGTTCGCCATATGCTCCCGGATATGCCCGAAGCGTTGGCCGAAGCGCTCGACGATGACTACCCGCTCCTGACGGATCTCGCCTTGCGCTGCCGCGACGCGGAGAACGACTACTACAGTCGCCCCGCTTCCAAGTCGAGCATTGAGGCGCCGCAGGAGGCGCCGCAGGAGGCGCCGCAGGGTGCCTCCGTGACTCGTCACCCGGACGTGCCGCCCACGTCGCAGACCGTCGCTGCGGGCTACCTGCGCGGCGCTGTGACGCCGGAGATCATCGAAGAGGGGCGGGCGGCCCTGGCAGCGGCCAAAAAGCGACCACAGCGAAAGGCGCCGGGCGCCAGCCCGAAGTCTGCCCCTGCTGTGAAGTACGAAAGCCCCATCGCGGAGCGCGAGGCCCTCGAGAAGACTCCGGCCCCGGACCCGCCGCTGGCCCCGGAAGAGGACGAACACGAAGATGACAACGCCCTGAAGGGCGCTGGCGCTCTCCCGGGCTAAGTCTGCCGGGCGCCTTCGGAGGTATCTGTGCCCGGTCAGGACGTATCAGTCCGGCTCCCACTGTCGATTGACGACGGACCGCTCGCGGCGGCTGAAGCTAGACTCGCCTCCATGGCGGATCACGCCAGCAATATACAGAACTCGCTCGCCAACGCAGGCGCCGGGATGGGCGGAGGAGGAGGCCCCGGCCCCGGCCCCGGCCCCGGCCCCGGCGGTGGCGGTGGCGGTGGCGGTGGCGGTGGCGGTGGCGGTGGCGGTGGCGGGGTGGGGCCCGGAAGCGGCGGGCGCGGCGGACAGAGCGTAGGCCGGCGCGTGCCTGGAAGAATGCCACAGGCTCCGATGCCAAGCATGGGCGGGGTGAATAGGCTTCTGGCGGCGGTCCCGTTCGGAGGCGCGGTCCTGGCCGGTGCCTTCGCGAGCATGAGCGTGAACTACGGGGCGTGGTCTCAATTCCAGGGCGCCCAAGCCTCCGTAGCGCCGTTCGCGACGCCGTTTGGGAACATCCAAGAGCCCGTTCACGGGTTCGGGGCAGAGCAAGCCCTTTCCGCCCAACTGGAGATGAGTCGCGCCGCGGGCACCGGAAGGGATCGCGCGAGCGTCAAGTCCGCGCTGGGGTACATGCGCGGACGCGGATTGAGCGCGGGCGACATCGGCTCATTCGAGCGCCCGTTCGGGCCGGATATGGGGCTCGGAGGCGTAACCCAGGCCCCGGGTACGCTTCTGGCGCGCGGTCTCGGCGCTGGGAAGGCGCTGGGATTCGACACGGCCCGCTTCCCGGAGTTGCTTCAGGCTCTATCCGGGGCCGTTACTACGGCAGGCGGAGTCGGACTCCAGACGTCCGACACGGACCTATTCGGAACGGCCGCGAAGCTGGGGAGCATCGGGTTCAAGGGCTCGCGTGGCATCGCCGGCCTGCAATCGGCGCAGGGTGTTCGCGCGCAAATGGCAGGGCAGGGCGGGGATGATCTTGTCCGCGGGATTCTTCTGCGAAGCATCGGTGGCCTCGGAGAAGAGGGGGTCGATGTTTGGGAAGCCAACAAGCGGGTAGACGCCGCCGGCCCTGGCGCGGTCACTTCCGCCCTCGTGAAAGCGTCGCTGGGGATGGGGGACTACGGGCGCCAGTTCTTGAAGCGCGCGACGGGACTCAGCCGCGACGAAGTGGACCGGCTGCGCGAAGGATGGGACGGGGCCTCTGGCGACGTCGAAGAAGTGGGGACCGGCATGGAATCGGTCAAGGGGTTCCTGTCAACGTCCGACTGGGCCGCCAAGAAACGGGGCATGCGGATCGGCATCGGGAAGGATAACGCCGAGACGACAGAGCGGATAGAGATGATGCTACTGGCGGCGGAAAAGCACCTCGTAGAACTGGTTGCGCCGCTGTTCTCGGCCGGAATAAATGCGCTTGAGGCATCCATCGACAAGCTGCAAGAGCTATGGAGCGGCATGTTCGATCCGCCACAGAGCAAGCACGACGACGCCGCCGCAGCGGCAAGATGGGCAGGGCAGACACGCGAGAGCGACATTGTCAACATGGTCGACGAAATGGAGGCAGCGGCAAGGCGCCGCGGGTGGACTGGAGATGCACGGGCCGGGTTCGAGCAGTATCTCCGCCAGCGAGAGGGCTTCGAGGACCGCCCCCCGGAGTTCGAGATCATTCCGGGGATTGAGGTTTTGGTCAGAGCCGCCCGGAAGGCGCTGCCGGGGCAGGCTGCAGTTGGAGCCGATCCGTGGGTTGCTCCGGACCCAGTCGGAGTCGGGCAGCCGGGGTCATCGTTTCATATTATGGATCCGAAGGTGCAAAAAAAACTGGACGAACTTCGCGACGGGCCCCAGACCAGCATTGATCTGAGAATCAGAATCATTCGCGACGTGACCTTGCCCGGCGCCCACGTGGACGCAGACGGGGCTCTCGTCATAAACATGATCGGATAGGCCATGGCGCCAGGATACGAAGACGGAATCTTAGCATACGCCACGCAGGGCACGCTCGGGGTTTCGTGGTGCCCGACAATCGAGTCTCGCTTTCGGCCCTACCCCAGCTTCCGCGTCACCGTCTACACTCACGACTTCGGCCGGTGCGACCTGACTCCGTTTGTGGACCACGTCAACTGGACGGTGGGGATGGACGCTCTCTCGCCGCCGTTCACGGTGTCGCTCATCGACACCCGGTCGATAGTCAAAGGCCCCCGCTTGCGCGATCAAGTCACGGCCGACGAAGGCACGCGGGCGCTGTGGGCGAAGCTCGACTTGTCGAAACTCATCGCGGCCGGCGACTGGATTCGGATTGAGATCGACCGGGCGCGCGGACTCACCACCAGCTACCTTGGCATCGTCCAGACCTGCGCGCCCAGCATGCAAGTGGGCCAGCGATCGGAAGCCCACGCAGGAACCAAGATCACGGGGATCTCCGCGGCTTCCATATTCGACCGGGAGATCATATTCGACCATCGCTTCCGCGGTGTTCCAGCCTACTTCGACATTAACTCAGACGCTATTTCGGCGGCCATCGCGGGCGGCGGCGTCGGGGATCTTATGTTCGCCATCGTGAACCAAGCATTCGGAGACGGGCGCTTGGTCGCCTACCCGCCGGGCTTGGTACAGGACGAACTTTCGTCGCAGCCGTGGGCGATGCTCGACTTCCCTGTTGACGGCGCGTTGCACGGTCACCCGGTTCAAATGATCGCCTCCAATGAGCGTCGCACGGTGCGCTCCGTGTTCGCCGCCTACCTTGGCATGCCGGAACTGACAGAACTGTTCGTCGAGTATGAAGACGACCGCATGCTCGTTGTCTACCAGCAACACCCGTGGGACGCTGGGCCCTGGAGGGATCTCAGCGCCTTGCGAGTCGAAAACCCCTTGGGAGTCTCGGCGTCTACCAGCGTCGGCAACATGGCGACGTTCTTTTCGTTCCAGCCTCAGTACGATATGGGGACCGCCGGAGTCGAGTGGAGCTTGTACGCCGCGCACCCAAGCATTCCCATATGGGACATCGCCATGACGCGGCGATACGGTACCTTGCGAATGCAACCCTCTCCGCTGTGGTGGGTTCCTGCAGGCGAGAATCTTGCTGCATGGGTTGTGCGGTGGAACGAACGCCTATGGGACTGGCACGCACTGGGGCGGTTCTACCTCACCGGAGGCGTGCGCTTGGACTGGACGCCGGAGGTTCGGCTGGCAACGCGGCTGGAGTGCCCGCTGAATGACGGCGGGGACTTCCACAGCTTCTTTGTCGAGGGGTACACGCATTCCATTGACGCGGACCCTGCGTCGGGAGCGGTGCAGGGCACTACCAACGTTGCGTGCGTCCGCGGCCAGCCCGGGGAGTACGTGACCCCGCCGGCAGTCCCGCAGTATGCTCTACGCGGGTTTGAAGAATCACTGACGGATTCGGGTACCATCGGGGGAATCATCAAGGCCGGTGGCCTGGGCGGGCGTGGGACGGCATGAGACGCAGTGTAGACGGTAGGATGCTAGTCTCGTCCGCATTTAGCGGCGCGGCTTCTGGCGAGGCGTCCAGGGGCACCGGGGCGGTGGGCGCCTACGTCCTGGTCACGAACGACCCAGAAACAAGCGAGCGCCCCGACCGACTCGTGACCTGCACCGTGGTTCTCGAGGACGGGATCCGCACCGTGCTTCGGGACGTGCCCGTTCTCTGGGGGGCGGGCTCGGGCGTGGTTCATGCGCGCGCCCCATGGCGCCCCACTCCGACAACGCGCAGCTTGGACACTGGCGCAGAGCTGGCCTTCGGCCCCGATAGCACTGACCTTCCCGAGATGTTGCCGGAGCGGCTCGATAGCTTGGACGGAGACCGCGTACTCGTGGAAGTCCGCGGTCCGGGCTCGCAGCGTGTTGGGTACGGGCATTGGATTGCAGCGCCCTTGCCCCACCCGCGGGCCCCTGCGCGTGCAGGGGATGCCCCTGAAGCGTGGGCGTCGGTCGATGACCCGCACCCGGTTTCCCCGAACGGGAACGTCGAGTGGTTCACCAGGGCCGGCGCGATTGCAACCGTGGACGAAGCCGGGAACGTCGCAATCGACACGACTGCGACGCCGCTCAAATCGGACGGGACCGACACCGGGGTCACGCCGGCCGGCTGCGTCGCATTGAACCTGAAGGCCGGTGCAGCGGTCGTTCTGAGGTGGAACGGCGGCGCTACCGCCCTGCGCGTGACCCCGGCTGCGACGGGCACGAAGATCGAAGCCGCCGGGGATAGCCAGCTACTCATCGGCGCCGCAACACAGAAGGTACCGCGCGGAGAGACGCTTCAAGCACTCCTGACGGACATTCTGAAAGCGCTCGCGCTTCATACCCATCCGAACAATCCGAACCCTGTGGTAGTTTCGGCGCAAGCGTGGCCGACGATCCCGGCGGACCTGCTGACGGATAAGGTGAAGGTGCCATGATCCTGAAAAACAGGGCCACAAGTGGCGCGTCCAGCTACTCCGTGGGGCTCCCTGCGTGGATGCTCGGGCTCATCGGCATGCCTTCGGACTTCATTCTGGAAGTCGAGAAACGATCCCGGACCGCGGCCGGTAGCGGCTGGGAGCGCAAGGCCCTCGTGACGCTCCCGGACAACCCGGACGCGCATTCCGTGCAGATCGTGTCTTCGGCGTCGGTAGTCCGTGGCGTGGACTCTACGAGCGTCAGGGGCAGCGGGGTCCGCGGCGGCAACATTTACCTGCGCGGCAAAACCGGACTGCGATACGAACTGGGCTTCGACTCGAACGCTAAGACTTTCTGGGCAGACGGAATCGCCCGGACCATGGCACTTAAAGACTTCCTGATTCGCTTTGAATCGTGGAAGAAAGATGAGCGCGACCCCGGGGAGCCGGTGGTTAGACTCATCTTCCGCAACGTGAACGAAGGCGTGAACTACATCGTATCGCTCGCGTCGTTCACCTTTCAGCAACCGGACGGGGCGCTCGACTGGAACTATCAGGTATCGCTACAGATTCTCGGAATAAAGGAAGTGTCACCGGAAGCCCCGGGCGTCCTGGAGGTGATCGACAATCTCGTCACGAAGTACCAAGAGGCGACCCTGCTAGTGGTTGGGCTCGCGAACGCAGTCGCGCAGACCATGGACCACCTCGGAGACATTGGCGCCTCGCTTGTGTACGAACTGATCAGGCGGCCCATATCGCAGAGCGTCGAGGCCATGAACGCGCTGGCCGATGGTAGCTTGAATCTATGGAACGCTCCGCGGACGCAGTTCGTCCTTGCCATCGAGGCACTGGAGACCTTGTCCGATGACGCGCGGGATGCCTGGGCGAAGGCGTCGGGCCGCTACGACGCCGGCCTGGACCCGCTCGACGACCCGGATCGAGAGGGGCTCACGCTTCCAGCGCTAGAGTCTGAGATCGAAATGCTCGAGCTGGCGCAAGGGCTCGCGCTCACGACGATCATGATCGACCGCGCCCGTTCGCCGTCCGTTGTGCGGCTCGAGCGCATGACCGCGAACGACACCGAGGACTCCCTGGAGTCTCGTACCAACGTCACCGCCGATGTTCTGGCGCAGGCGTTCGGCACGCAGGGCGGCCCGGCGGCGGATTGGTTCGGGATGATCCCAGGGGCAGCGTGGCCCGGTGACCCGCTCCCCGTGGACCCGCTCGGAGACCCTATGTTTGCAACGTCCGGCCCTTCGGCCGCCATGCTCGGGGCGGCCCTGACGGACGACGCGCTGTACGGGATCGGACTCGCGCTAGACGATGAGACCGGAGACCTAATCCCGGAGGCCGGAGACAGCCCGGAGGGCGTCAGGCTCATCCGTGGCTGGGATAACCTGCTGCAAGGAATTCGCGTGCGCTTGAACACGATTCAGGGCAGCAACCGGACGTTCCCCCGGATCGGAGTACGAGCGGCAGTCGGAGAAAGAAACACGGATTCTACAACGGTGATACCTTCTGCGATAGACTCCCTGCTAGGCGACGACCGGATTCGTACTGTCATTCCGCACTACGAGGGAATCGACGGGGACCGAATCGACGCCACGCTGGAGATCAAGGCGTGGGGATCGCGCCTGAAGATCGAAACGGAGGTTCCATGAGCCGGTTCACGCCGAGGCGCTCCCGGGACGTCGCGCTTGGAATAATGGCGGGGGTGCGGGCTCGCACAACCCTGACGGACATTCGAGATACCGATCCGCTGGCGCAGATTTCGACGCAGCACGGGAATCAGCTTGGCTACAGCGATCTCCAGATCGCGCGGCTTGAACTGCTCTACTCCCTGGACGACTTGAGCGGGGAAGAGTTGGACCTTCGGGCGGCGCAGATCCTTCCAGACGGCCTGCTACGCGGCGGCCCGAAGCGGGCGCAGGGCCAGCTCGAATTCGTGCGGGAATCCATCGTCGGCGCTCTCGTAGTGTCGAAGGGCGCCCGCGGATCGACGACTGTCGCCGGGCGAGTCGTGTACTTCGCGAGCCTTGCGGACGTGACGATCCTGGCGGGCAACCTAGCCTCCCCCGCGGTCGCAGCCGCCTGCACCGAAACAGGAACCATCGGCAACCTCGAATCGGTCGGCATGATCGATCGCCTCGGAAGCTCATCGCCGGGTCTGGTATCGGTCACGAATGTGACGCGGTTCACGAACGGATCAGACTCCGCCGGAGACCCGGAGTTCCGTGACGTCATCCGGCGCCACATTCTCGGGCTCGGGCGCCACCATGACGACGGGATCCTTGGCCGAGTGATCGGGACCGTGATCGACGACAAGACGATCCGGCACGCGAAGATGGCAGAACTCCCGACCTACGCGGTAGGCGGGACCATGGTGCATATGCCGCTCTACGTGGACGACGGGGCCGGCACGCTCGGTACGCTGTCGGCCGTAGAGGCGGGTGCGAACCTTGTGGCCGCGGCGGTGGGCGGTGAGCGCGTCTTGCAGCTCCCGGCCTTCCCTCTGAAGACGGCGCCTGCGATCACGCAGATTCCGGCACCCGCGAACCCGGCGGTTATCTTCCCCACGACAGGCAAGGTGCTACTCGACGCCCCGCTGGGCGTGGGTGACTCCGTGGCCTTCGCCGCCTACGAAGCCTACACCGGCGTGCTCGCAGAGGCGCAAAAGCGCATCGACGGCGACCCGTCCGACCGCGAGACCTACCCGCAGTACCGCGCGGCTTCTGCGGCCTTCCTGGCTATCGTCCCGGCGACGGTGCAGTGGGTTGGAACCCCGGCGGTCCCGCTCGAAATCACCGTCGTGGTGTCGGACTACGGGATCCGCAATGTCGGCGTCGCAGTTGTGCAGGCGAACGTCAAGGCCGCTATCCTGGCGGTCATCAATGGGCTCGGAATCGGTGACGCCCTTCTGGTCTCCGATCTCATCGCGGCGGCGAAGGCGGTCCCGGGCGTCAAGGACGTGGATATGGGGAGCCTGGGCAATGCCTACGTCCTGGAGACCATCGTGTTGCGCACGACTCTTGACCGATTGAGCGTGGCCTACGGTACCTGACAGGAGTGAACGATGATCAAAATCGTAAACTGGGTTCAAGGGCTCCGCGCCGACCTCCCTGATATGCTGTCTGGGCTTGTGCGGACCAACTACGAACGCTTGGCCTCGCGAACCATCGACAACGAAGATAATCCGGTAGTGGCGGGCCCGTTCGGCGGGCACGTCATAAAGGGCTTCGGGGTCGATATGTTCACCGGCGGGATCGGCGCGGTGAGCTTCGCGTCCGGCACGTTCTTGGATATGAACGGACTGCCGATCCCGCTTGCCGCGTTCTCCCTCGATTTGACGGCTCTCGGAGGCGGTCTCGAGGCCGCGATCTGGGCGCGATGGGATCTGGTCGGTACCGACAACGCCAATCGCAAGCGACTCGTCGCCGGGGTCAAAACCACCATCGCTCACAACACGCGCCAGGACGTGACCGTGGTCACGGACGCGACCGCGCTCTACACGGTGCCGCCGGACGTGCTTCACGACTGGACGCTCATCGGGCGCCTGCTGTCGAGCGGCGGGACGCTGAATCAGTACGCCGGCCCTGCCACTATCGTGTGGCGCCCGAATGCGGCATGGGAATCAGACCTTCTCGGGACCGATTTCGAGCGCGAAGTGAAGGTCTCCGCCATCACGGCCGCCGAAGACGCAGAAGGTGACGCGCTGTACCCGCTTGTCGAGAAGCTCCGCACGGTTGCGGGGACGCTTCGTGGCGGCGCGGCGGCCCAATGGGATGCCGCGCCTACTCGGGACGTGGAGACGCTCAGCACCGATCTCGGGTTTGCGGAGGGCTCCGTGGTTGCGAACGCTGCGTCCGCGCTGGCGAATGCTTTTGATATTGGGGTTCTGCAACTGACCTCACGATGGGCCCGTGCGGTTGTGTCTCTCGTCGCTGGTCCGACTCCCGTGGTAGTGGGAACTTCCGGCTTCGCCGCTCCGACTATTATCGGGGCCGGGATTGTCCAATGGGACTTTTCGGTCCCCATTGTGGCCGCGAGCATGATTGCAGGGATCCCTAGCGTCACTCTGACCATTCACCACGATGTTCTCAATGCCGCAGCACCACGAAGCGCAATCGAAGTTACGGCGTACTACTACAACGGCGGCGGAGATTGTACGGGTGTGAGGATTACCAGCTTCAACTGCGTGGGCGGTGCGGTCGAACACGTCGCCTATTCAATCGACGTGCGGCCGTAACGGAGGGCTCCTATGGCTATTGGAACCATCACAATCGACGGCGGCGCGCAGCCCATCCTCGACGGCGCGGTCAACAAGCCCATCGTGCTCGACGTCACAGGTGGCTGGGCCCTGGTAGCGAACGCGCAGTGGTACCTACTCCAGTTCCAAACGTCGGCCGCCGTGCTGACGCTCCCGGGCCTCATCGCGGCTCCCGGGCCGTTCGCTAACGGATTCACCGCCGACATTTCCGGTGGCTACGAGATCATCCTGCACGTCGAGTACAATGACGGGTCCGAGGACTGGGATCGGGCCGTTTTCCAGATTGAAGAACCATTCATGCGAGACCCCTACCAGCGCTCGACGGCCCTGGCAGCGGCCCCCGCGGTGTACGAGACCGGGCGCGACCCGCAGTTCGAGGGGGCGACCCCGCCGGCCACCCGCGATACCACCTATGGGTGGGGGCACGTATCGCAACAGATCGCACGCATCCAGGCGGCCAGCTTCGGGCAAGCTCGATTCGTCGGGGTCTACAATGGTTCCGGCGCCAACCGAGTGACCGGCGAAGTGGTCTGCCCGCGAGCGGGCAACGAGTTCATGGTGTTCATCGGCGGCGCAGGCGGCGCGGCCCCCGCCCTCGCGGACCGCCGGCATGCCATCGACGTGGAGCTTGCGGACGGAACCGACTACACGCAATCGAATCTGCCCTACTTCTACCTACTGGGCGACCTCGACGCCGGGGAGTACGGGCTTGCGGTTGTGGACGGGTGGGTACCGGCGATCACCGTGTTGGCCGCTTCGAGCCCCGGCGAGCCCGTATGGGTGAACGGCGTTGGCATCCTGGTCTACCGCCAGGACTGCTCGCCAGCGATCGCGGGCGGCGTGGACGACGTCATAGCCCGACAGGTGGGCGTCGTCCTGAATGACGCGGCGGCGGCGGCGGCCCCGCCCGGCGGGATCTGGTTCAAGGGCGTCCCGAATTCCTTTACTCGCGCGACCGGACTGTCCGGTCCGTACAGCGAGCTTCTAGCGGCGACCGGCTTGACTCCGCCGAGCTTCGACATCAATAGCATGGCTGCCACACACGACTGGAGGATCACCCATCGTGGCGGTGGCGCGGCTGGAAACTTCACCTGGCGCGCGGGCTACATGGCAAACATTCCGGCATCGCAGTGGAATGAAGAGACCGACAGAAGTTTTGAATTCTGGATCTACACGGACAGAGCGGGCGTCATCGCCACCGTGACGATCTACCGAACGGACGGGACGGTTGCGTACACGGGGATCCCTGCCACCTGGAATCCGACGATCACGCCCGGGTCCTGGCAGTACGCCTATATCCCGTTCGCCTCTCTGGACTTCACGAACGGCGTCGAGCCCTTCGCGCCGGGCAAACAGTTTGTCATCGAAATTGGCGTGCAGTGGTCCGGCGCCGCCGTCCTGGGCGACCTGTGCAACATTCGCAACCCGGGCTTGCGGGATTGGTTCTAATGGCCGTAGGGATACCAGCCTGGGAGGCAGGGCAGCGCGGCGGATACCGCTGCGAGCACGAGTACGGTTCATGGCCGGTCGCCACTGCGATCGCTGTGCTGTTTCGCCAGCTCGGGACCACGGTGGACGCCCTGGGCGAGCCCGGTACTTCGGGATCAACGGACTGCTACCCGCGCCACGCCCGCTGGCTTCGCTTCTACACGCCCACCATGACCGAGGGCCTGTGGCGGGTCGAGGCATCCTGGGGAGCGACCACGCTCATCCTGGGGTGGCTGAGTGTCATGCCCGAAGATTTCGTGTGGCACACCTACGATTCGCGGCGGCGTGCTGATCGGCGCGTCTACAAAGGCATGGGGCCCGTGAGACCGGAGGCGCAGCGATGACGTTCGGCGGCGGAGCCAGCGGCGGCCCTCTCGGCGCTATCCCATTTGGCGGGCACGTCCTGGTGGCGGGCCTCGACTTCAGCGTTGACTCCGTTCGGCAGATTGCGCCCAACGGGGTCGCCGTGACGTTCACGAAATCCGTCTCTGCCGTCCCCGCGGCCATCGCCGCAAACTACGCCCTGTACTTGAACGCAGACCCCGCGCAGACGTGGACGGTTGTGGCGGCGCACCTGTACCCTGACGATACCGACACCGTGTATCTCGAACTCGCGGAGCCCCTCACGTTCGGTGAGACCTTCCGCGTTGACATAGACCCGGCCGTCGTCTCCGCAAGTGGCGACGTGTTGCTCATCGCCTTCGGCGTATTCGAGGCTTGGGAATGCCTGGAAGACGCCTACCCCAGCGACGCCGGCCAAGAACCGATCCTGCAAGCCCTGACGGACTCCTACGGTCGGGCCATGGCAGAGGCCGCGGGGTTCCACTTCACCCGCCTACACTGGCGCTACGACCACGGCGACACGCAGGCCGTGTTGTGGACGGCCTTCATGTTCCCGGACGCGGGCACGTTCATTGTGGACGGCCGGCGCTACGACTACACAAGCCGCGAGCCCCATCGCTTCCTCGGAGTGACCCCGCAAGATGAGAACGATCTGCTCTTGCCGGCTCCGCAGCACGTCAACCTCGACACACCGCTCGTGGGGCACCACAAGGCCGGAGCGTTGACGCTCGACTGGGGACGCGACTACAGCTTTCACGAGCGGGCGCGGCAATCGGCGTTCGTCTCGCAGGCGCAGGGGCGCATGCTTGACCGGGCCGGCGTGTACGCACGGCCTGCTGGTCACGGTGACGACGCCTACCGCCGCCTCGAGCTGG
>Ga0075122_10000264_pt1 | contig 43566 bp, 40 predicted proteins | sample AntAceMetag02UKB_FD_69790 | JGI IMG/M metagenome (GOLD analysis project Ga0075122, IMG submission 69790) | Saline lake microbial communities from Ace Lake, Antarctica - Antarctic Ace Lake Metagenome 02UKB | ecosystem: Environmental > Aquatic > Non-marine Saline and Alkaline > Saline | place... | reverse complement strand
CCAACAACCTCTTTCAACGCAGAAGCAGTCAAGATTTTCTTTTGACCTGCTTTTGAAAGCTGCTCCACCAAGTCCTCCGGACTTATTTCCTGCCAATTAATCTTCTTGTTTATCATAGCATTGGCAACCGCTTTTATTTCAAGCCCCTTTTTCTTGGCTACTTTGGCGACTCGGTCAAAAAAATCGGCCGTTTGAGGATTTTGACTTAAAATCTTAGCCTGATCTGGCCTTAAACCATAATCCTCTTGAAAACGAGCCTCTTTTCTCTGAGACAATTCCGGGAGTTGTTTCTTGATTTGTTCTAAATCAAGCGGTTGTTCACTCTGAGAAGAAGTCTTCAGATTAATTGGAGGAATATCGGGTTCTGGAAAGTAACGATAATCTTTGGCCTCTTCTTTTTGTCGTTGAGAATAGGTCGATTGAGTCTTGCTGTCCCAACCTCGAGTCTCTTGAAGAGGAGTCTCACCTTGAGCCAGAATCTCTTTTTGGCGTTCTACTTCAAAACGGATTGATCGTTCAACAAAACGAAAAGAGTTTAGATTTTTAACCTCAACCTTGTAGCCCGGCAGTTGATCATTTTGACTTAAACTAATGTTAGCTTCCAATCGCATTGAGCCTTTCTCCATGTCACAATCAGAAATTTTCAGATGGCGCAATTTCGTTTGGAGTTCTTTTAGGAAAATCTTGGCTAATTCAGGCGAGTCAATCTCTGGTTCGGTGACAATTTCCATCAAAGGAACACCGGAGCGATTAAAATCAATTAGGCTCACTCCGTTTCGATGAATTAATTTAGCAGTATCTTCTTCCAAATGAACTCGAGTAATGCCAATCTCTTTCTTTTCAGTTTCAACTTTTCCAGAATAAGAAAAGGGTAAATCGTACTGGCTGATCTGATATCCCTTGGGAAGATCGGGATAAAAATAACTTTTTCGATCAAATTTAGAAAGAGAATTTGTTTGACAGCCCAAAGACAAGCCAGCCATCAAGCTCCATTCAATTGCTTTTCGATTGGGAACTGGCAAAGCTCCCGGCAAACCCAAGCAAACTGGACAAGTGTGAGTGTTTGGTTTTTTACCAAAATGGTCAGTGGAACAACCACAAAACATTTTTGACTTAGTTTTTAATTCAACGTGGATTTCTAAACCAATGATTGTTCTCAACTTTTTAGTTTCCATTACTGTTGCTGAATCCTAAAATTAACCTTTGATGGCGATAAGCTAATCGACCAACGACAAAAATCACCAAACCTCCTAATAACAAAATTCAACGTAAAAGCGCTGATCATCGATGCCATTTGGACGATCCACACACGAGTAAAATTTTTATTTTTAATTATTCGTCGATAAGTTTTTTTCATAACTCTTCTATCACTCTTCCAACTTGGAATAATTTTTCTTCTGACAATTGCGGCCCAATCAACTGAGCACCAACAGGTAAATTATCTACTTGGCCGACAGGAATCGACAGGGCTGGTAAGCCCGCTAAATTGACCGGTACGTTCAAAACATCAGAGAGATACATTTTTATCGGATCATTCATTTTTTCACCCAATTTAAACGGTAAAGAAGGGGAAACTGGTCCCAAAAGTAAATCCACTTGATCAAAAACTTTTTCAAACTCTTGACAAATCAAAGTTCTCACTTTCATCGCTTTTAAATAATAAGCTTCGTAATAGCCGGCTGATAGAGTGTAAGTTCCTAACATGATTCGCCTTTTTGCTTCTGCTCCAAAAGCGTCCCGACCATTGCCAAAACGAATTCCGTCAAAGCGAGCCAAGTTAGAAGAAACTTCTGCCGACTGAATAATATAATAAGCTGGCAGAGCGTAAGGAGTAAGAGAAAGAGAGACTTCTTTCAAAGTAAAACCTTGTTTCTCTAATCGTTTTGCTTTTTCAGAAATTAAGCTTTTCACTTTGGGATCAATTTCTTGACTAAAAAACTCCTTTGGCAAACCAATCTTTAGTCCAGCCTTCTTCTGCTCTAAAACTTTAAGATAATCACCCACTGGTTCTTTCAAAGTGGTAGCATCTCGAGGATCTTTACCAGCTGTGACCCCTAAGATCAAAGCCGAATCAGCGACTGTTTTGGTCAAATGACCAATTGAATCGAACGAAGAAGCCATGGCAATGATACCGTAACGAGAAACCCGACCGTAAGTTGGTTTTAAACCAACTACTCCACAGAAAGAAGCTGGAAGTCTAATTGATCCACCGGTATCCGTTCCCGTCGCTCCTAAGACTAAATTAGCTCCCACTGCCGCTCCTGAACCACTACTCGAACCACCGGAAACTCGAGTCAAATCGTGAGGATTTTTAGTCGGTCCGAAGGCAGAATTTTCCCCTGAAGAACCATGAGCCCAAGCATCCAAATTAGTTTTTCCCAGAATAATTGCTCCCGCTGTTTTCAATTTGGAAACGACAGTAGCATCAAAAGAAGGAATATAATTTTCCAATACTTTTGAAGCAGCCGTTGTTTTAACCCCTTTGGTTGAAAAGATATCTTTCAAAGCAATAGGCAATCCTAGAAGCGGTTTGCCGATAAATGCCTCTGAGCCGTTCTTGGCAATTTCTTCATCAATCTCTTTAGCTTGTCCCAAAGCCTCATCTCGACAAACAGTCAAAAAAGCATTTATCTTTGGGTTTTCCGTTTCGATCTTTTCCAAAAAAAATTCAACCAATTCTCGACAACTGATCGATTTGGTTTTTAATCTTTCTAAAGCCGAAATGGCGGTCAAATTATCTAATTCCATTATTTATTCAAAATTGCCTTAACTTTAAAACGACCGTCTTGGGTTGCTTTGGTGTTTTTCAAAGCTTCAACTGACTTCAAACTGGGCTCAACTTTATCCCGACGCCAAACATTCTCTAATCCTGTTACTTGGCTGGTGGGTTCCACTGAAACCGTATCTACTTCGTTTAATTTTTCAACAAAAGCGACAATCTCTTTCAATTGATTCGTCAATTCATCCAGTTCTTTTTTTGCCAAAGTTAAATTCGCCAGTCGAGCTGTTTTTTTAACCGTTTCTTTATCGATCTTTATTTTTGCTTGCTTCATTCCATTGCCTCCAGAGCTTTAATCCTATCCGCAATCGGTGGATGGGTATTAAAGATTTTTACCAACCAAGAAGTTGCTTGTCTGCCTTTAAATGGATTACTGATAAAAAGATGAGCGGTAGCATTATTGGCTTGTTTAAACGGAGTTCGATCTCGGCTTATCTTTTCAAGAGCCGAAGCTAGAGCTCCTGGATTACGAGTTAATTTAACACTTAAAGCGTCGGCGCTGTATTCCCGTCTTCTGGAAATGGCTAATTGAATTAATTGGGCAATCAAAGGAGAAAGAATGATTAGGATTAGACCGACAAAAAATAAGACTCCCCCACTCTTTCTATCTTCCCTGTTGGAACCAAAAGAACTTCTCAAGAAAAAATTACTTAAGATGGCGAGCGTTCCGATTAAAACCGAAACCACCACCATTAGCCTGGTGTCGTAAGATTTGATGTGAGCAATTTCGTGACCAACAACTCCTTCTAATTCACTTCGATTTAATTTATTCAGAAGCCCTTGGGTTACCACCAAAGCGGCATGATCAATATCTCTCCCCGTAGCGAAAGCGTTAGGAGAAGGACTGTCAATAACATAAAGTTCAGGTTTTGGGATTTGGGCTACCAAACTCAAATTCTCAGCCACGGTGTAAAAATTAAAGTTAGTTTTTCTTTCGGCTTTCTTGGCTCCGGTCAAAGAAAGGACAATTTTGTCTGACCACCAATAACCGGAAAAACTTGTCCCGATGGCAATGAAAAAAGCCACGATAACCAAACCGGGGCTCAAATCGGTCAGCCAAACAAAAGCCCATCCCGCCGAAGCGATAAAAAGGGCGAAAAAACCAACCACCAAAAAACTTTTTCTCTTGTTGGCATCAACTGCCTCATAGACATTTATCATTTTTTCCTTTTCTTAAAGGTCTACTTTAGGAGTTTTCACTTCTCCCTTGCTGACCTCAGTCATTTCTTTCTCTGCTTCCGCTGATTGGGAAGATAGGCCTGGTTGAGCCTTAAAACTAAACAAATTGGCCACCAAGTTAGAAGGAAATGTTTGACGCATAATGTTGTAATCGGCCGTCAAATCAATCAAAGTTCTTCTCGAGTACATCACTTTATCGGCCGTATCTCTCAATTCGTCCATTAGTTTACTGGTTGGACCCGCGGCTTTAAGCTCTGGGGTCGATTCCAAAACCACTCTGATCGGCTGCAAAGCTGATTGTAATTGACTTGAAGCCTCGATTAATGTTTTCGGACTGCTGGCTGCATTAAGCTTGGTTACCATTTTTCTGGCCTCAGTTAGGGCTTTAAAAATCTTGGATTCATGCTTCATGTAACCTTTAACCGAAGTAATTAAATTAGGAATAAGATTTGCCTGTCGCTTGAGCTGATTAGCAATCTCTTGAATCGAAGCTTTGATTCTTGCTTTAGTACTGACAAAACGATTGTAAACAGTCCAAAGATAACCGCCAACGACAACCGCAAAAATTAAAAGAATTAGTAATGAATTCACTTATTGTTCACCTCCTTTCGTTTTGTCCCGCTTTTGGAACGGGATTAAAATTATTTGATCATTCTTCACTTCCAGATTAACCTTCTGTCCTTCTTGAACTTGATCATCAAGTAGGGCCAAAGCCAATTTATCTAAAATTGTCGTTTGAATCAAGCGTTTTAGAGGCCGAGCTCCGAAAGAAGGATCGTAACCTTTCTCAACCAACCATTCTTTGGTTTTCTGATTGGCAACCAATTTAATCCGTTTTTCCTTCAAACGTTGATTCAGTCTTTCTAATTGGATTTCCACAATCTCTTCCAGTTCCTTTTTGTCCAGAGGAGAAAAAATGATAATTTGATCAAGTCGGTTGAGAAATTCAGGTCGGAAATGAGAATTTACTAGTTCCATCACTTCTTTTTCGGTTTTGACTCGATTCTCTGAAAAACCTTGACGAATTATTTGAGCCCCCAAGTTGGAAGTCATGATAATGATTGTGTTCTTGAAATCGACTGTCCGTCCCTGGCCATCAGTTAATCGACCTTCGTCAAAGAGTTGCAAAAAGAGGTTAAAGACATCGGGATGGGCTTTTTCGATTTCGTCGAGCAAAATGACACTGTAAGGCTTTCTCCTTACCGCCTCAGTCAATTGTCCACCTTCTTCATAGCCAACATATCCGGGCGGTGCTCCTATCAATCGAGCAACCGCGTGGCGTTCCTGATATTCACTCATGTCAATCCTAACCAACACCGCTTCGTCATTGAAAAGATTAAAAGCCAAAGCTCGAGCTAATTCTGTTTTTCCAACCCCAGTTGGTCCCAAGAAAAGGAAAGCACCGATCGGTCGATTAGGCTCACCAATGCCGACCCGCGAACGACGAATCGCATTGGCAACTTCTTTAACCGCCTGATCTTGTCCAACAACCCTTTGTTCAATTTCTTTCTCTAAATTCTTTAGTCTTTTTACTTCTGTTAAAAGCAATCTGGTAACCGGAATTCCCGTCCAACGAGAAACAATCGAAGCGATGTCTTGAGAAGAAACCTCTTCTTTTATTAATCGCTCTTCTTCCGGTATCTTGTCCCATTCTTTCTCTAAATTAACCAGATCTTTTTTGAGTTGAGGAATTTGGCCATATTTAATCTCTGCCGCTTTCTCTAAATCAACTCCTCGTTCAGCTTCATCTAAACGCTGTTGGGAGCTTTCCAGTTTTTTATTTATCCCTTTTGCTTTCTGCCTCAGATCTTTTTGTTTTTGCCAAACTGATTGACGAGCTCCCAAAACCTCTTTCTTGTTGGCCACGCTCTTTTTAAGCATCTTCAAGCGCTCTTTGGATTGAGTTCCATTTTCTTTCTTCAAGGCTGCCAGTTCTATTTCTTCTTGAGTTAACTCTCTCTTGAGCTGATCCAATTCTGCTGGCAAACTCTCTGCCTCAATTTTGATACTTGCCGCCGCCTCATCGATTAAATCGATCGCTTTGTCTGGTAAAAATCGATCGGTAATGTAACGCCGAGAAAGATTAACCGCCGCCGCTAAAGCCTCATCTCTGATTCTTACTCCATGATGAAGTTCATAACGTTCCTTGATCCCCCTAAGAATTGCCAAAGTATCAGCCGGGCTGGGCTCATCAATCAAAATCGGCTGAAATCTCCTTGCTAAAGCAGCATCTTTTTCAATATATTTTCGATACTCGCTTAAAGTTGTCGCCCCAATGGCTCGCAAGCTTCCTCTCGCCAAAGCCGGCTTCAACATATTGGAAGCATCAATTGACCCTTCTGCTCCTCCTGCCCCAACTAAAACATGGACTTCGTCAATAAAGAGAATATATTTACCTTCAGCTTTCTCTATTTCTTTCAAGACCGCTTTCAAACGCTCTTCAAACTCTCCTCTGAATTTGGCTCCAGCTAAAATAGAGGCTAAATCCAAAGAAATTAATTCTTTCTCAGTTAAAATTTCAGGAACGTCTTTATCAACAATCCTAATCGCCAAGCCTTCAGCAATGGCCGTTTTTCCAACTCCAGGAGCACCAAGTAAGATGGGATTGTTTTTTGTCCGTCTAGACAGAACCTGCATTAAGCGTCTAATTTCTTGATCCCGGCCGATGACTGGATCAATTTTGCCGTTTTTAGCCAGTTCGGTCAAATTAACGGTATATTTGTCTAAAGCCTGATATTTCCCTTCGGGATGAGGGGAATCGGCTTTTTGCTCTCCTTTTATCTTGACCAAAACTTCTTTGAGCTTCTTTTGATCTAAACCCAATCGGTTTAATATCTTACTGGTTCCATTAACAGAAAAAAGAGACAAAAACAGATGCTCGGTGGAAACAAATTCGTCTCCTTGAGTCTGAGCTTCTTTTTGTGCCTCATTGATTAAGCTTTGAAATTGAGAGTCGAAGCGTTGACCGGGATCTTGTTCTATTTGAGGCAAGGATCTTATTTCTTTTTCCACTTCTTGAGATAATTGATCAACCGCCACGCCTAATTGTTTTAAAAGGGAAACCGGAATTCCTAGAGGATCCTCAAGAAGAGAGAAAAGCAAATGAAGTGGTTCTACTTGAGCATTTTTTTCTTCTTTTGCCTTATTCTGAGCGTTAATTAAGGCTTCCTGAGCTTTTTGAGTAAATTTATCTAGTTCCATCTTGTTTTAAAAACTTTTTCTTAAATCCCGACCACTCCAGAGTGTTAAGTATATCACTTTTTTGCGCCCATCCTCTACGAGCAACCGAAACCCCATAGGACATCAATTCTAGATGCGACAAAGCATGAGAATCACTATTAATCACCATTTTCACACCATTTTTCACAGCCTGCTTAACAAGAAAATCTGGCAAATCTAATCGTTGAGGCCAAGAAGAAATCTCCAAAAACTTGTCATTCTGTTTGCAAAAGTCAAAAAGTTGTTCCCAATCAAGCTCTATCCCCTCTCGTTCTCCTAATTTACGGGTAGTCGGATGGGCTAAAAATCTTACTTTAGGATGAGAAAGACCTTTTAAAACCCGATCGGTCATTTCCTTCTTGGTTAAACTAAAATTAGTATGAATAGACGCAATCGCATAGTCTAAATGTTTCATTCCTTCGTCAGGAAAAGCCAATTCTCCATTCTTTTTTATGTCTATCTCAAGGCCATTTAGCACTTTAATGGATAACTTTTTTCCTAATGAATAATTTATTTCATCAATCATTTCTCGTTTCTTTTTAACCAAATCAATCGCCTGAGCGCTAGAATGCCGACTCAGGCTCGGATTATGCTCAGAAAAACCTAGATATTGGTAATTCAATTCTTTCGCTTTCTTTAAAATCTCTTCGAAAGAAGCCTGGCCTAAATCATGCCCCGGTTCAATGGCAAAATCGGAATGAAGATGTAAATCTCCTTTAATATCGTTTTCATCGACTAAATTAGGTAGTTTTCCGGACATGGCTGCTTTTACTTCACCTTTGTCCTCTCTCAATTCTGGTGGAATCCAATCCATTTCCAAAGCCCGGTAAAACTCTTCTTCTTTTCGATACCGTTTAAGCTTTCCTCGAAATTTAATTCCGTATTCTGACAGGCTCATTCCTCTACTTTGGGCAATTTTTCTTAAATGAATATTGTGCTCTTTTGAGCCAGTATAATGTTGGAGTAAGGCTCCGTAGCTCTCCGGTGATACTATTTTTAAATCAACTTGCTTGCCTGAGCGCAAGACAAAACGAGCCGTATCTTTACCAGCCACCACAATTTTTTCAATTTCCGGATATTTTTTTAGTCTTTCTATTACTTTAGTTGATTTTTTGGAAGCAATAGCTAAATCAATATCTCCTACGGTAGCCACTTTTCTTCTCAGGCTTCCCAAAGCCTCTATTTGCAAAACCGTCTTTTCTGGTTTCAAATAATCAATCACTTTTTGAGCCAAAAACCAAGCGTAAGGCAACAACATCCTCTTTTTCAAATCTGTTTTTTTGTTCCTTTTCAAATTTCCCAAGATTTCTTGCTCACTTTTTTCTCCAAATCCCTCGATCTTTCTTATCTTTTTTAATTTAATGGCCTTTTTAAGCCTACCAATTGCTCCCTCTGTTCGTTTGATCCCTAGTTCTTGGCTTAATTTAAAGGCAGTTTTGGGCCCAATTCCCGGAATTTCCAGGAATTTAAACATTGCCGGAGGAAGGTTTTTTTTTAGCTCCTTAAAATGGCTCACTTGGCCCTTTTCGAAAAGTTGGCTTAAATGTTGAGCGATATTGGAGCCAATCCCGGAAAGAGTGGTTAATTTATCCTCATCCCACAAATCTTTAACTTCCACCGTTGCGTGTTCAACTGCCGTAGCGGCTCTTTCGTAAGCTCTAATCCGGAATCGATTTTCACCCTTAACTTCAAGTGCCGCCGCCGTCTCTTTTAAAATTTGAGTAACTTGTTGATTGTTGAAGTAATAATTCTTAACCGCCATTTCCTTTTGTCCATTATAACCTCCCTTACCGAAGGTGCAATGTTTCTCCTATAGTCTGATTGACTCAAATACCGCTATTTGATATATTTAAGCGTAAGTTAAAAGGTCGCGTAGTGTAGTTGGTTTAACACGCCACCCTGTCAAGGTGGAGATCGCCGGTTCGAGTCCGGTCGCGACCGCCACGAAGTTTTGCTAAAAGGAAAAACGTGACAAGCTTCTGCCCAGGAAGGAGGTAATGTTAATTGCCTAAAAAAAGAAAAGAAGAAGGAATTTTTGATAAATTAAAAGCGAACGAAAATAAAATCAGCACTTTCTTGGGAATAGTAGTTGTGGTAGTTATCGGCGCTTTGATCTTCAATTATTTTCGATCCTTAAACCAAGAGGGTCAAATTGAATCAGGAACAGAAACTGAAACCAATCAAGAAGAACAAGAAGTGGTTTTAATTGAAGAGGAAGGTAAATTAGTCCCTCAAGGACTACCGACTGTTTACACTGTTAAAGAGAATGATCATCTTTGGTTGATTGCGGAAAAATTCTACAATTCGGGCTACAATTGGGTTGATATCGCTGAGGCGAACAACTTGAATAGTGCCGACAAGATTGCCATTGGTCAAGAATTGACTATTCCTAAAGTTGAAGTGATTACTCTCGCTGGCGAAGAGATCGAGAAAGGTGGAATTCAAGAAACAGTTAATGATATCAGTGATGAAAACTATCAGATCGTTGAAGGCGATAGTCTCTGGCGAATTGCCGTTAGAGCCTATGATGACGGTTTTCGTTGGTCAGATATTGCAGAAGCGAATGATCTTGAAAACCCAGGCCTAATTCATCCGGGAAATACTCTAGTTATTCCCCGATAAGGTCTTTCTCTCTATCGCAAGAGTGTTAGAATAATAAAAGGACAATAAGCCGTCTAAAGCGGGGTTAGTTGAGCGGCTCAACGTCACCTTCCCAAGGTGGAAAGGCGGGTTCGACTCCCGCACTCCGCTCATAACCGGACTGAAATCAAAAAAAGAGCGAATTTCCCCAATAAATCAAGCTAAAAAAAGGAAGTGAATCGATTCCTACAATATTGATTGCCCTCTTATCGAATTTACTCCATACTGTAGACAGATGAAAAACTTGCCCAAACTTATTATTTCCATCGTTGGTTGTGAATTGGTGGGGTTCCTAGGAACACCTTTTACTATCTCTGCCATCCCTACTTGGTACGCTACTCTCAACAAGCCTTTCTTCTCTCCTCCCAACTGGCTCTTTGGACCAGTTTGGACACTTTTGTATTTCCTAATGGGCGTTGCGTTTTATCTGATTTGGAAACAAGGCTGGAAAAAGAAGAAAGTGAAGACTGCCGGAATGTATTTTCTCGCTCAACTGGGGCTGAATTTCATCTGGTCACCAATTTTCTTTGGATTAAAGGCACCATTGCTAGGGCTTATCATAATTGTGGCAATGTGGGCACTAATTGCAATGACTATAAAGAAGTTTTACCCACTGTCAAAATGGGCCGCTTACCTTCTCGTGCCAGATCTTCTCTGGGTAAGTTTTGCCACGATTTTGAATGCAGCGATTGTGGTGTTGAATTGAAAAAGTTGGGGCTATGTCAACAAACTTAGTTAATCCTTTTTATCTTCCTCTATAGAATCTGGCAGTTCTAGATAGTCAATAGAAGGTAACGCATTACCAACCAATCCTTCCAGATCAGACCTCATACCAATGGTGTTATCAACCACACGCCTAATTTGCTTCTCCTGTTTTGCCCATTTTGAAGTAAACCAACGTTTTTCAGTCTCAATCGTGCTTTGCATATCTGTAAATGTTTCAGCTATTGCTTCAATCCGGTGCTTAAATTCAGTACTGGTGATGTACTGATATAAAATCTCCGCTTTTTCAGATTTATTGACGTTAGCCATCTTTTCAAAGGTAACTCGAACCAAGTCGAACCTTAACGCCAATGCCAAAGGCAAAGCCATTTTTCTGTTTGCTATCCAAACACCTTCCTTATAAACAAAGGTTTCGATTTCTGGCGGAGTATTGTTAGACACAAGAACGGCTATCTGTGCTTTTGCTTGTCTTTGATTCTCCTTGAGAGTAGCTACCCATGTGTTTTGCCACTTAGCATTTTTTGATTCCCACAAAATCACACCACAATTTCTCCCTTTTTTGTCAATCACCTCTTGCACCACATCTGCACCACGTTGTCCTTTTTTGACTTCGACAATTTTATCCATGGGAAACTCTCGTTTAAGCAGATCTTCTAATTCAAGCTCCATTACCTCACCCTGAGCTTGTTGTGAGCCTTGCTGGGCTTTTCTCTGGGCATCTGCCAATGATTTCTTGAGATTCTCAATAAGCATCTCCTTTTCTTTATCTTTAAGTTCATGCGTTTCTTGTGCCTCCTTGAGAGCTTTGTTGCGAATTTTGTCTCGTTCCTCATCAAGCTGACGTTGTTTTTCTAACTCAAACTTACGCTTAGATTCTTCTAGCTCGAGCTTTTCTTTCCTAATTTGAAGCTCTTGTTCTTCGGCTTGCTCCGCTCGTTTTTTATACTCTGAGACCTGCTCTTCTTTGTCCTTGAGCTGCTTAGCCACACTCTTTTGAGCCTCCGACTTGGCCTTCTCAGATATTTGTTTCCTAGTTTCTTCTAATTCTTTTTCGTGTGTCTCACGCAGTTTGCTTTTTTCTGCCTTTAGTTCGGCGGAGAGCTTAATTTGCTCATCAAGATCTTCCTGGAGCTTGAGAGCTTGCCTGGCATTGATTTCAGCTTCTTTTTTTGTAGCTTCTACAGCAGATTCGAGTTCAACTTTTGCTTTCTTCTCAACCTCAGACTTAGTAGTCTCTGCTATCTGTTTTTTTGCTTCTTCTAACTCCTGCTGGTGTTTAACCTGTGACTCTTTGCGTACAGTCTCTTCTACCTCATGCTTGTATGCATCTCCAGGCTCAAATAATTCACCACATTTTGGACATTTAGTTTTGTTGTTCATAATTTTTAAGTATTATTCTTGCCATTTTTTTATAATCGGATCAAAATCTACATTCTTCCATTGTTTTTTCCATTCCTCCAAATACCTTATATCGTTAGATGATGGACTAGGATCACAATGATCAATAGAAACTAATGATGGCATTACTACAGAATCTCCGATTAGCAACGCTTCTCCCGCCTGAAGCATGGAAAGCGTCTCAGTTAATGGGCCAAGAGTATCGGGCAATAAGCGCTTAACATAATTTTGATCTTCTGGATTAGTCAGTCTCATGGAGATAAAATTACTGCACTGTGAGAATATGGTTTCAGAAATTTCTGAAGGGCGCTGACTAACAATAACTGCAGTGACGCCATACTTTCGCCCCTCTTTTGCAATTCGCTCTATTGCATACTTAGAAGCATTAAATCGTGTCAGACCAGTCTTTGGTACATATTTGTGTGCTTCCTCGTAAACAATAAGCAAAGGTGTCTCATTCACAACCTGAGGATTTGATTTCTTGTAGATATAAGCATAATCAAATAAAATTCTAGAAATCAGTGACACTGTTATACTCAAAACCTCAAAAGGTACTCCACTTAGGTCAATGATAGTAATATTGGCTTCATTATCTTTTTTATAAGAAATAAATTGCCTTAATACATTTTCAGGGGATATTTTTCTTACTTGTTCGCCTAACAAAAACTTAAGGCGCTTATCATTTATTTTATTTTCTAATCTAGTAATAAAATTATCTAGCTTGCCAAACAAGGAGCCTTGTTTTTCTGTACCAACCCTTGCACCTGGCACCATCTCCTCATTTTTTCCTTTTACACTCTGGAGCACTTCGACTATATCAAAGAACACTGGTGAGTCATAATGAACTCTCTCCTTTTCTTCTTTGCTACCAACAAAATGTTTTTGTTTACTTTCAATAACAGCTTTTTTAAAGTTGCAATCTGATTATGTGATTGTTCCTCATTGCTTTCTATTAGTAGGTCTTCAATTTCTTCTGAATTAAGTAACCAATATGGTAATAGTAAGTTGCTAACATCGAGAACATTTGACTGCTTACCTGGAAACGCCGACTTATACTCGGAATGAATATCAAATATGACGATGTGAGAGTTGTTTAACCCAGAGTATCCATCATCCTTAGAAGTGGTGGCCTCCTGCAAAATTTTTGCAAGAGAATGTGATTTACCAGATCCGGTAGAACCAACTATAGCTATATGCTTATTGAAAAACCTATTGCCATCAACAGGCACTTTTATCGATGTGTCTAGCGCTAACTTAGAAAAGCAAAATCTACTCTGTTCTCCTATGTCATCGTAAATTTTTTGTATATCCTCTTTTTTTGCAGGCTCAACTGTCTTTGGAGGAATAGCAATATTATTTCCACCCCTAATAAACACATCTTCTGCATCAAGAAAACCAAGAGGCACCGCTTCAATGATATAAACTTTTTTTCTTTTTCCATCCTCATCGGGTTCTTGAATCTCAATTGAGAAATTTTCTATTATTGCGATAATTGAACAATCCTTGTGGTCAAAAACCTTAAGATAAGAGCCAACTGTCAATACTTCGTCATCAAGTTTGAATGCTTCGATATCATTCACAGCAACCTTAACCTTATTTGGGGAGACTGCAATTACCTCTGCTTTTACTATTGTGTCTGACATAAATATCTTATTCAATTATTTTAGTAATATTTTTAGTGCGATTAACATAAAATTTATTTAATTTATTTGCGCTTGTTTTCAAGCTATAATCACCGTTTATTGTAAAAACATAAACTTCATTAATCTGTTTTGTTAGTAAAGGGTAAATGTTTTCTATAGAAACAAGTTTATATTTTATATTTGAATTGTTGTCATGCGTACTTGCAATCAGATCACCGATTCTAAATCGGTCACCATCAAAATGAGTTCCATCGACAAAGAACATACTTTTATCCCAAAGCTTTTGTTTAATGGCTATTGTTCTTTCCTTAGTAAGGTTCCCTGATAAACAAATGTAGGGGGCGGGAGATGAGTGCTTTTTAAAATACTTATTTTGAATATTTGTAATGATCTGTAAAATATCACCGTCACCCACAAAATTATCTACCTCAATAACAAAAAGGCGTTCTTTGTTGGCAATATTTAGTTTTTTAAATGTGAAATACTCTTTTTTCAGGTATGAAAAATACTTTCTTTCTGTCAATAACTTACAATAAGCAAAGTCGAATATGATTTTTTCGTTTTGATTAACGACTGTTTTTAATTTATTAAAGTTGATTAACCTCTTCTTTTTGTTTTTCTGAGTTACTATTTCCAATAAATAAGCTCTGAAACGGGCATGATATTCTATTGCCTGTTCTTCATTTTTCAAGTCAAAATCACTCTTAATCCTGTTGATTAGTGATTTGAACTGCTTTTCAAAGTTCTCTGAAAAAATCAGTGTAAAATTGTTAATAAAATCTCGCTTATCACTTTGTGTATATTTATTTTTTTCGGTAGAAAGTACATTATCCAATTCAGCTAAAGTAAACGACTTGCTTTCAGGAACCTTATTATTAAAATAGCAGTACAATTCAAATGAACTCTGTTTGTCCGCAATGAAGTTTTCAAGAAGCTGGGCCATCGCTTTATGAATCTTCGATGGCGAATACGTTTGGCCCTCTCTGTACTTTACTTGAATATAGTATTTGGACAAACCAATATCTTGCGTTTGTTCAACTTCAATGTCTTTGTCCGAGTTGGTGAGAACTTCAATTAAGGATTTGTCGAATTGATACGTAAAACCCTTCAAGGCATAATATCCGCCATCAGTAGAATCCCTGGTAGCTTGTTTCATATTTTTTGTCATAACTTTATTGTCTTATCTATTTCTTTCATAATCCTCTCTGTCTCAACCAGGGCAATAATCATTTTCTGATAGTGCTCAATATCTGAATTTGCAAGCGTAGCACCTCTACGATCCTTGAGCCATTTTTGAGCTGGCTGATAACCTCCGATGTGGAAATTCCAAGCCACCTTAGGAACATCGCCAAAATACTGCACGTCGTTGATATAAACTCTGTCACCCTTATAGATTGGATTATCCACCATATCTGAACCAGCCTCAGGATAGGTGGTTACAAAATCATTCATTTTTGGAGATTCAAATAAATGCAGTTGACGCAGCTCACTGCCTAATTTTGCCAACGTTGTAAATGACTTTTTGTCTTTAGGGTAAGGTACTCTTGGGAAGCTGATTTTTAAGAATTCTTGGTATCTATCACGATATGCTGACGAATATAAAAATGCATAAATATAATCAAGTAGTTGATCTGCAGATATATTTCCTACAATCTTTTCAACTCGTTCGAAAATTTCTACATTAAAATTGTTATCTTTATTTCCGTTTTCCCTATGTAAATACAAAGGAAACACGGCTGATTGAGTACTAGACTCTCCCAATTTGGCTTCGGTCAAAGATCCCGATATAAAGAAGTGATCCACCTCTGGGTTTTTGTTTGATCTGGCAGTTACTAATCCAACATTTTCTCCAACTAAAAAATTCTTCATTACTTCTTTTCTTGATCTTTCAATAAAGTCATCGTGATAGTAGATAAATCTGGTATCAAACGGGCGATAGCTTATAGGAACAATATTTTTCTCATCAAACTCGTGTTTTAGAGCATTGGCCACCTTCCATTTTTTGTTTTCTCTTAAATTAAATTTTGCCTTAGCTTCTTGTGAAGTTTGGCAACGCAAGAACTCCTGAATTCTCTCGGCGAGAACCTTTTTACTTGTGTCAATCACAAAGGCATCTCTAGAAGTAACCACCCCCACGCTTGAAACTGGGAATAGATCGTTAACGGAAAAGCCTTTGTTGTACTCTGACAACTTCTTTTCATCTCGCTTTACCCATACATAATTTGGTCCTGATGGTTTTAGAGAAGCCCACTTGACTGAATTAATTAGATTGTCATTCAGATATTTAAATTTAGCCTGTCTCTTGCCATGCAGATCTGCCACATAAACTTGAGCCAAGTCTGTTTTGCTGTCCTTCTTTTTAACCCCAAAGAAAATAGCCACTCCAGTTTTGATATTGAACACATTTTTGTCCTCACCACCATCAAGAGCCTTTTCTTTTTTATTAGCATTGCCGTGCAAATCCAAAACATAAATCTCATCAAAAGTTTTCATCAGATGCCAACGCATTCCTCTGAAAGTAGGATTATCTATGTAACCATGGGCAGTAATCATGGCTACAATGCCCTCCTCGGTTTTTTCCACCATACCTTCTGCAAAGCGAATGAACTTTACATAATCATCGTTGAGCCACTTGGAATTTCTTTCCTGTAACTTACCCCCACCAGGCTCAATCTTGTAAACATTGTTGCCACTATACTGTGCATTACTTGATTCACCAGAATATGGAGGATTACCAATCACCACCATAATTGGGGTTTTGTTTTTGATAACAGCCGCTTCTTTTGATTCTTCAGCAATGCTTTCTGCCAAGCCAAAAGCTGAAAACAATTCTTCTTGCTTGGCGGTTTCTTCTAGAGAGTTGGTAAGATAAATTCCCAAACGTCGATTGAAATACTTGAAGCCTGTTTCTTTAAAAGCCATCACCAGCTTTAAGTGAGCAATAGTATAGGGGGCCATCATTAGCTCAAAACCATGGATTCTGGGTAGTAAATCATTGTGGACATATTTATGCCAACGACCTTTTTGGCCAGACTTAAGCAACTGGGCATAAATAATTCTGATTACAGCACTAATAAAAGTACCCGTGCCGACCGCCGGATCAAGAATTTGCACACGATGTAAATCGTTTTCTGTCTTAGTGGTATCAGTCAACCCGCCGCTTAATTTAAATTCATTTTTAAGTAAACTATCCACGCTGCGAGCAATAAACATTACCACCGACAGTGGAGTGTAATATGCCCCCATTTTTTTCCTCAAATCAGGGTCATACTCTTTCAAAAAGTCTTCATAAAAATGAATAACTGGATCTGGTCCTCTTTGCTCGTTCCCAAATAAATCTTCTTGGAAATACTCCTTCATCAACTTCTCAACATCGGCATGAGAAAAGACCTCACATAACTCGTTCACAATATATTCAAGTCTTTTATCAAAATTAGGCCCCACGATATGATCAAAAAAATGTCTCAGTAGTGGGTTTGATTTGGGAATAAGATCGCGAGCTTCTTGTCTGGAGAAATCTGCAGGACTTTCATCGTAAAAACGGGCTACAAACAAACCATAAACAAGAGTTTGGGCATACATATCGGCGAATGTCTCTTTATTAAGATCGTGCACTAAAAGCTTTTTTATGGTTTCATATACACGAAAAAGCTCTGATTCTTTTTCCGATTCGACGGTTAGGAACTGACGAACATTATCGCGGATACGTTGAGCCTTTCCTCCCATGATCTTTGATAGATGCTTGCCTGATTTAATCGGCTCTTTATGGGACTGAGTGAAGTCCACAAGTGTTTTTGCAAGGTATTCGAAGTTATTGGGGAAAGCTGAAATTGTCCGACTATTCTTGTTGTACTCTGCTATCTTGATCGGTTCTCCATAAGGCAAACCGTTACGATAGAAACGAAACTCGACATAATCAGTGAGCACCAAGTTGGCATAGCCAAAATACCGAGACATTTGCTCAGACTTTTCGATTTTATCTAAGGAAATTCCAATGTCCTTTGTTTCGATGTAAAGAATAGGAATATCATTTTTTAAAACTACAAAATCAGGCTTATTGCCTTGTTTTGTTCGAGCATCATGATCAAAGCGGGAAACATTAATTGCCTCAAAAATACCTTTAAGCAACAGCTCAAAGTCAGTCCGATATCCCATCTCGCTGGTTTCTTCGTGGGCAAATTTTGAAGAGATCCCTTGGATATAGTTTTGTAAAATATCGTTTGTCATTGTCATTTATATTATTTCCATCAAAATCGGTGGAATTACTTTTTTCTTTTTTTCTCGCCTTTTATTAACTTTTTCACCATCCGGTCAAAGTCAGACTCAATCGGCTGAGTCTTATTAAACTCCTTGTATTCAGCCAACGCCTTTTTATCAGCACTCTTTTTGGAAATCTTTCCCTTACCGTCCAAGATCCTATATTCATTGAAGGTTAAAAATTTGTTGACACTTTCGGCAAACTCTTCCATGGTAAAGGCCTGCCTGTTCTCAATCAGGTTTTCGATGTAATCAAAAAATCCCGTCACAGTTCTCTCAAGCTTTTTAATTTGTTTTTCAGGTAAATAGTTCTTGGCGACAGTTACATCAGTAGATAAAATCCTGCCGGCCGGTGCTTGTTTCCAAGTGGCAAGCCCCATGTTTGGTTGTTCGCGATCGACTCGTTCATCAATGATCTCAGCAGCTGTATGCCCAGTGATAGCATGGTGGAATTTATTCTGAACGGTAGCAAAGAAGTCTTTGGTGGTTTGGGATTGGGAGTCGTAGTCAATACTACACTCGGCAAAAATATCTGTAATCTGCTGGTAAATTCTGCGCTCACTGGCACGAATCGAGCGAATTCTCTCCAGTAATTCTCTGAAGTAGTCTTTGCCAAAAATACGCTGTGGGTCCTTAAGTCGCTCATCATCCATCGTGAAACCTTTGATGATGTACTCTTTCAACCGCTCCGTTGCCCAAATACGAAAGTGGGTAGCTTGTGCTGAATTAACTCGATAACCGACAGAAATGATGGCGTCCAGGTTATAAAACTTAGTTTGATAAGTTTTGCCATCACTGGCAGTATGTTCCAAAATGGAACTAACTGAATTTTCCTGTAACTCCCCACCTTCAAATATATTTTGTAGATGCTTCGTGACCGCTGGCCTTTGCACTCCAAAAAGCTGAGCTATCTTTTCTTGGGTTAACCAAATGTTTTCATCTTTAATAAAGATCTCTACTCTCACTTTGCCATCGGGAGTGGTGTAAAGTAGAAAGTCTGACTCACGCCTAAAGGTATCGATTTCGAGACCTTTAACTGTAGTTACTGGTTGTTTTTTTGTCATAGTAGCTTAATTCTTATTTTTTCAGTTTTTTATAGTAATCCTCTGTAAATTCTATATATTTCTTTTGTAGTTCACTTAGATCACGCTGCCATTGCTTCATTTTGTCAAACGCTTTTTTCATATCTGGTAGATTGTGCCCTTTGGGGGGATTATGAGGATCAAGCGGTCTTGTTGATACAAAGCGCTGGCATTCATCCTTGATTGGTTTAAGTTTTCTTAAATGATTTAAGTGTTTCTTTCGCAACTCGAACCATTTAGCTAATTTTTCAACCCCTTCTTTGTCGTAAACACGCACGTTACTAACAGGCTCTCGCTGGGCTGGGAATAAACCTGGCTCATCCCAACGCATGAGAGTTTTTTTACTTACTCCTAGTATTTTGGCCGCTTGACTGATCGCTATTTTAGACATAGTTAATTATCCTGTCATGAGTATAGACATCAGAAATATCACTGTCAACTAAAAACCAATCCAAATCCGCTTCTTTTTCATATAACCCTGAAAGGCGGTCCCTGTGGCTAACCTGCCTGCGCAGACAGGGATGGATCACTAATGTGCCATCAGTTCTCTAAAAGTAAGACTTGTTTCGCCAAAGCTTTAGCGTAGGAGGATACCTTCACTCCGCAATTAACTGAACTTCTACTCTTTTTTAGTTGCGGTTTCTGGAGGTTTTTTAATATAAGATTTAACAAAACTTTGGATTCCTAAATGGCTTTTTAGTGCCTCAAGTTGTAAAATTAGCTTATCGGGAATAAGCCGTCTTAGGTTCGAGCCAAGTACGGTGACCAGCTCTGATTTGCCGAGGTAGCTCAGTGGTAGAGCAATGGTATCGTAAACCATCGGTCGTGGGTTCGACTCCCACCTTCGGCTCATAAAGGGAATGATTTCCAAAAATCTTCAAAGTTAGCCTAAAAATCAACAATTAACCTAGTACGAGCCAGGTTAATTGTTTTTTAGACGTTAGGCTGGAAGTGAAACATACCGGTAACGGGGTTCGAACCTTTCGACTAGAAAGATGAGACCTGTTATAATACAGTATACTTATGAATTTCCAAATAACAAACATTCAGGTTGCATTGTTTTCACCTGGGATTGATTTATCCGATAAGCTGGCTCTTGCGCAAAAAATGAAAGAAGGAACGGGGGATCTTTTTGATGGGGAATCAATAGTTCTACCAATTCCAAATGATGCGCCTGCAGAAATACCAAGAATCATACTTCGAAACAAAACCAACCAAGCAAGCTTGAATATTTCATTAAACAAGATTGATTTCTTTATCAATCCTAAGGCGAATGATAAGTTTACAAATTCTTCTAATGAAGTAATTAAGATTTATAAATCTCTTCTAGATACCCTTTATAAGGTCAGTCCTTTAGTGGCTCATAGGATAGGATATGTTTTTAACCTAAAATCCACAGTTAATGACTCAGTAGAATTTATATCAACAAAATACTTTGGAGATTTTAAAAAAGGAAAAAGTTGGAAGGATATTAATTTTGGGCTCTTGAGAAAAGACGTAATTAATGAAAAAACTTCTAATATTTGGTTTCGCATAAACCCTGACAAAAAGCAGGATGGTGATGTAGATCCCAAAAAAATAGCCCTTATGTTTGATATAAATACTTTGCCAAAAGAAATACACAAGCTTGATAGCAAAAATATCGTTAAATACCTGGAAGAAAGCACTAAATATTTGGAGAGTTATTCAAAAGAATTATTCAAATAATATGCAAAATCTCGTTTCATACAGCACAAGCAATTCGGAATTATTTCCAGAGATGATGGGCCAATTTATGCTGGAGAATAGCGGGACCATAGATAGTCGGGTAATGGTCACCTTGCCTCTAGCAAACTTATACAAATCTAATGAACCCAATATGATTACTACAAATAATCTTCTAAAGACATTTCTCTATCAAAGACAACCTGTTCTCTCAGATCAAGTGTTTGGAGAAACTTATTATTACCACGATAACAATCTTGTTAGTAAAATTCTCAGCTTGTTTGAAAACATTGGAATAATTCTTTTTAGGAAATTAGATGATAAGCAAAAAATGCTTATGGCGCGAACCGCTGGTAGTTTAGAATTTGCAAACAAGATCGATATCAACTCTGTGTATAGCTACATAGAATCTCATGAATCATGAACAAAGTCCCAAAATCTTCAGAAGTATATTTGGATGCTAATTTTTTAACAGCCTACTTACTTGGGCCTCACACAGATGCCAAAAAAGCGCAAAAGCTATTTGCTAAAATCTTAGTTGCTAAAACTACTATGGTTTTCTCACCTTTGTCTGTGGACGAAATGTTACATGCTATTTACAAAACTTTAAGAGATCAAGAAAGAATAAACGGTCTATTGCCTAATAAATCTCACAAGGATTACATAAATGAGTTAAAAACAGCAATATCAGTTCTACTGAACAATCATTCATTCAGAGTCACACAATTTACTAATGGTGGTGCCGCTTCATGTTCAAAAGCTGTTGACAATATTGAATCTTATGATCTAAAGCCTCGAGATGCCTTTCATCTAGCATATCTACAAGATCAGCAGATAAAACACATTGTAACTAATGACTCCAACTTTAATTCAATAGCAGGCGTCAGTTGTATTAGTTTTTAATTACACCTCTTAAGACATCCCTGTAGCTAAGATAGGTCACTTGCGTGCCACCAGTTCTTTAAAAGTAAGACACCTTCACCACAAGGGCCATTCGGTAGGCCAATTCTAGCACAATTTAGCCTGGATTATTGGTATAATGCGAGTATATGAATTTGTATTTTTCAACGTTTATCACGGGTTTTGATCAGGTTATCAAAAAAGCTCTGATAGACTCAATCAATGATGTTCAAATTGAACTATTAACTGATGGGTTAGTTATTTATAAAACTAACTCCAATCTAAATAACATTAGAGGCCTTAAATTTCTAAACAATAGCTTTATATTACTAAGAAGGTTCGATCATTTGCCCACTAACCCAATTAGGGATATTGTTAAGGCTTTGATTAAAGACCCCAACTTAGAAAAGGTAATCAGGAAGCATTATTCAGCTAAAAAGCTGAAATTCAGGATTCGAGCCACAGTAAAAAATCAATTTGTATCTATCGACAAAAACTTACTGAGGAACCTCGAAGAGAAAATTGTCTCTTTTGTACCTAATTTGAGAGTAGATCGTAGCTTGCCCGATATTGAAGTTTTAATTTCCATCAGAAGTGAGGGGTTTGGCCTTGTAGGGATTCAATTTAGCAAAAGACCAAACTACGAAAAAACACTGGCTAAAGGCGAGCTTTATCCGGAACTAGCATATATTTTCTGTTTGATTTCAGAGCCAAATAAAGTAGATGTGTTCTTTGATCCTTTCGCAGGACATGGAGCTATTCCGGCTCAACGATTAAATTTTCCTCATAAGCAAATTAGAGCTGGTGAGATAGAGAGAAAATTACAAAAAGAACTTGAAAGAAAGTTTGGTAAAAAAGTTATTGTAGATCCCATAGACGCTCTTACTTTAAGCACCGTTCCAAACAGCTCAGTTGACAAGATTGTGACTGACCCACCGTGGGGACTATACGACACAGATAAAGATATTCCAAAGTTTTATGGTCTGATGCTTAAGCAGTTCACTCGTGTTCTGAGATCAGGAGGAGTGATGGTGATTCTCACAGCACAAAAAGAGCTCTTTAAGGAACTGGTTGGGAACTATAAAAGCCAGTTAAAACTAGAAGAAGAATATGGAACTTTAGTCTCTGGGAAGAAGGCGGGAGTTTATAAGGTTAGAAAAGTTGATTAATTTGGCAGTCTTTTAATTAATGGTTTACTAAAACTGATAATACCTATATGGTTCATAAACTCTTTAAGTTGTACAATAATGTCGCAGGTGAGAAGCTCTCGTAAAATAATTTTTAGCTGGGTGCCAATTGGCAACTCTGGATGAGTTTCAAGATACTCTTTGATATAGTTGTCCAGGCCAAATAGGTTCGAGCAGTCTATCGTTACCCGCTCTGATTTGCCGAGGTAGCTCAGTGGTAGAGCAATGGTATCGTAAACCATCGGTCGTGGGTTCGACTCCCACCTTCGGCTCTGACTCAACAAGCTCACTACCAAGTGAAGCTTGTTTTTAAAGCTTCATCCTAATAAAATAGGAAAGACCAGTTTATGAAACGAAAGTTTTCCAGGTTAGACCGCAAACAAGAATCACATAATCTTAAGTTAGCCTTTTTTTATGGTTTGCTTACGTTTGTTCTTGCTTTGGGAGTAGTTCTTTTCGGTATTCCTTTATTAATTAGATTGGCTGTCTTCCTCGGAGACGTTCGTTCCAGTTCTTTGCCGGTTGAATCTCGAGACACCGTTCCCCCACCGCCACCTATTTTCACCACCAGCTTGGAAGCTACTAGTAGTAGCCAAATTATCCTAGTCGGCTATGCTGAACCAAGTTCTTCTGTTTTTATTGATCTAAACGGAACCCTAGAAAAAGAAATTGTCGCTGATAACGAAGGCCTATTCAAAACCGAAATTAATCTTACCGAAGGCAACAATCAAATCGAAGCGATTGCCAAAGATCAGGCTGGAAACGAAAGCTCTCAATCCGATTCTTTGAAAATTGTTCTTGATGATGAACCTCCTGAATTAGAATTAACTTTTCCGGAGGAAGAAAGAATTACCATTCATGAAGAGAAAGTTAATCTCACTGGAAAAACAGAAACGGAAGCTACTTTAATCATCAACGAAAGACTAGTTATCATTGATCGAGAAGGTAATTTTGAATACCCCATCAATCTTAAGGAAGGTGATAATGAAATCATGTTCGTGGTTGAAGATAAAGCAGGCAATAAAATCGAAAAAATAATCACCATCAACTATTCTTCCTAGTACTGAACAAGATTGCCAACCAAAACATCACCCAAGGATAAAAAAGCGAATTCACAAAAAGACAATGAATTCCAAGAGCAACCAGAGATAGAAAAATTATTTTTTCCTTCTCTCTAAAACTTAAAAAAAGTGCTTTCTCTCCCAAAAAAATGAATCCTAAAAATCCAACTATTCCTGTTGTTGCCAAGACAAACAGAAAACTATTATCTGTTCCTCCACCAGCTCGACTGGAAGCTTCTTTTAAATAATCCGTTTGACGTCGGTAACGATAGGTATTAAAACCAATTCCCAGAAAGGGTTTCTTTTTGAAAATTTCTATCGCTTCTTTGGTTGTTTCAATTCGAGCATTAATACTATAAGTCCGCCCTAATTTCACTCCTTCTCCTCCGGGGGAACGAGGTAAAAAAGAAATGCTTAAAAGCAAGAAGCCAGTGATTAGCAATAAGAGCTTAATTTTTTTAAAAGCAATCGCTCCAACCAAGCCGACAGCAAACAAACTCAAAAAAGTACTCCGCGAGTAAGTCAAACTGATAGACAAAAGTAAAATTGCCAAAACAATGTTTTTGTTCATCAACCATTTATCCTTATCGAAATGAAAAAGAATAAAAGTGAAAATTAAAATGATGCCGGTAAAATTAGGGTCTAAAAATAAACTAATCAATCGAAAATAGTGATCATCCCAATTCAAATATTTTAAAGCAATTAGATCGGGCCAAAAAAAATATTGAACTAAACCAAAAAGAGCCACACTCAAACCAATTGTTTTCAGAAAACAAGTTAAAGCTTGTTTTCTGAAAAGCTTCTGATTAACCAAGCTTAAGTAAAAGAAAAAGTAGGTTCCTAATCTCAACAAATAAAAGAAGGCAATTAAGCTCGAATTAAATTCCAAGCCAGACAAATTAACCGATAAAGACAAAGTGGCAATAGTTAAAAACCCTAGGCCAGGCCAAAATAAAGATGATCTAATTAACCTCTGTTTACTTAGAAAAGAAAAGAAAAGAAAGACAAAGGTAAAACTAAAAACAAATAAATCCAACCATAAAAGCCGCGCCCCATCAAAAGGTAGGGGCAAAACGGCCAACTGACCAAAAGGAAAAGCAACTAAACCTAAAAAAAGAAAAGCAGGTAAAATTTTCTCTCTCATTTTTTTCTAGTCAATAAAAATGACGTCAGCCGAAGCTTCCGTCTTACGTGGCTGTGCTGTCCCGAAAACTTCGGGCCTGCGACTTCGCCTTGCAGCCGATGTAATAGTTTGCCTTGAGCCAGGAAAGAATGCAGGCTCATAATCATGTTAATTATCAATCCCCTCGTCCCATCAAGAAACCCTAATTTTAAAAAATAATTATTAACAAATTTCAATGACGGATAGAAAAGGATTTTCAAACAATTTCCTGACTTGCCTTCTTTTAAAAGGCAATTGGCGTGCAAAGTGGAATAAAAATTAACCTTAGTCAATAAATCGGCCAAGCTGAAATGAGAGTAATGAAGAAGAGGATTCTTCAACCTGCCTATTTTACCTTCCACCAGCCAACTTTCATGCACTTGTCTTTGCCAAGTACCTTTATCTTTTTTGCCCAAACGAAGCAGCCAAATATTCTTCAACTCCCCCCATTTTACTTCTTTCCTCCAAAGAAAATCATTTCTTTTGATCAAAAAGCCATGGAAAGCATCTTTTTTTATCTCTCTTAAAATCTCTTCTTTTAACTCAACGGTAACTTGTTCATCGGCGTCAACAAACAAAACCCACTTATTTCGAGCTTTTTCAAGACCAAAATTTCTCTGCCGAGAAAAATTATTCTCTAGAGAATGAGAAAAAACTCTGGCCCTCAATTTCTCGGCAAGACTAACGGTTTTATCACTAGAATTATCGTCAACAACCACCAAATCATCAACCCAAGATAAAGATTTCAAACAACGACCAATAATTTCTTCTTCGTTTTTAGCAAGAACAACAGCACTGACCAAATTTTCTTTCATGCTCTTATTTTACCATGAAGAAAATCTTTGGGAATCTAAAATACCAACAATTACTTTAGTGCCATTACTAATATGGCGGATATACGGCTTAATATTACGAATACGCTTTTTGTGTATAATCATAGTTATAATTATTGTTTCCCAATCATAGGGAAGACTATACCAATTCTTAGAACAGATTGGAGAACAAGTCAAGTAGTTCTTGACTTAGTTAACTTAAATTTCTATAATAAATATACTGCCATGCAAACAATGCACCCAACACAGCAAAAACTAATAGAAATTCTGAAATCAAACATTGATGACCCCCTAACAATAAGGAAGTTGCAGGATCGTATAGGGGCCTCTTCTCCAAGTGTAGTCCATCACCATCTCACGAAATTGATCGATAAAGGTCTTTTGAGAAAAAATCCCTCTAACTCTCACGACTATCAAGTCTTAGCAGACAATCCTGACAGTAATGTTGTTTATCTAAATGTCTACGGTATGGCACAATGTGGTCCAAAAGGTTCAATCCTTGACGGTAATCCAATAGACAAAATTAGAATCTCCTCCAAAGTATTAGGGTTCTCAGCGGTTGATGCGTTTGTGGTTAAAGCTAAGGGAACTTCTATGATCCCTAAAATTAACCCTGGCGATTTAGTGATAGCTAAAAAAGCAGTAGACATAGATGGTGGAAAGATTGTGATTTGTGTCAATAATGGAGAAGTGCTTATAAAGAAAGTCCAAAAAATTCCTACAGAAGGAGATAATATTACTTATAATCTAATTTCCCTGAATCCAGAGTTTGCACCATTTACAGCAAATGAAGACTTTAGAATAGAAGGCGTAGTTAGAGGAGTTCTTTCCTATTTAAGATAAAAATATGAACTCAATTAATGACTATCTGAATAAAATCATCTGCGGTGACTGTGTTGAAGTGATGCAAAAAATGCCTGATAAAAGTATCGACCTAGCTGTCACTTCTCCTCCTTATAACCTTAAAAATTCGTCTGGAAACGGCATGAAGGATGGTCGTGGAGGTAAATGGGCAAATGCAGCTCTCCAGAATGGATATAGCCATCATGATGATTGTATGCCTCACGAAAAATATGTTGCCTGGCAAAGAAAGTGTCTTGAGGAAATGATGAGATTACTTGGGGATGATGGCGCAATTTTTTATAATCACAAATGGCGCGTCCAAAGAGGGCTCTTGCAAGATAGGCAAGATATTGTTTCAGGCTTTCCGGTAAGGCAAATAATTATTTGGCATCGTAATGGGGGCATTAATTTTAACAAGGGGTATTTTTTGCCAACATACGAAGTAATTTACTTAATTGCAAAAAAGAAGTTTAAACTAGCGCCCAAAGCAAACGCGCATGGAGACGTTTGGGGTATAGGTCAAGATCTAAAAAATCCCCACCCAGCTCCTTTTCCAATAGAACTCATAGAAAGAATTATTGGATCAACTACAGCAGAAGTGGTTTTAGACCCCTTCATGGGTTCAGGGACAATTGCGATTGCTGCCAAAAAACTAGGCAGAAAATACATTGGGATTGATGTTTCGCCTGAATATTGTCAAATGGCAGAAAATAGAATTAAAAATGGATACTTTGAGAATAAGAAGCAAGATAATATGTCTTTGTTTTCTCAAGCCTCTCTGGTATAAGAAAATACTATGCAACTTTATACAAAAGATGAATTAATCAAAAAGTTAAAAGAGCTCTCAGACATGGGTTGGGTAGAAAATAGCAGATTTGGAAACCATGGTGGTATAGGGAATACATTAGAGGATTTTTTGGGTATTACTGAAAATAATCTTCCTATCCCTAACGCAGCCGAGTGGGAACTAAAGACACAAAGAGCCAATACTACATCTTTGACAACACTCTTCCACATAGAACCATCTCCAAGAGCTGTCGGTTTTGTCCCGAAAGTATTATTACCTTTATACGGCTGGTCGCATCAAGGAGCTGGTAGTCTTTATAAAGCTGGCGAGATGAGTTTCAGGCAAACTATTCATGGGCTCTCTCACAGTGATAGAGGTTTTATTGTCCAGATTAATAGAACTGATAAAAAGGTTCTTGTTTCATTTGACGCCACAAAGGTAAGTGAAAAACACTCTGATTGGCTGACAGAGGTAAAGAAAAAAATTGGACTAGGAGAACTTAATCCTCAACCATATTGGGGTTTTGATGATCTGTCGCATAAAGCAGGCACTAAATTATTAAACTGCTTTTATGTTCAAGCTAAGGTTAAAATCGAGGACGGTAAAGAATTCTACTGGTATAACAAGGTTCAGATGCTACGGAAGTTTAGATTTGAAGGTCTTCTCGAAGCTCTAGAAAAAGGAGTTATGCTTGTTGATTTTGATGCAAGAACTGGACACAACCATGGGACTAAATTTCGACTGAGACAAAATCACTTACCCATGCTTTACGAAGACATAACTACTGTAATTGGCTCTTGACCCCCACTCTATCATTGTTTTCTTCATCATCGTAACGCTCCGCGTTGGCTTGTGTGGGGCTTCCGTGCCTGAAATGGCATAGTTACATCAATTTTTTATACCTGAGTTTCTATGGTTTATTTCCCAAAAACACTCTTGGATTCACCGGTATTCCATAAACACGTGTTTCAAAGTGTAGATGAACTCCAGTTGTCCAACCTGTTTGCCCTTGGCCTCCGATTACATCAGTAGTTGTGACTTTTTGACCTTTGAAGACATAGATTTTATCCAGATGGCCGTAGATGGTCGTTACATTGTTCCCATGATCAATGATGATATGCTTGCCATCGCCCCAGAATATTTCACCAGCATAAATAACCTTACCGTCCATAGCTGGGTTTACTGGATCATCGAGCTTACCGGCAATATCTATACCTGTATGGAAAACCTGATATAGACTCGATTGACCAAATTCTAGGGTTATTCTCCCGATCGCCGGCCAAACAACTTGTGGGTTTATAGACTTAACTACTTCACCCGTAGTAGGGTCTTTTATCTCAATACTTTGAGTAATGGGGTTATTATCAACTAGTTTGTCCGAAATGATATTTAAACCAACCTGAGTCAACAGAATTACGGCAATCACGGGCAACATGAGAACTATTAAAAATGCAGAGAGGACGACTTTAAATTCTTTGCGAAATGACCAAAGAGTAAATACTAGCTTGGGGTTCATAGCTAGATGTAGACTTCCCGAGGATCGGTGGTCAAAAGTGGGTGTTCTTCATCGGATGCCACTATTTTAACTGCGACATGGTTTTGATCAGCAATAATCAATGCTTCACCTCGATCACAGGTTAATAAATAGTGTTGCTCATAGGCTGATAGGTGAAACTCTTCGGCGACTTTCTTGATTGTGGTCGTATCTTGGCGCATCAGTATACGTAGTGACGACTGACTGGCGATAGCCTTGCCATAATCCTGATTTAAGAAATCGTTAGCTTGCTGAGAAATGATTGTCACGCCAAGATAATATTTTCTGGCTCTACGTACTAATCCTGAGATAAACCTGGCGCTCTCTGGCTCTTGAAGGAGTATCCAGCCTTCATCAATAACGAGCATTCTCTTTTGAGGGTTTTGTTTAACTTCATTATTCACAAAGTTAGCAACCACCATCATCATGATTGACCTGATGGATTCGTTCAGATCCTTAATGTCAAAAACAATCAGGCGATTATCCAGTTTGATGTTGGTTTGGGAATCAAATACCGTTGCAAGCGAGCCCTTCACAAACCGCTCCAGCCGATCACACAAATTCTTATGCTTCATCGTTTTGAGATTTTTATAAAAGTCCTTGAGGAGTGGATAGACTATCGCTTTTGACTTTTTGGCATTCTTTCTAGGGGTGAGTTTGGCTTCTTTGTAGGTAAGAAGAAGTGCTTTATCAACTGATGCGCGTTCTGCTGAAGTAAGTGATCCAACCATCAGGGAAATGAGTTCAGTTAAATCTTGGATATGCTCGGAGAGATTATTGTCATTCGTCACAGAGGTCGGAGAGTACTGGAACGGATTAATTTTCTCTTTTGAACTACTTGAGAGTTTGATATATGTGCCATTGACACTGGCTGCTAACTGTTTATATTCCCGTTCAGGGTCAATGATAATGACTTTTGTGCCTTGCATGAGGTGGCGCAGAATTTCAACTTTAGCGGTATAGCTTTTACCGGATCCCGATTGAGCAAAAATAATTGAATTCGCGTTATTTAAACTATATCTATCGATGATAACCAGCGAATTATTAGATTTGTTGATGCCATATAAAATTCCTGACTCCTGCACCAGCTCCGATGAGACAAATGGAAACGTGAGTGCTGCACTCGAGCTATCTAGGTTTCGCTTTTGAGCTAACTTATTTTCTGCTCTGGGTAGAATTGACTGCAACCCTTCAATTTGTTGGAAGGTGGCAGACTTAATATAGAAGAGCCTTGTTTGCATAACAGTTTCTAGAAGTTTGGTAATTTTATTAAGCTCGCTCAAGCTCTCAGCAGAAATCGTCATATATATCGAGACTTGGAAGAGTTTTTCCATCCCGCGCTGAATTTTGTCTTTGAGTTCCATGGCTGATTCAAGTGGATCAGTGATTTCGCTTCCGATGACCCTACCCTCCTTGAGCATGGTGCGCTTGGTGGACTCGAGTTCCGTAATCTTGCGGTTGAGTTTGGGCAGTGCTATGAGTGGATCAACTTGTTCGATATGATAGCTGATATCGATATTAAGATTAAAGTTAATCAAGTTATTGAGCCAGCCAGTTGATGCCACGTAGGGATAGCCGGAGACAAATAGCGTCCGGACATAACGATCGTTGATTTGTAAGTAGGACGATTCTTCTTTAAGTCCAGCGTAGGAAATTAGATCAACTTGGTCCTGTTCGCCGTAAGCAATGTTAATCGCCTGGTTGGTGAGCGCCTTTTTCTTTTGGCGTCTATACCAGTTTTTAATTGGTTTTAAGTTGGTTAGTTTTTTCTTTAGGTTAAACATAGTTATTTCGCAGTAGCGCCTCCACTGTTTCTTTGGTGAGTGGTTGAGTTTTAATGTTTTCGGTGTTGTAGAAGGTATAGAAAAGATTGAGGATTTCGAGTCCGGTAAGACCTCTGGCTTTCATCTGCATCCGCTCTAAACCTTTGACAACAATGTCTTGCTCAAGATTTAAGTGTTCCTTGATCAACTTCATATCTTGGTGACGATCCGTGTGTTTGTAGGGAATGACGATATAAAAACGCCTTGAGAGAATTTTGTTACCAGAGACTAGTTTTTTGACGAATGTGCAGTATCCCTCGATTTGTTTTTTGTAGGCAGGTACCGTTTCTTTGTCTTTGGTTTTGCCGATATCTTCGACGTATTTATCAATATCTACTTCGCGTACTCGCACCACTATTTGTATCTCACAAGGAAGAGCGTTTAAAAAGTTTTGAAAACTATCGATGATGACATCCTGTTCATCTTCGCTCATCAGTTCAAAGTTGACGGAAGAAGTTTCAAGTATTTGACGGTATTCGTTGCCAGGTAGTACCAGAATGTTATCAACCACTTCCTTGATTTGGATTTGTTTGCGGCTACTGCTTTTGCCTGATTTGGAAAATATGCTTGTCATAGATGTTTTTTCTCAAATTGATAGTGCACTGCGACTTTTCCCGAGTTAATGAGATGTTCAAGTCTTAACTGATCCAATTGGCCAATACCTGGCTTAGTTGCCACTACAGATTTTTTGGCATGTTTTATGGCAAGGATGTGTTCAACTGGCAGCTCGAGAATGTCGATTGTTCGATTAATAGTATCGTTTTTGTTAAACAACCAATACTTGGGACGTAGTCGATATGTAACGAGAATTCCAAGCCACTCAGCCACAATTTTTTCTTTGATCCGAAAGGCCAAGATGAGACAAATTGATGTTGCAAATAAAATTAGCGTTAGTTTATAGCCCACCAACTTCATCGACGGGGCGAGCAAAATGTAAATGATGGCTGTCCAAAGAATCGGAAACATCATAATCAGGATTTGAGTCATATTGAGAGATCCAGCGATCTTGTCTTCAACGGTGGTGATTTGGGCTGGAATGATAGTTGTTCTCATAGATTCACTGCCTTTCTAGATGTTTTAACAGCACGAGTGCCACTCTTCAATGTGTTTGCTGATTTATTTGCCGTCATTACGTTCATGATTTGGCTTCCCGTGTGGCGAACTGTGCCAACACTGCGGGAGAAGAGAATCAGTTGCATCATGAAAGTGGGAATTTTCAGGAGTGTCAGGAGTAGTCCGATAGCAACCGCAATGGCGATAAAGGAATTATTAGTTTGTTCTGGGAGCGCCAAAAATGTTCCGGCCAGTTGAATCGTCACTACATGAACAAAGATGGTAAATACCGAGACCAAATAGCCCTTGATAGCCATCTCGGCAAAGTCGGCAGTCTTCGGGAGTGTCCAGAGTAGAAATATAAATGGAGAAAGGACGGCACCAAGAGAGATAATAATTAAGCGACTAATGTACATGAGTAGTAAAACGATAGCTACAATAAGAAAAATGAGAAGAAAAATGAGAATAATAAATGGGGTTGTGCCATTGGTAATACTGGAAACGGTGACGGCATTGGTGATCCAAGCATGATTGAGTCCGCCCGTTGCAGAGATAACCCCAGATACCAAGGCATTACTGGCCTGAATTGCCCAATCTGCCAAAAAAAGCGAAACATTAGCCCCAAGGAATGCCAAGCCAATTCTAGGTAATAAATGTTTGAATTCAATTTCTTCAAAGCCAAAAGTGGAAGCACTCATAAACTGGAGGCCAAGCAGGGCCACAATCAAGACAAAAAGTGAATTGGTAATACCAAGCATGATCAACCAAAACTTCACGATTGAAGAGTTATTTAGTAGTGTTGGGGTAGAGGAAAGAAAGGTCAGGATTCCATCCACTATTGGTTTGGTAGAGCTCTCCACAATATTTTGAATGAATCCGTTGACGGCATCGATTAAGACTTGAGTGAGTCCGTCGCTTGGTGCCACACTTTGGATTTGAGCAATTGGTAGGTTGGCAGTATTGGTACTCCCCTCATCCCCCACCAGTGCGCCACTTAAAATTGACACAATCAAATTAGAAGCCAGTACCAACACTAATCCAATAAGGGCGTTACGAATAGTTTTCTTGGCATCTTCCAAAGCGTCTGGTCTGCCAGTTGAGGTGATGTAGATATAGCCGCCGCGAATTAAAAAAAAGACCGCTGCTGCGGATGATATGATCGTAATTATTGACAGGGCGTTAGTGGTGAACGCCGTTACCTCGGCAGGTGCACTAGTTGCGGCATACGCCGCGGTCGGTGATAGGAGAGCTATAAGTATTGTGCTTGCCAGTACTAATAATTTCATAGTGGTTCATAGGTTAAGCACGAGAGTCTATTGTGCTGCTCCAAATGCTCCGGTTGCTAAATCAGAGACAATATTTGTTAAAACAAAAGCACCAAGCACTACAGCTAGACCAATGGCAGAATATAAAATTGTTTTCTTGGAGCGATCCAGCGTTTCTGGATTTCCAGAGCTCGTCATATATCCAACTCCACCCCAGACAAAGAATCCGGCAGAAACCAGGCCAGCAAGAGTCACAAGGACTTGGATAATACTTTTGATAAAAGTTTCTATCTTGGTAACGTCAGCGGATGCGGCGCTCACAGGAGATGCGAATATAAGTGCCGTAATGGCGAGTGAAGAGAACGCTATATATTTTTTATTCATAACCCACCTCCTTACAAAAAATTAATAATTTAATACTTTAGGCAGGTCTCGGGTACAAAAAAGCCCCTATCGAAGGGGCAGCTTTTCTGAACTTGAGGAGATTATGATACAAACTATATCATTTGTCAACAAGATAGAGCGTCACATCAGGATATATAGAAATATATTATCGATTTTCCCGCGATTTAAACGAAACAATTCTAGCGCTTTTGGATTATAAAGATTTTTTGTTCTATTGGGATTATAATAATCAGACATAGCTAAGTGGAGTTTAGGTTAAATGAAGTAAAAATGCAAAAATTGCTCGTCCAGTGGGATACGTTCCGTATGGCGCACTGGACAGAAATGTACGCTGACCCTGAAACAATACTTCAAAACAGCAAACAGTTGTTAGTGTTAACTTAACTTATAATACCATTATGGCAAATGTTGTGACGTTTCTTAAAAATTATAAGGATTTTGGGTTTAAGGTTAGATATGTAACGGCAAAAAATTACCTCAACACCTTACTAACTACGACTGACTTTGTAGAGAAGAAAATAATGTTAATAAGGATTACTGAAGAGGTTATTTCCTCCACGGAAGATTTAACCATGTGGCTTGCCGCCATAAACAATCGAAATAATTTGAGCAACAAATGCCGAGACATCTGGGAATACCTAATAAATTGCTGGGCTACTGACGAAGAAGTCCTTAAAATCCTTAAACAATATTCGAGGGTAAAAACTGGAAAAGGTTTGTTAACAAAGTTCAAAACTCCACCTGTTGTTAAAATACTAACTTACTTAAAAACCGACGAAGTAACATTTAATAAGTTGCTAGATAAATTACTAGAGTCAATAAAGGCCTCGTTGCACAACAGGACAGCAGGAAGAAAAGTCTTGTTAAAATTTCATAACAAAATTAAGCACGGTATGGTTGTTCAAGACTATGGTAATGAACTTTATATAAGAGAAATTGAAGCTAACCACCCAAAAAAAGGTAAAAGACTATACAGAAGAAATCGTAATTTATATATACCTTTCGACGTTGATAAGGCTAAAAGTATGGTGGGAACAGTAGAAGCAAATGCTTATGCAGTAAAGACCTTAGTTATTCTACTTATGGCAGACATTACATACAAACTCGAAACGAAAAAAAGAAAACTTGGCAAACGGCAAAGGATATTTTGGGAAGAGTCACTAAGAGGTTATTAGTATTTCTATAATCTTTTCATCTGGGCGATTATCTGATTAGCTAAATCGCGTTTATCAATTAAATAATTATCCCATTTATTTGTATCTTTTCTTTTCCTACCAGCAACAAAACCTATCATTTTACCTTCGAGTAATTTATTCCCTAGTTTAATAAAGTCTGGTGCCGGAACAAACCATAGATAATTCCAAATATCCCCATCCTCCGTATCAAAATAACAAAAAATTATTGCTGTTGAATAATTGTCCGTAATGGATACAGCCTTGGTTGTCGCTGTAAATATTTCATCAGGATTATCGCCATAACGACTTTTTATCTGAATATACATTGTCCTTAAACTACCTTTTTCCTTAACAATCAGATCAATACCCTCATCATCTGAAATTGGCTTGTAACAAGACAAGGTGGTATCACCGTACAGCGTTATGAGTTCGGCAATCCTTGCCTCAGCAATGTCTCCTTTTTGTTTTGTTGATATATTATTCGATATTTTCCATTTTTTCTCTATTTTTAGACTACTATCATTAGCTACTATGCTATCACTTACGTTTATAGACAAGTTTGGATTAGGGTTCAAACCAAATGTTGAGGGAGCAGTCTTGATAAAAATAGATTTATCTTTTTTAGCGTTAATATCAACAACGAGCTGTGCGTTCATTGTTGCTTCGGGTGTTTTTCCTGCTGTTTTTAACCAACCCCGTTCTAATGCGATTTTAGTAATTTCCTTACTATGAAGTGGCTTGTTTACCTCTTTTAATATTTGGTAGGCTACGGTTTTAAATGAATTCATATTAATAATAATTACGTTTAACTTTCCAAAACTGACTTAATCCCTATCAATCTCTTTTCTGACGCTTCGACATACTTTACTTCTTTTTCAATTCCAATCCACTTTCTTCCTAATTTCTTAGCCACTACAGCGGTTGTTCCACTCCCCAAGAATGGATCTAGAACAATATCCCCTTTTACTGACGAGGCAGTAATAATCCTTTTCAGCATTTCCTCTGGCTTTTGAGTAGGGTGTAAAGCCCTTCTGTCTGCTCCTCTTAGCCTTTCGGCACCCTGCACCAATGGCATTGACCAAACGTCTCTCATTTGTTTCAAGTCGCCGCTTTTTTGTTTTTCAGGATTGATTATTTTAAGCTCATTGTAGTTAAAAACCCATTTCTTACCTTTCACCGCCCAAACAACAAATTCTGTCGAGTGGGTAAAAACTCTTTTTGTCATATTCGGCATTGGATTAGATTTTTGCCAAGTAATAACGTTGTTAATTTTAAAACCAAGGTCTTTTAATGCAATCATTACTTCACCTATGTTGTGGTAAGTACAAGATATATATATGGACCCATTATTTTTTAACACGTTCTGGCAAGCCTTAACCCATTTCTTAGTAAAATCCATATATTCCTTTTCAGTCATTTTGTCCCACTCTTCATTAACCATATACCAGTCACCACCGGTTTTATTTCCCTTCCACTTTAATCCATTTCCAGATAAGTTATATGGAGGATCTGCAAAAATTAAGTCAATAGAATCTTTGTCTATTTCCTTACCTAGAACTTTTAAACAGTCTCCTGTGTATATGTAGTTAGTTTTCATATTAAAGAGTATTACCCCAATCATTTATTATTGAGTCAAAAGTACCCGTCCATTGGTGCACATCTTCAATGGTTGCACTGCATGTATAAAGCTTTGATAATAGTCCTTCGTATTTATCATGACTGGGATTCCTGTTTTGAAGTATTGATTGATTAACTAAATTTAGAATATTTACATATTGTTCTATTCTTATCGGAATAATTTTCTGTTTTCGACCTTCATATCCAAACTTATTTGCGGCCCAATAAGCGCTCAATGTATCTCTATGTAGATAAGGTGCAATAAATAGGCAATAAGTATTGTCGCCATAGGTATTGTATTTATCCTCGAAATCGCGCAAATGACGTTGAACTGGTAATCCTTCTGCATACCATTGATCTCGACCCATTAATAAAGTTACCTCTACAATCATTCCGAAACTTTCGTATAAGCATTCAATGTCGGCAGTATTACTAGCAAACCCCGTAGGTAAATCGTCGTCACCTAATTTATAGCTTGGAATAATCCCTTTAGCGTCATTCAACACCATTAAACTTAATGAAACAAACCATTCAAGATCCAGAGAGGGTCGAGTCGTAACAGTCTGAGTACGATTAGAAAGAACACTTGGAATTTGGGTAATTAATTCTTTAAGTTTCTCTTTGTCGTATCTCAAACCTCGAAGCTTTTCAATTTGAAGACTGTTCTTAAAATCTTTCAGTTTTTCGATCTGTTTTGTTAAATTTAAGGTTTCTATTGATTGGGTTAATCTTTCAAATTCTGGTTCTTTGTTTACGGTCTGAGCCAATGAATGACTCAATCGTATTGTCTCTACTTTTATTCGAGCAAGGTCGGCTTTATTTTTCCAAGGTAAAGTGGGTAGTGTTGTATCGACTAGGTAATCTAAATATGTTTTGATATCAGCAAAGCTCTGTGAGCTTGCGTTATCTCTTCCAATTAATCTTTCAATCTCAACTTTATAATCAGGGGCTAAGTCCACGTGAGTACCCTTACCACGTAAATAAATAAAATCCGTCATTCTAAAATATCTGATTGCAGAATCGGTGTAGTCTCTTATGTCGCTTGCTAATTTTTCTAATCCAGAAGTAACTCCAAATATTTCCCTGACCCTATTTTTAGCAAATTCCTCTTCATATGTTTTTCTATCTTGTCCACTCCTTTGTTTCGCCTGTGATCTAAATTCAATGATCTTGTCAGCATATGCTGTAATGTCGCTATAATCCTTAAGCGAAGTAACAAACAACATAAATTCTTTTCTCGTAATTCCAACTGGGTTTTCTCCCTTTTCAATCCATTTTAGATTAACTTTATGGATTAATGATAGGGTCGCGATAAAAGGTTTAATGTTAAAGTTTTGATAGCCTTGTTCCAATGGATTCGGATACTGCCATTTTAAAAGAAACTTAAAGAACAATTCCTGATCATCGATTTCATTATTTAACCATTTATTTCCAAGATCTGTTATCTTCACTGGACCACGAGATTTATTCGCTATACACAAACCAAAACGATTCAGTATTCCGGCGGTTGTTCTACCTCTTAATGAAGCGTCGGCACTTCCGGTATATAGACCAATAATCCTAGTCATAATCTCTTTCGGAATTTCTTCTGCCGTTTTTTTATTAACTTCTTCTACCAAAACTGGATCAACCAATGTCCTTGGAGCAGGTCTATAAAGCCTTTTCTGTATTTGCAAGGCAAAAAAATCTTTTTGACAATCTTCGTCAAATATTCGCCCCTCAAACTCTTTTAAAGTTCTAAGGAAATTTTGCATTCTTTCAGGATTTCTAACAGTGGTATTAAAACTCCATACAGATATCATAGTATTATTTTACTTCACAAATAAATATTCTCTCGTAATGATTAGTTGTCACACTTTTGCCCGCTGTAAACGCTTTGAACTTTTTTTCAAAAACCTGCGCATTTCCCTTCTTTGACAATATCTCTAATATTTTATCGTCCGGTATCCTTGCATTTGATCTTTCGTCTTTGGTCTCACCAGTGTTGTTATAGGAAACTAAAATATTCCTAGTTTTAGCATTTTCTATCAAATCCGTAAACACACTTGCTGCCTTTCTAAGACAATAATCGCTCTTAATATTTGATCTATCCATTTTCTTAGCTTTACCAAAAACAACAGGTTTCTTCCAGGAGGCCAAATTCTCTAATAAATGATAGGAGTCGCTATATTGCCTAGAGTTATACGGTGGATCGATATAGAGAATGTCTGTTTTTATTTTTTTTATTAACATATTGGCGTCCTCGCAATACACCTCATTATCTTTGTTGTTTGCAGTGTCAATATCAGGCAGTAACAGATTAATTTTGTGTGTGGTATCTAGTTTTTCCCTATAGGCGTCATAGTGACCAACTGTATTAGCTACTTTATCGGTTGCATAGAGTAACGAAGTAATCAGCGCATATTTTTCATCTTTAGAATCACTGATTTTTTCTATTTCTTCACGTATAGCCCCGATTTTTCTCGCATTTTCTACTGTGAAGTAACGCCCTCCAAAATTATCAGAGAAATAGTTGTCTTCTGCTGGACTTAAACCATTTAAAATAGCTATTTTTTTATCGAGTGAGGAAATATTAATTTTTTTGATCCCTAAAAACGTAAACAGACACACGTAATTACTAAAAAGAAAATCATTTGTAATCACCCTAACTCCAGGCTTATTAAATCTTTGACCAACGACTCCAGTTCCCGCAAAAATATCACAAAAGGATTTATAGTCAGGACAATATTTATTGACTACTTCTTCAATGAAAGGAAGAAGTTTGTGTTTATTTCCTAAATATCGTCTGTTTTGTAGTCTGAATGTCTTATTCGGTAAATTTGTCATATTTATCCATACTTATGAATTTTTCAATATCTTCTTTTCGGTACCTTAGAACCCGTTTGATACCAATACGTGCCGCTTTAAGTATACCTTTTTTATCCCACAGCCGTAAGGTGTTGGGATGCACCTTCAATATTTTAGCTGCTTCCATGAGTGTTAATAGCTCTTCCATATTTTTCTTATCTACCTACCAATAGATACTAATATAGTATTCGTATTTGGTCATTAATTCAAGCGATTTAAAGATGCAAAGAAGGGGTCTTCCCCCTCATTTCGCTGGGTTTCCGGCTTCGCCTTCAATAGACCAGGCAGAAAGTCAATAAGTTATCCTATTGTAACAGGCCAATTGTGTAGTTTTGCTTTTAATTTAAACCGTGATGGCGACAACAGATTTGTTGCCTTGGCCTAAGATTTTAGCCAATTAATCAGTAGTAGACAAAGCGAGTAGTTTTTTCCAGATCTCTACCATTGCCAGCGTATCTAGCCCACAGTATTCAAGCAATGCTTCGGCTGTTTTCTCATTTTCCTTCTGGTTTGCGTTGTTTATCATATCCCACCACTTTGTCATAGCTTGATCACCTTTGTTGATTGCTAGTTCTTTGTAACTTAATTCCGGCACCATTACAGGAAGCACATTTTTAATGGACCAACTTCCTCGAAAGTCAGGATGAAGATAATATCCCTTCAATACAATTTCCATGAGATCAAACATCCGATTATTCAGACCTAGAAGAAAGTCTTTGTATTCTGGATACATTTCAGCCATTTCTTTATTTCTTCCACCTTCAAATGATTTATTCCACACAATCACCGATCCTGTGTCACTAATTCGACTCCTCAAATGTTTCACTAAGCCCTGTCCTGGGTCAACTAGTTCTTGTGCAAGATATTCTTCATGTTGAATTTCCTTGCTATTGCTTGTGATTATATGGAGTGAATATTGAAACACCATTTTTTGATAAGGTTTCTGCCCTTTATAGAGTGGTATGGCTTCGTCGTAGGTTTCGTAGTCTAGGAAGTAAAGTGGGTATGTAAGGGTCTGTAGTAGTGCTTGAACGGTCGTTTGGTCTAGGAATGGTGAATTACTTTGCAACACATCAACAACCTTCTGTTGTTTATCTGTAAGCTGAAAATTTATATCTAAGTCATTGATATCGATGGTTTTGGCTTCTTCGAGTTCTCGGCGCTTTTTAGCTGACAAATATGGAATGTCGTAGATGGAGGGAGATGGCAAATCAGGATGACAAAGGCTTGGGCATGAACAATCGTTTGGTAGCAAGCAATTAAGAACAGTGTCACTACTTTCCAAACTTATAATTCTGAGTGCATCCCTCATCTTGGCTTCTATTTCTTCTGTCATTTCGGCTACGTCAGCAGTCACGTCTGGCACTAAGAACAGATTCTCAATGTCAAGCGTTTCACCACGCACATATTCTTTACTGAGGAAAACAAGGTGAATGGTGCCAATGGTATATTTATCACCGATAACAATTGATTGGAAGGTGGCATCGGGCAAGTGTTCCTTCTTTTCAGAGGTTGAACTTTTGATTTCATACAGGTCATACGTGTCGGTATCTAAATCGTGGATGATACCGTCTGCACGAACTTCGTATTCCCCTGAGGTATAGGTTTTTTGCCACAATAGTTCGGCGTTTTTATATCTTGGGAGAATAAATTGAGTAAGAAATTCTTTAGCCACTTTTTCTACTTCATGCCCCTGTTGTATGAGGTGTTGATCGTACGTAGATGGTGTTTTTGATGGATGCCCATGTTTTACTGCCCACAAATGCATCGGTGCTTCAAGATAAAGAAGAAAATCGGACTTTGTTAGCATATAATGGCATTATAGCCGATAACTAATCATGTTGGTTTATATGGTGTCGTTTTACGAGTAGTTTGAAAAAGGTATAATACGGTTATGAAAGTTACACACGATAATATAAATACATTTTTGTATACTCCTGGAAAATATTTTGTTATTCCAGATTTTCAACGCCCTTACTCCTGGGATAAGGCCAATATTGTTTCGTTTATTGAAGACTTAGAATCTGTTTTGGCTAAAGATAAAAAACATTATTTTGGCAGTATTGTTTATTTGAACGAAGGAAACAATAGCACTATTATCGATGGGCAACAAAGGGCAACGACTGTGCTTCTAATGCTTACGGCCCTTTATCATATTATTTCAGACAATCCTCAATCTTCTAAATATCCTGCTCAAGCGATAAAAGATCAGTATCTATACAATAGTCAAGATTATAACGAAGAAAAAAATAGAATTAAATTACGCACTGTAACAACTGACAACGAAATATTTGAGCAAATATTTGATCGAAAGGACTTTAGTCCTCATGCAAAAGACAGTAAGTTGTATCAAGTCTATGAACAATTTTACTTATATTTTAAAGAGAAAGAATCTTTAGATCGTTACATAGATATATTAAAAAATTTTGAAGTGGTCACAATTGCCTTAGATGCTTCGGATGATAATCCCCAGAAGATTTTTGAAAGTATTAATTCCACTGGCAAACCTTTAACGGATGGTGACAAAATCAGAAATTTCGCTTTAATGTTAAACAACGATGAAGCAAGAGCTGTTGTTTTAAAGAAATATTGGCAAATTATTGAAAACCATCTGACCTACATAAACAAAGACTTCATCTCTGATTTCTTCAAGTATTATTTAACTAGCAGGTTGCAAAAAGAAGTAAAGATTGAGCAGGTATATCCTGAATTTAAAAAATTGTTTTTTAATAGTATTGGTGACAAGCAAGATGATGTAGAAAAATTAGAAGAATTTTATAATCAGGTACTCGCATATTTATATCACTACATATTTCTTAAATTTAATATTGATAAATCTGGAACATATAAACATGTTGCGGACAAGGGTTTCCGCTTAAATTATTTAAAGCTTGAAACACCCTTCCCCTTTTTGATGAGAGTTCTAGATGAATATACTCATGAGCGGCTAAATGACGATGAGTTGTACCGAGTATTTCAGATTGTAGAGACTTATTTAACTAGACGTATTATATGTAATATTCCTACTACCGGAGTTAATAACCTATTTTCTTCTATTCACAAAGATATTGAAAAATATCGTTCTGAATATCCAAATCAAAAATACTCGGAAATATTAGGATATATATTGAATGAAAAAACTGGTGGTTTAAGAATTCCAAAAGAATCAGAAATAAAAAGTTCCATCAAAAACAACCCGATGTATAGCCAACGAAATTATTATATATATTTCGTACTGAGTTCTATAGACGATCAATCTAAAGAATCGACCTTGTTAAAACAAATTGCTAATCAGGAAATTCAACTTACTATCGAGCACATAATGCCTCAGACTCTAAATAAATCCTGGATTGATTCCTTAGGAGAAGATTATGAGCAGATTTACGAACAGTATATACACACTTTACCTAACCTAACTCTGACTGGCTATAACTCTAAATATTCAAATAATGATTTTGATACAAAGAAATCTATAGAGAACGGTTTTAACGAAAGTCCGTTACTTATTAATCAATATATTAAAAACGCTTCAAGTTGGAATTTAACAACTTTAGAAAAACGAGAATCGTGGTGGTACGAACAAATTAATAAGATCTGGCTACTACCAGCTACATCATTTGCGCCTACAATAGAGACTACCGAATTAACGTTTAACGACGACAAAGATTTGACCGGATCTAAAGTTAAGGCTGTTTCGATATTAGGTGAGATCACCGAATGCAATAGTTGGGCAGCAGTTCTAGGCACCATTTTAAGCAAACTATTTATTCTTGATGATCATTTATATGACTACGTTGTCACAGATGATTTTCTACATAAATACATAACTGCGGACTCAAACGAATTAAGAACTCCTAATCCAATCGAAGGAACTTCATATTTTTACGAAAATAATACAAATACAAATCTCAAGAGAGACATTGTAGTTAAACTTACTGAACATCTAGATTTTGAAAAAACTGATATTAAAGTTATTTTAGATAACTAACTTCTTTTAGGGGGTCTTGTCCCTCCTTTTGCAAGGATTTCCGTTTCGAAATTCAACAAGTTGGAGCATCACATCAGGATATATAGAAATATTATATCTATATTTTAGGCATAAACTTGATACAATACCGGATTAAAAGTGCTAAAATCAAATGAAGCTTGTAATGATATTTATTTAAGGACATTACATTAAAAAATGGAAAGTAACTATGGCAAAAGACAAAAATCAAAATACAACTAAAGAACAAGAACGAGCCGAACTACATCGTGCTATCTGGCAGATCGCTAATGATTTACTAGGAAGTGTCGATGGTTGATATAAAAGCTCTAAATACCAAAATCGCCCTTTAAGGACGAATGAATATAACACACACATTTTATACTTAAAAAGTGTATAAACAAATAAGTTCTTTTAAAAATCTTCTCCAATCCTATTACAAGGCAAGAACGAATAAGAGATCAA
>Ga0075122_10000261_pt1 | contig 44091 bp, 47 predicted proteins | sample AntAceMetag02UKB_FD_69790 | JGI IMG/M metagenome (GOLD analysis project Ga0075122, IMG submission 69790) | Saline lake microbial communities from Ace Lake, Antarctica - Antarctic Ace Lake Metagenome 02UKB | ecosystem: Environmental > Aquatic > Non-marine Saline and Alkaline > Saline | place... | reverse complement strand
ACTACCAATTTTCTACGCGACCTTTGTACATTAGAAGAATTGGCAGAACTATCCAATCGTTGGGAAGCTGTTAAACTACTAGACGAAGGTAAACCCTACAGAGAAATCGCTGAGAAAACTGGCATGAGCACTACGACTATCACAAGAATTGCCCACTGGCTCAAACACGGTGAAGACGGCTACAAAGAAGCTCTTACGAAACTGGCTAAATAAGCCAGTTTTTTATTTATCTAAATTATTTATCCACAGCTTGGTTTGACAGACTTCTTTTCTTGTGTTAATGTATTAATACAATGATATGAATAACTTAATCACTAAAAATTTAATCCACCATAACAAAGACCTCTGGTAAACCCCTGACATAGGTTTATTTTTGAGGTCTTCCAATCGCTTATCAAAGCGGTTTTTTGTTTGTACTTAAGGTGCTCTAGTGAAAGCAGATAATCACACTAACCGTAATGAAGTTAGGATTACAGGTGCAAAACCTGTGAGCACCACTAACCCCGTGAAAGGAGGTAACTATGGGGAAAATAAACTGTCCAGAGTGCAGACAAAAAATAAGTTCTAAGTTTGTCATGTGTATTACTTGTGCCAAAACAAAGGCGCAAGCTACGAGACAGGCCCAGATCTTTGCTACTTGTCCACGCTGTCTCTCCGGACTGGCTATGCAGCCAGGTGGCCGAATCATCTGTGACTGTGCAGGGTTTTAAACCTTGCGGAAGGAGAATGTCATGTTTATCGCACGCACCATCGATGAGCTCGCTGACAAAACCAAAAAAAGTTGTTGTCTCAGCTTTGATGAGAAACTCTCTCTCTTCAAACAGGCTGAGGAAAACTACAAGCCAGGTGATGTCATCTACGTCTTCTTCAATGAAGACGAAGTTGATCTCTGTAATTCACTTTCTGACGAAGTCAAAAAAGGACTAGGAGAAATCCTCAATCGCCGGGGAGAAGTGGGTGCAGTGTACCACAAAAGAAAAACCGAACAATTTCGAGCCTGCATCGATTGGAGTGTAGCTAGAAATGGTCACTAATAAGGAATAGAATTCCTTAATTCGCTCTTTGAAAGACAAAAGCCGTATGATCAAATCATACGGCTTCCTTGATTTTAATATTTCTTACTTCAAAAATTTCTTCAAATATTGTCCTGTCAGACTCTTCTTAACTTTTACAATATCTTTCGGTGTTCCCTCGGCCACAACTTCTCCACCTTTCTTGCCCCCCTCAGGACCCAGGTCAATAATCCAATCAGCGCACTTTACCACATCCAGATTATGTTCAATAATCAACACTGTATTACCTTTTTCTACTAGTTGATTTAACACATGCAATAATTTCTTAATATCTTCAAAATGAAGGCCTGTGGTTGGTTCATCCAATATATACAAAGTCTTACCAGTAGCACGACGAGCAAGCTCTGTGGCCAATTTTACGCGCTGTGCCTCACCACCAGACAGTGTGGTTGCAGGTTGACCCAAGTGAACATAGCCCAAACCCACATCACGCAAAATTTGTAATTTATCAGCAATCGAATTTGTATCACGAAAAAATCTATAACCCTCTTCAACTGTCATATCGAGTACATCTGCAATGTCTTTCTGACGATAATGAATCTCAAGTGCCTCTTTATTATATCTCTTACCTTTACACTCGGGACACTCTACAAATACATCAGACAAAAATTGCATGGGAATTCGTACATAACCTTCACCGCTGCAAGCCTCACAACGTCCACCACCTTTTACATTGAAACTAAACTTACCAGCATCATAGCCACGCATTTTAGCTTCAGGAACGGCAGTAAAGAGGTCGCGAATAGCACTGAAGACTCCAGTATAAGTAGCGGGATTAGAGCGAGGAGTACGACCAATTGGAGTTTGGTCAATTACAATTACTTTATCAATATTAGACAAACCTTTTATTTTTCTATGTTCGGCTGGTTCAGCTTTGGAACGATAAAAATGTTTATTTAAAGCTTTACCAAGAATTGAAGTAATGAGGGTAGACTTTCCAGAACCAGACACACCAGTAATACAAAGAAGTTTTCCAAGAGGAATTTTAACATCAATATTTTTTAAATTGAATGCCCTAGCACCTAAAATTTCTAAACTTTTACCATTGCCTTTATGAATTTTTTTAGGAAGAGGAATTTTTTCCTTACCAGTCAGATATCTACCTGTTAGAGACTTAGGTGATTTTTTAATTTGTGCGGCAGTACCAGTTGCCAAAATCTCACCACCATACTCACCTGCTCCTGGACCGACATCAACTACGAAATCAGCCGCTTCCATCATCGCGCTGTCATGTTCCACCACTATCACGGTATTACCTTGATCACGAAGATTTTTCAAAGTATCAATAAGCTTGTCATTATCACGAGAATGCAAACCAATGCTAGGCTCATCCAAAATGTAAATTACCCCGGTCAAACCAGTAGACAGTTGAGTAGACAAACGCACACGCTGTGCCTCACCACCAGACAAAGTATTTACTGAACGATCTAGTGTAAGATAATAGACACCCACCTGCAACAAATCTTTCAGACGCTTGGCAATTTCTTTGGCAATTGGCAGGGCGACTGGTAATTCTGATTTGGAAAACTGTTGGTACAATTTTAGTTTTGGATTTTGCAAATCTTTAAAAAATACCCCAGCCTCTTCTACACTCATCTCCACAATATCAGCAATAGAAAATTCACCAACCTTTACATGCAGAGATTCATTTTTAAGACGTCTTCCATTACAGACAGGACAAACTTTTTCTCGCATGTATTGTTCTATTTCTTTACGAATATAATCTGAATCAGTCCCAGCATGACGATGAGTAAGATTTGGTACGATACCTTCAAAATGAACTTTCTTACTGCCTATATTATAAATCTGCCCATCCGTCCCATAAAACAAAATATCCATAACTTTCTTGGGTAAATCTTTTACTGGGGTGTCCACTGAAAAACCATGCGCCACAGATACTTCGGCCAACAATTTTTGAAAGAAATTTTGATTGCCTACTATTCTAGTCCAAGGTTGAATGGCTCCTTCAGCCAAAGTAAGACGAGGATTTGGAATAACAAGCTCTGGATCAACATCAAGCGTTCTCCCTAAGCCGGTACAACGAGTACAGGCCCCATAAGGACTATTGAAACTAAAACTACGTGGTTCCACCGGATCAAACTTACGAGCACAACCTCGACAAACGGGCTGGGTGGAATAATAATGTTCTTCTCCATTATCTTCATCCAACACAATCATTTCTCCATTGGATAAATCAATTGCTTTATCAACCATAGACATGGTATCTTGTTTTTTAACATCTTCTATCTTACCAATCAAAAGTTCAATTGAATATTCTTTGTCTAAATCAAATTTATATTTACTAAGCTCACGCAAAGTCATAGACACACCATTCAAACGAACATTTTCATAAGAAGTCTGCTCCAGATGAGTTAGTAAGCTTTTTGATTTTACTTTTTTATTAGTAATAACAGGAGACAAAATAGAAAGTTCAGAGCTCTTGCGAGCTAGTTTTCTCACTGCCTCAGAAATTTCTCCAGTACTATAGCTTTGTACTGAGACTTTACACTCTGGACAATGCTGTACCCCAATACGAGAAAATAATAAACGTAGGTGATCATAAATTTCTGTGACGGTTCCCACAGTAGAACGAGGATTTTGTGAGACAGTCTTTTGATCAATCGCAATGGTCGGAGACAAACCTTGAATCTCATCGACATCTGGCTTGTCCTGTACATCCATAAACTGACGCGCATAGGACGATAAACTCTCGGCATAGCGTCTCTGCCCCTCAGCATAGATGGTGTCAAATGCTAAAGAAGACTTTCCGGATCCGGAAAGTCCTGTAATAACAGTTAACTTATCTTTTGGAATCTCGAGTGAAACGTTTTTAAGATTGTGCACTCGAGAATTTATTATTTTTAATTTATTACTCATAATTAAACTACTTGCTCTACATCAAATTAATAAAATAAACTTTAACATAAAAATGAACAAAAGTCAATTATTTTTATATAATTAACATAATATTAATATTTCCTAAAAATAATCTTGATGTTCCCAACAATCTGTATCATCATCAGGACTACAAACTACAAGACCATTCCCATTATCTAAAGCTGAGAATTGACCTCTGGTAATAGATATATCACAAGTATAACTTGCTAATAATTCTTCTGCCGAAATTAAATACTTTTTAAAAGCAGTATCTTGAGCCAAAACTTTTATATCTTTTTCTTCTGAAAGAGTGGCACAAGAACAATTTTTAACACCAGACTCACCAACACAAGATGGGGAACTACCATTATGTAACGATGCAAAAGCTTTTTTTCCTAAATTAATATTACACACATGGTCAGCACTCTTACCAATCGCATGCCAATCATCACAACCAGAGCCACCTCCTACTGGACAAAGACCACTTCCCTCATCATTAATCTCAGCCCCTAAATAAAAACCAACCAAACCTTTGCTACTTTTTTGCGCCTCAACTATGTCTTTTTTTAAACTAGGAGGAAAAATATATTGTCGACCGCCGTCTACGATATCAAGAGTATCTATCTCATCTATATCGCCATTTTTAAACATGGCAATCAACATTAAATTATTATCAATAATATTAACCTCCAAATCTTTGCACATATCCAACAGGTCAGTTGACGCCCCTATTTTTCCAGTCAATACAGCGGGTATACATTCATAATGAGATGTGCTGGTATCCCCAACACAGGCTCTGCCCTGCTCTGGACAAACTGAACCAGTACAAGTCAAAGTCCCACCTCCTTCTACAAAATAATGTACACCACATTCTGCTTCAGAAGATGACTTGCTAAAACCTACCTCTTCATCATCCTTACCTGCCTCTACTGCAGCCTTATATCTTATATTAACATCCTGAGCTGACAGTTCTTTTTTCTGTTCAACTTTATCAACTGTCGAAGTAGTAATAAGATCTGCTTCTGTATATGCTTTAGCTAACAAAGAATTACTTGGCAAACTATCACATCTTACAGGTACTAACTCTTGATGATTTATCATCCAAACTTGTGGCAAACGCATGTTTACCAAATAAGGATTTAAGGTGTTTAAAATAAAGTAAGCCAACACTGCCAAAAATAACCCCATTAGAGCATCCCCAATCCTTTTCGTAGAGGCTTTTATTTTATCTGGGCTACCAGCCGACACCACACGTTGAAAACCCGCTACAATAATCATAACAATTGCCAATACCCCAGCAATTATCACACCATAGCGATACATAAAATTTATAAAATCACCCATACCATCAAACTCCTTACGACCGGCAAAATTGATAGTGGTCTTAGCTTTCATTCCAGGGCGACAAAAACCAATTATACTTTTTTTGAGATCTGCCCCTGTTCCACATGTTTGGATGGTCTCTGGGTTTGGCCCATAAATAACTCCACCAGAATTTTTACAATCTTCTTGTGTCCAACACAATTGACTTACTACACCAGACCCCAAGTTCATACTATAATCAAAATCTAGATCAACTTCAGCACTATCTGCAGTTTGGGTTGTGCCACCACCAGAAGTCTTTTTTTTACATTCACAATTATCGTTTAGATAATAACCAGAATTACATTTATTAGTGCAGGATGCTTCAGGAGGTAATTCATCTATAGAGCTACAAGAACAATCACTCTCATCCAAAACTTGGCCAAAACCACAGTCATTCGCACATCCTATTGCAAAAACAAAATTAAAACTCAAAAATAAAAACACCACTAACAAACAAATAAATAAACTATATTTAAAAAACTTCATAAAAAAATTATTTTAAAAATTCTAAAATTATACTATCCCACTGTTTTAAAGTTAAACTACCTTCTACTTTATAACCATTTACAAAATAAGTTGGAGTACCACGCAAACCAAGCTCGATGGCGTCGCTGGCATCTTGTAAAATCTGCCCACCATATTTCTGCCCAGCCAAACAAGAAGAAAAACCAGCTATGTCAAAATTTAAATCAGTTGCCATACCTACTAAAGATTCTTCTATGAAATTTTTCTTGGTAAAAAGCAAATCATGATATGCCCAAAATTGATTTTGTTCATGAGCACACAGACTTGCCAAAGCCGGCTCCATAGCATCAGGGTATAGATCTACTAAAGGTAAATTTTTGAAAATAATCTGCACTGCTGGTTCATATTTTTCCATCATAATTTTAAAATCCACAAAGCCTGCCTGACAATAAGGACAAGAAAAATCTACAAAAGATATAATCTTTACTTGCGCCTCTGCATTACCAAACTTTGGATTTGCTTCTCTTACATAATCATTATAATTCCCTACCACTGGCTGATTTTGGACACTACTCGCCAAATTTTCATCTACAGAAAAGTTTTGTTCAAATTGCTCAGAAATTTTTTGACCAGCTTCGGCCCCACCATATTTTATTTGCCAGGCATAATAAGAAAAAAGCACTATAAATACTATAGCACCTAAAACAATAAGACCAATTATAATTGCAAATACTACTCCGCCCACAGTTTTGTACCACAGTTTTTCAGTAGAACTAACATTATCTTGTTGAAGAAAATTATCGGCCATAAAAAATATGAGTTTTTAGTGAACCCATATAGTATACCATAATTTGCCAAAAGTCAACAGTTGTCCACAGACAATCATTTTTAAACTTTATTACATCAACATCATGAATCTCTCTAACTTACTTTTTGTATTTTGACTAACGAATCCTCTAACAAATAAATCTTTTCAAACAAGCATTATACTTTCGGATTTTTACCTATTTATAATCCCGAACACCCACTTTCTAAAGAAAGTGGGTGTTCGGGAAAGAAAAAAAATTAAATCCGAAATGTTATACCCCTGTAACGAACGAAACATACCAGAGAATTTGCCAAAAAATATTTATATTACCTGATCTCTCTTCACAAAACGCCACCGCCCCACTGGTAAAGTACCTAGTTTTAATTTATTTATCCTTATTCTCCTTAAACCCATAATATTAAAACCAAGCCTACCAAACATCTTTTTAATTTGTCTATTTTTCCCTTCCTGCAAAATAACATTTACTATCACTCGCCTACCTATTTTTTGTTCATCTAAAATTTTAATTCCCTTAACAAACTCATCACCAATATCCATACCGGTTTCTAAAACTTTTTTTGCATCTTTTGAAATCTGACTATTAATTATAATTTCATATTCTTTTTCATGTTCATATTTTGGATGAGTCAGCTCCTGAGTCAATTCCCCATCATTGGTAAGTAAAACCAACCCCTCTGATTCTTTGTCTAGACGCCCCACAGGATAAACCCTCTCTTCAATTTCTTGTTTATCATTTTTCCAATAATTATCTTTGGTCAATAATTCCATAATAGACTCTCCCTGCTCACTAGAAACACTTGTAATATAATCAACCGGTTTATTGAGCATTATATAAACTTTTTGATTTTTAATTTTTCCAATCTTTTTTCCTTCAACTTCTACTTCGGCATCGGCAGGGTCAACTTTAACACCCATAGTATCTACCACTTCACCATTCAACTTTACTTTACCCAAAGAAATAAGCTCTTCAGCCTTGCGACGAGAACAAACCCCACAGCCAGCAATATATTTTTGTAAACGTATTTCTGTCATAATTATTTTTTTATAATCTTTACTCTATCAATAACTTTTTTATTCATTTTTTCAATTGAACACACAACCCCCTCAAAATCCACTTTCATATCTTTTTTAGGTACTTTTTGCAAATGATCGAGCATCAATTCTGCCATTGTATGAAATTTGTCACCCGGCAATTGAATGTTCAAAAAGCTATTTACCTCTCTTACTTCTGTTTCTCCAGAAACTAAAATAGTATTTTTATCTATTCTCTTTATCACTTCTTCTTCTACATCATGTTCATCAGCAATTTCACCTACTAATTCTTCTATTACGTCCTCCAAAGTCGCAACACCCTCAGTACCCGCATACTCATCCATTACTACCGCCATATGTGTTTTGGCTTTTTGAAATTCCCTGAGCAGATCATCCAAACGCATTTGTTTTGGCACTTGTACAATCGGACGAATAATTTTTTTAATAGACCATTTTTCTTTATCTTCATTAAAAGCAAGTAACACATCGCGAGAATGAACAAAACCAATAATATTATCAATTGTATCTTCTATTACCGGAAATCTAGTGTGAGGATTTTTAGCAATAATATCAGCTGCCACTTCAATTGAAATATCACTTTCCAAAGTAACTACACGCACTCGTGGAGTCATAACATCTTCGGCTGTAATATCATTCATTTCAAATACGCGATTTACAATATGAGCCTCGTCACCCTCAATTGTTCCTTGTTTCTTTCCAGCTTGTGCCAGGGCTTTTAATTCTTCTTCGTTTACTTTATCTGGTCTTTGTTTACCAGCAAACAAATTTGTCATTTTTTCAAAAATAATAATCACAGGCCAACCAATAAATTCTAAAATATACAAAATCGGAGCAGATAAAATAGCAAATCTCTTGGGATGATTGGAAGCATAAGCTTTGGGAAGAACTTCACCAAAAACCAAAATAAGCAAAGTCATAAGACCAGTAGTAATACCAATCACAGCCGAATCAAAAAAACTAGCTACTACAACAGTTGCCAGAGACGCTGCACCTACATTTACAATATTATTACCTATCAAAATTGTTACCAACAATTTCCTCGGATTATCTTTCAAAATTCTCACCAAACGAGAACGTGGCATTTTACGTTTTACCATTGATTCTACCTTTGCATCTGACAGAGATACAAAAGCAACCTCTGTAGCAGAAAAAAAGGCTGATAAAATAAGTAAAATACCTAGGGTCACAAGTTCAAATGTCATATAACAAATTATTCTAATTCTTTTAATTATCTATATAATAGCTTATTTACTATATAATTTCAATTAATGGAGGTCTACTCCGTAGAGACGCGATTAATCGCGTCTCTATTTTAACGAACAAAATATTGACTTTCACCCCTAAAACTGCTAATCTTATCTAGTAAGGATAATTAACCATACTCAATCTGAAGCCAGATCGGCTAATGATAACAGAGTGTGGAAATGGAGTACTGCCATGGAACTCGACATGTTGGGCAAAGTTGTAGCAGCAAAAATTCTCACAGGAGCGGAACACGCCTTGGCCAGAGCCATCGGAAAACAAGGGTATCCATTGGTTTCCTTGGAGAGGCAACCTTCCCCGGACAAGAAAATCCTGGACAGTGTCTCTCGCGGTCTTTGTGAGAAATATTGCTTGGTACCTCTGGCGCACATAGATGAAACTCTCATCATCGCCATCGCCGACCCTGGCTGTAGTGTACGCTACGGCACGGATCTCCTGACCGGGTTTGAAGGTGAATGGCGAATTACTGACACCTTTGTCCTGGTCGCCGAGAAAGCTGAAATCTTGCAAGCTGTGAGAAGGTTCTACGGTGAGAAAACCGAGGTCTCCACACCTGACATCAGGGTCAACGAAGTCGCCTCTCACCCACCAATCGTGGAAGAAGAAGGTATCGCTTCTCTCGACCCGTTCCGTCAGACCCTCCTTCGCGAGAAGATCGTCACCCCCATACAGATCGCCGAGGCTGACGCCGACATCAAGATGCAAGGTGGTCGCTTGGGTGATCATCTGGTCCGACTCGGCTACCTCGAGGAAACCAAACTCGTCGCCCTCTTCAGCCGTCAGTACGGCGTACCCTCGACTGACTTGAGCACAGCCGAAATCCCCGAGGATGTCATCAGGCTCATCCCCAAGGATGTAGCAGGACGTCACAACCTCATCCCTGTCAACCGCCAGGGCAACTCGCTCATCGTCGCCATGAGCGATCCGTCGAACATCTACGCCATGGACGACATCAAGTTCCTGACAGGCTTCAACATCGAATGCGTCGTGACGACCGAAGCCCAGATCAAGGAGGCTCTCGAGAAGTACTACGACGACAAGACCGACGATATCGACGTCCCACCCGAAGACGATCCTACCACCTCCGTTCCTGAACCTCCCAGCGACGACGAGCGCGACCGACACCTACCTTTCCACCTCCACGTCGACAAAAGATAGTTAGCCCCCACAAGGAGAACCGTTCCTTCCCACCCACACAGGCTGTACTTCCCGGTACACGCCTTCCCACATTGGATATTACAAATAGTATTTGATGCAAAACCCCCCGACGTTACGTCGGGGGGTTATTTTATATTTAATTTTACACACAAACTCCGGGAGCCATTAATAGAGATGATAATTTATAAAACTAAAGTAATTATTAAAACAAAAAAATATTCCCCTGATACAGGCTCCCGGAGTCAGACTCTCTTTCCACATTGGATATTATTTTAATATATAGCGTAAAAAAAACAATCGCATATCCTGCGATTGTTTTTTATTCTTGTCTTGTGCAGTATCCACGCAACCCATCCCTAACCCTTCCCTTAAAAAGGGAAGGGAATTTATTAACTTAGCAAAAAAACCCCCTCCCTTTTTAAGGGAGGGGGTTGGGGGGTGTATTGCTCGTACCTAATATCTATAATGCTCCCACCTTCGCTAAAGCTATGGCGGGCAAGCCTTTTAATATCTGTAGTGGTCTGGTTTATACGGTCCATCTACATCAACACCTATATAGTCAGCTTGGTCTTTACTAAGCTTTGTCAGCTTTACGCCAATCTTTGCCAGATGCAATCTTGCCACTTCTTCGTCCAAGTGTTTTGCAAGACGGAACACACCAATTTCATAATCATTTTCCCATAGATCAATCTGGGCCAAAACTTGATTGGAAAAACTATTACTCATTACAAAACTTGGGTGGCCTGTCGCACAACCCAGATTCATGAGACGACCTTCGGCCAGCATGTAGATTTCGTGTCCATCTGAAAATTTATATTTATCAACTTGTGGTTTTATATTTTCTTTTTCTACATCTTTTTGTTCATTTAGAGGTTCTACTTGAATTTCATTATCAAAGTGTCCAATATTAGCTACCACAGCCTGATCTTTCATTCCTTTCATATGTTCCACTGTAAGAATATCTTTATTCCCAGTAGTTGTGACATAAATATCAACTTCTCCCAGACTATCTTCTACTGTTGTCACTTCATAACCCTCTACAGCAGCTTGCAATGCACAGATTGGATCTACCTCTGTCACCATCACACGAGAACCTTGTCCGCGGAGAGCCTGAGCACAACCCTTTCCCACATCTCCAAAACCACACACCAGAGCGACTTTACCACCGAGCATGACGTCCATTGCCCTATTGAGTCCATCAATCACACTATGACGACAACCATAAATATTATCAAATTTAGATTTAGTAACAGAATCGTTTACGTTAATTGCCGGGAATAATAATTTATTTTCTTTGTGCATCTGATACAGACGATGAACACCGGTAGTAGTTTCCTCGGATACTCCTTTTATTTTCTTAGCAACGGCTTCCCAACGAGCTGGGTTTTTTTCATATTCTATTTTCAATTTTGCCATTAGCTCACGCAAATCTTCTGGTTCTTCTGAATAATCTTTATCTAATATTTTTGGATCTTTTTCTATTTCCAAACCCTTATGAACCATCATAGTTGCATCTCCACCGTCATCAACAATTAAATCTGGACCAACTCCCTCTCCAAAATCAAGTGCACGCTCTGTACACCACCAATAATCTTCCAAAGTTTCACCTTTCCAAGCAAATAAAGCTACGCCAGTTTCAGCAATTGCTGCGGCTGCATGATCTTGAGTAGAATAAATATTGCATGAAGCCCAACGAACTTCTGCACCAATATCCACCAAAGTTTCAATCAAAACTGCAGTTTGAATAGTCATGTGCAAAGAACCCATTACTTTCACACCTTGCAATGGTTTTGACTTGGCATACTTTTCTCTAATTGCCATAAGTCCTACCATTTCTTTCTCAGCAATATTGATTTCTTTTCTTCCCCACTCGGCTAATGAAATGTCCTTTACCTTATAGTCTGTTTTTTTCATATTTTAAGTTTAATTTTACTATATAGTCTATTGTTGTAAATGATATAGTTGTTCAAAATGTTACAAATGATTATTTTTTACCTAATAAATATTTTGATAATCCTATTAGTTTAAAATATAATTCTTTAATTGTTGGTTCTAATTCATTATAATCTTCATCTTCCATATATTTCAAATCTATACTGATTTTTAAAGCGCAATCTACTTCCACCAGTGAAGATATTGATATTCTAATGAAATTATTAAAATCTTTTTTTGTACTCCTATTACTACCTTCGGCAATATTTAAAAGAACTGATACAATAGCTCTTCTAACCTGATTTGTCAACCCAAACCTCTCTTTATCCGGAAATTTTTCTGTTAATCTATAAATGTCTTTTACTAATTGCCTAGCTAATTTTGCTACATCCAATTTTTCATATCCAAATTCCATAATCATTTACAACAAACGAAGTGATAAAACAATTTCAACACCTACAACATCTTTATCCTCTCGTACCAATAAAGAATATATAAGCAATGTAGAGCATTATGAATATAACACCTTGCCAACGTTTTAATCGGTAACGATAACCAGTCTTACCCACAAACATGAATACAAAAAGTAAGGCTGCTGCGCCAATAGCAATCATAACATCTGTATTAGCCTCGTGATTAAATTGGATAGGACTAATAAGAGGGGTTAAACCCAGTACCCATAAAATATTAAAAATATTTGAACCAACGATATTACCAATCGCCAAATCATCATGATGTCTATAAGCTGCCATACCTGAAGCTGCCAACTCTGGTAAAGAGGTGCCAATTGCAACCACAGTTAAACCAATGAATAATTCTGACATGCCCCACAAACGAGCGAGAATTATACCGTTATCCACCAGAAGTTTACCACCTAGTATCAAGCCAGCTATACCCAATAATAAAAACGAGATTGTCATACCCCAAGAATATTTTTCCACTGTTTCTTCCTCCTCAGCTTTTACCTTAGACAATCCGTAAGTGTAGTACATAAACATTATAAAAAAGCCCAGTAAAATCAAACCATCTCCACGAGTCAAAATATTAATATCACCATTACCAAAATAAACGTCAGCACTAAGAATCAATAAAACAATAACTGCTAGAATACCAAAAGGAATTTCTTTCCAAATAGTACCCTTTTTAACAGCGATTGGATAAATAATAGCCGTGATACCTAAAACTAATAAAATATTAGAAATATTGCTACCCAAAATATTACCAATCGCAATATCTGGTGTACCCTGGAAAGCTGCAATTACATTTACCACCAACTCGGCAGCAGAAGTACCAAAAGCCACCACAGTCAGACCAATCACAATTGGCCTTACTTTAAGACGTCTGGCCAAAGAAGCTGAACCTTTAATAAAAACTTCACCACCAGCCAAAAGCATGGCGAAGCCTGCTATGAGAAATAGAATGAGTATTAACATATTTTAGTATTAAAAAACAGGCTTATTATAGCCTGTTTTGAGTTTTATTTCAAGTCATCAAAGTTCCAAAGAAATAGTCTCTCCAAAAGCTTCCCCATACCTATTTTTGAATTCTTCTAGGCTAAATTCGTGTTTTTGTGTACCATAGTACTCCACGGCATAAGCAGCCGACACAGCCCCCACCTGACCACAAGTCTGATAATCATGTCCAGAGACATAAGCTGAGAAAAAACCAGCTCGATAAGCGTCGCCCGCCCCAGTAGGATCCTCAACTGAGCTGACTGAACAAACACCTACCTCAAAATTTTGATCCTTTGTTGCAATAACTGAACCCTTGTTTCCTAATGTAGTAATAACAACTTCGGCATGTTCTAAAATATCTGAAACGCTCCAACCTGTTTTTTCTTCTATCAATTTTATTTCGTAATCATTACCTATGACAAACTTGGCTTGACCAATCACTGCCATTATTTCTTGTCCTGACATGGCAGTCACTTGTTGTCCTGGATCAAAACAAAAAGGAATTTTCTCGTCATAACATTGCTTGGCATGTTTTACCATGGCGTCTTTTTTATTAGGAGAGATCAAAGCAAATTTTAATTCTTCTTTTATGTCAGACACCTGCAATGCGTCGGCTCCCCCACCCGCACCACCATAAAAAGCTGAAATTTGATTGTCATCCTTGTCAGTTGTGATGTGAGCCGACGAAGTTAATAATGTTTTATCTACTGGAATATAATCTGTCTTTATATTATATTTTTTAAAATGTTCTAGATAATCAGTTGCATTACTTCCCAAAGGACAAAGTATAATAGGCTCACCACCAAGAAGCTTCATGGTATAAGCGATATTACCAGCTGTTCCACCAAGATTCTTTTCTAATTTTTCTACTGAAAAACAAACATTCAAAATATGAAGTTGATCTGGCATGATATGATTCTTGAAACTATCTGGAAAATCCATGATATAGTCATAGGCGAGTGAACCGGAAAGTAATATAGACATAATTTTTTCTGTCATTCCGAGCATAGAGAGGAATCCCTTTCCAATACTACGGACATTTTAAATAATTAATTATTTTTTATATAACCCAATATTATCTCAAAAACAAAGAAAAGGCAAATAAAAACTATCAACTAAAAGCCTGTATTTTCTATCTTACCGACTACGCCAGCTGTACATCTGAATAGTTCATCGCCATCTTTTGTACAAATCCTCTAGTTAGTATTAGTATTTTTTAGTATATAAATACTTTCGGATTTTAGGGTTTGTTTGTTTCTTTATTATTTTTTCTCTTTGAGAAAAAATAATAAAGAAAAGAAGAATAATTTAATCCGAAATAATTGTATATTTTTAACGCACTCAAATATACCAGGGGATTGGTTAATCTTATATTGATAGCTTGATGCTTTTAATAAAAGAAAAATAAAGATTAGATTAACTCCAACACACACAATGCTTCCACATGTGGTGTGCGAGGAAAGAAATTATATAATTTTAAAAATTTTACTTTATATTTATCTGCCAATAACCCAATATCACGTGCTTGTGTACTAGGATTACAAGACAGATAAATTATTCTTTTTGGTTTTTCAGTTATCAATTTTTGAATCACACTTTTATCCAAACCAGCTCGTGGCGGATCAAAAATAATTATCTTCTCTGAACTTATCAAATCCAACATCTTTTCAGTGGGGGAAAGCAAGGCTTCACAATTTTCTATATTATTCAAAATAATATTTTCTTTGGCATACTCAGTAGCCTCTCTATTGCTCTCCACTAGAATACCATGTTGAAAATTCTCGTGTAATGACAAAGCAATCGCACCTACACCAGAATAATAATCTACTACATCCACTTTCTTATCTAAAAATTGTTTAATATCAAACAACGCCATTTCAAATACAGGTGTATTGATTTGAAAAAAACTTAAAGCACCAAATTTCAACTGAACATTATTTAATTCAATCACCAAGTGATCTAGTCCTTTGGCATAAAGCTGTTTGGTAGGTACTGCCAATTTTGACTTATAATGAGAATAATAAACCTTAAAACCCACCAATTTTTTATCCAAATCAATCTGATGGTCAAACTTCATTTTTTGAGTAACAAACAGAACTGCTGTTACCTGCCCTAATAAATCGCTTCGTAAAATTAAAGATCTAAGATATCTGACTGGTATTTTATTTTTATTAATCCAAGCTAAAATTATTTTTGTCTCTCTATTTATACTATCATTGGACAAAGCGCACTTTTCAAGAGCTTGTTTTTCTTTTTGATCACGCACAAAAAAAGCTAAGGAAATTTCGCCTTGCTTATTTTCTACAAAACCAAATTCCATCTTATTTCTATAACCATACATTTCACCATCCTCCATCATATCAAGATCCCAATCCAAATTGGCAAACTTTTTATAAGTTTCTTTGCTCATTTCTATTTTCCATCTTGTTTCTTGTTCTGATGTCAAAATCTGCCAAGGACTACATGCCAAAAAATGATCATCTTTTGGTTCAATTCTATATGGAGAAACTTTGACAATCTTTTTAGCAATTCCTTCACAAAAACCTTTTTTGTCTTTTGTTAACTCCACTTCCACTTCTTCTCCAGGCAAAGCATTCCATACAAAACACACACGACCATCTGGCAATCGCCCCATTCCCTGACCTCCAAAAACTAATTTCTCAATAATTACTTTCATATAACCTGCTTGTCCGCCGTAGCTTTAGCGAAGGTGGACCCTCCAAAAACTAATTTTTCTATTTTTAATAAAATCATAATAACCTTATATTAACTAATTGCCAATAAAAAAACAACCCTTTGCAGGGTTATTTAATTTAATTTTTGATCAACTCTCGCAAATCATATTGCTTACCCTGCGCTTGCCACTTATTCAGTGTCTTTAGAGCAGAAGCAGCCAACTTGATTTTCATTACCTTACCAGTAGCTGGATTGAGTAATTTCTTTTCTTGTAAATTTGGAGAAAAAGTTCTTTTGGTAGCACGTTTACTGTGACTAACATTCTGACCACTTTTAACTTTTTTACCTGTAATTTGACATTTCTTAGCCATATTTTTGATATTTAATAGTGGCAGAATTATATACTATTTATGATATTTTGTCAAGTACTCACCATAGAGACGCCTTAGACCTGCCAATTCCTCACAAACCCCCTCAAAACTCTGCTCATCAATCTGCCTAATCGGTACAATCTTTCCCGAAGTATTAGTCACAAAAGCACCATCATATTCAAATATTTTATCTAACTTTATGTTCTGTTCAATCACTTTATAACCATTCTGTTTGGCACACTCTATCACTGTCCGACGTGTTATTCCGTCTAATACTTGTTCTAAAGGTGAAGTGTATAGAGTTTTACTTTTTATAACAAAGAAATTTGACCTAGTACCCTCCACTACATTTCCATCTCTATCTATAAGTAGTGCATCAAAAGCGCCTGCTTTCTGAGCTTTTTTGAAAATAATATAACTAGGTAACATGTTTAAACTTTTGACCTGTGGTAAAAATCGTTCGTGATTATAAGTAATGACTTTTACACCCTGACGATAATCTTTTTTCTCCACATACTTTGGTGGAAGCATCATTATATATAGTAGGGGTTTCTCTCCCCCTATCAAAATCATTTTTATATTACAATTCTCCTGTTTATTTTTCTTCATCAATTCGTTTGTCCATTCTGCAATCTCGACTGATTTGAATTCGTGAGTCAAATCAATCATCTGGGCTGACTCTAGTAAACGCTCCACGTGAGTATCCAAATGATACAAAGTATCTTTCCTCAAGCGTAAATTCTCATAAACTCCAAAACCATAAGTAAACTCAATATGATCAATTGGTAAATTGGCTTTTTTTGTCTTTATTAATTTTCCATTTAGACTGCAGTATTTACCAAGCATAATATTTTATTTAATCAATATATTGAAACCTTGGTATTTTTTCACCTTCCATAATAACATTTTCTAAAAACATTTTTTTCGGTCTAACCCACAAAGCATTTTCTCCAAAATCAGATGAATCATACAAGGCGCGATAAACAACCATTTCTTCCAATGTTTCACTATGTCGAGCCACACCAATAACTTCGTATAAATTACCTTTGTAATGTTTATATTTTCCTAGTTTAATTTCTTTCATACTAAATGTTTCTTTAAGAAAGCTCTACCTGAACCCGATTTTAAATATTTTTCAAAACTAAAGGCTATATATTTATCCTTAAACGCCACATAAAAAACTAGCTCTACTGGTAAACGATTACAAGTTGATATTACCTGACCTTTTGTATGTCTCATGAATCTATCTTTTAAATTATTGGTGCAACCTAGATAATACCCATCTTTACATTTTAAACTATACACATAATACATATTTTAAAATCTAGAAGCGAATTTATCACGCCAAAGCTTCTCTTATTAAAATAACTAGCCAATATTTTAAAAATAACTATCGCTCTCGCCTCTGCCCTGATGGGCTACAGCGAAGCGATGGCGGAGGCGAGAGGATTTGAACCCCTGAGACCCGTTAAGGCCTGCCACATTTCGAATGTGGTGCATTCAACCACTCTGCCACGCCTCCATTATATCCTAAATAATATCATATTGATAGAAAAAATAAAACCCGCCAAATGACGGGTTTATAATTTATAGTTTGTATCTTATTCTTTTGTTTCTTCCTTTTTCTCTTCTTTTACTTCCTTTACAGGAGCTTCTTCAACTTTCACTTCTTCAACAGCTGGTTCAGCTTCTTCTTTTTTAGGTTCTTCCGCTACGACTTCATTGTCAACTTTTTCTACCACTTCTTTACCTTTTTTATCTTTTCTGACTTCTCTTAATTTTTTCTTGAAATTTCTTAGATAACCAGCCTTGGCTTGTCTTACCTTCATTTCACGAAGTAGCTCTATTTTTTCTACTACAGGAGAATTTATTGGGAAAATCTTTTCTACACCTATACTATTAGAAATCTTTCTAACGGTAATTGTAGCACCAGCCTCATTCCCATGTTTTATACCAATAATAGTTCCTTCAAAAACCTGAATACGTTCTTTTTCTTCACCTTTAGTATTAATTTCTTTAATCCTCTGGTGAACCTTTACAATCATACCTGACTTAAGGTTTGTTCTGATATCTTCTGTCATATAATTCTATAGTTACCGAGAGGTTGAGTACCGTTCCCCAACGTCGCTTTTGAAATTTATTAAGTGGCAATAGTGTACTATATTTAGCTTTTTTTGTCAAGCCCTACATTTTGGCTTATTTTAGCCTATATTCCTCTTTTTTTAAGATTTCTTCTACTTCTTTAACTGTGTTTTCCAACTGCCCTTCAGCATTTATTATCACATAGTCATAAAAATCCTCCTCATTATCAAGCTCATACTTAGCAGCTTTCAATCGCCCAGCTAACTCTTCCCCACTTATACTAGGATCTCTTTTTACCAGACGATCTTTCAATATATCAATAGATTCTGTCTTTATAAAAATAGTAACAGCATTGTGATGTTCTTTGTAATATCTAGCTCCAACCACATCTGGATTAACAATAATATTAAAGCCCTCGGATAATTTTTTATCTAAATCAAGCTTATAGGTACCATAATAAACAGATCGGCCTGGCACAAAAGTATGTTCGAGGATATTTCCTTTGGTAACCTCTTTTTTAAAACTATCTTCAGAAAAAAAGTAATAATCAACTTTATCCTTTTCATTTAATCTTGGCTCACGAGTAGTGGCGGTCACCAAACGAGTAAAAATAGGAAACTTTTTTATTATTTCTTTAGTAATTGTGCTTTCTCCAGAACCAGTCGGCCCTGCAATAACCAAAACTTGTTTCCCCATATTATTTTAAATTCTTTAAATGATTTTCTAATTTCTTTGGAAGACCAGCATGAAAACACCTTTTCTCTCCTGCCAAATCTGTAAAACAAAGTTTTTCTGCGTGTAAAAAGAGTCTCCCCAACTTATGATCACTCTTTTTTATTAATTTTTTATTTAGATAAAGATGATCACCAAACACTGGATGTCCAAAAGCAAACATATGTACACGAATCTGATGTGTACGCCCAGTATGGATCTTTACACGAAGCAAAGTAAAACGTATATATTTTTCTTCCACCCAAAATTCTGACAAAGCATTTCTACCCGGTTGATCTTTACCTACATTTTTCAATTTCATTTTATCAATCTTGGGACGAGATACCATCCGACCGTCCTTTTTATTGCGATCTATATCGAAATTAACTACCTCATGTTCTGAATCAATCTGACCATAGACCAAAACTTTATATTCTTTGTCTACAACTCTATCTTTAAATTGTTTTTTTATATGTTCAAACATTTTTTGAGTCCTCGCTATTACCATAAGTCCAGAGGCTTCTCTATCTAGACGATGTACAATTCCAGGACGAACAACAGACTCACCAACACTAGCAATATCGGGATATTTTTCTACTGCCCAATCTTTCAAAGTGTTGCCTTCACCCGCCATAGTAGGATGAACCAAAATTCCAGATGGTTTATTTATTACAATAAAATCTTTATTTTCTTCAATAACCTCTACATCAAAATCTACACCGGTCTCTTTTGTGGCAATACTAGATTTTGGATCAATTACTTCTCTTATTTCCACAATATCACCCCTTTGTACCGCATAACCTGCTTTATTGGGAATCTCATTATTTACAAACACAAAAGAATGATCAAACATCTTTTTTATTTGTGATCTAGTGATACCTAATCTGTCAGACAAAAAAACATCAAGACGTTTGCCATGTTCAGCTACTTTTACCTTAATTTTTTCTTTTAAAGACATAATTTTGAAGTCTCACCTATATACTTTTTCTAATTTATCACCCCAAAGAAAATAGATGTGATACATATGGTAGGCCAGGGTGGAATTGAACCACCGACCCCAACGTTATAAGCGTTGTGCTCTAACCCCTGAGCTACTGGCCCTTTTACTGCCGTATTATAGCAAAAACCAAAGAAAAATCAAGTCTTTAGCCACACTTGAAAAAAAATGGAAAATAGTCTATACTTAGCCTGTTATATGAAACAAACTACTCAAAAATTGATAAAGCAGGCTCAAAAAATAATGAGTCGTTCTTCTGATCCAGTACATGATATAAAACATGTACAATGTGTAGTAGAAAATGTAAAAAAAATAAGCAACGACATAAATATATCAGAACAAAATAAAAAAGCTCTAATTTTGGCCGCTTGGTGGCACGACGCAGGTAGAACTATTACCAAAAAGCCTTCTATAATTTGGATGGTAATGATAGATGACATTATTTCTGCTTTTATGCTTTTGGGGCACAGTTTGTGTTTTGGTCTATGGAACAGGACTGTTTGGCAAGCCAGCAAAATAATTCTTTGCAAAGGTTTCAGAGCCGACAATTTCTTAACAAGAATATTATTAAAGAAAAAAACCAAATTGCTTCTAAACATTTTATGCGATGCTGATATCATAGAAGTATTGAACCAGGAACGCATAAATTTTTTCTTACCACTAATAAAAAACTCTAAACTATCCCTAGCCTCTTACAAATTTTTGACCAATCGTAATCTAAAAATTAATAAACTAAAAATAAAAACAGAAGCTGCGAGAAAATATTTCGAAGAAATTATAAAAAAACTTTTGCAGTGGGCCAAACAAACTGAAATTATAAAATGGCACATAGAAAACTTTGGTAAAGAATGGTATGACAAAATAAAAAAAAGAATAGAAGACTTACTTGATTATATTACTCTACTAAATTTACAAACGAATCACACAATCTAAAACGATTAATCCTCTCCGAACGGAACAAAAAATATTTAAAACTTGGTAAAAATAATTACCAAGTTTTTATTTTAAAAAAAATAAAAAAGTTATACACAGTTTTTTTAAAAAAGTGTTTCAAAAAAACATAAAACAAACTATAATACAAACGTTAAAAGGTCGCTGTAATTTTTTTAAAATAATAAAAAAATTATAAAAGTTTTTACATCGATGCTTGTCATGTAAAAAACTTCGTACATTAGTAAGTAATCATTTGGTGTGTACCATGGTTACATCAAAAACTACTAATGTATATATCATTTTAAGAAAGGAGATGTATAACTATGCCAGCAAAAAAACGTAGCGTTAAAAAAGCTGCACCTAAGAAAAAAGTTGCTAAACGTAAACCAGCAGCTAAGAAAAAAGTTGCTAAACGTAAAGTAGCTAAGAAAAAAGTTGCTAAACGTAAAGTAGCTAAGAAAAAAGTAGCTAAACGTAAACCTGCTAAACGTAAAGTTGCAAAAAAACCAGCTAAGCGTAAAGTAGCTAAACGTAAACCTGCTAAAAAGAAAGTAGCTAAGAAAAAAGTAGCTAAACGTAAACCTGCTAAACGTAAAGTAGCTAAGAAAAAAGTTGCTAAGAAACCTGCTAAACGTAAAGTAGTTCGTAGAAAGAAGAAATAAATCTTTTTTCAAACTAAAAACACTCTTGGAAACGAGAGTGTTTTTTTATTTAAAAAAATTATTATTCCAAATCAAAACCAGTTTGTTTCGGTCCACCTCTATCCCCACTATCTTTAAAAATACGCACTACGCCAAATTCACCATCATAACCAGGTTCTACATGAATATTGCCTTGTCTCACCCTTTCAATTGCACCTGCAATAATTTTTGTACTAGCTTTTTCAATACTCTCCAGGCTTACATTTAACAAAATATGAAACTCACTACCAAGTTTTTCTATCATTTCATCATATTGCACCTTCACACGTTTTGTATTTACACCACAACCAAATGTATCTGCCAAAATTTCTGGTAAAGGTACTAGGCTTTTATAAGGAATTTGTTTTTTACCAACTTCCTTAGCTTCTTCTACAGATCTATCCGCCAATTTATGAACTCTGTTTTCTACCCCAATGACTAGTGGCTTACCACACTTAGGACAAATATTTTTCAATTTATCACTTTCTTCTGGGGGACAAACAAATTTACAGTTTCTATGTCCATCCCAATGATATTTCCCCTCTTCGGGATAAAACTCTATTGTATATTTAAATTTATTTACCACGTGGTCACCCGCAGGTGACTTTACGTGGCTTTTCTTATTTAAAATTCTCATTATCTCACTATAGGTAATATCTTTCTCACTACCAAACTCAAATACATTGGCTTCGCGCCCTAATTTTCCACAACTATGCGCGTCTGAATTTGAAACAAGAGTAATATTATCTAAAGCAGACAAACGCCAATTCATAACAGGATCACTAGACAAGCCAGTTTCTATCGCAAAAATATGTGGAGCCAATTCTTCAAAAGCTTCTTCCAAACTATCGTAACCACCCTTGCTCCCAAAAATACCAAACCATGGTGTCCAGACATGAGCTGGTATCATTACCATACGTTTATCGACTTCTAGCATTATTTCCAAAAGAGTCTTTACGTTCAGACCCAAAATTGGTCGCCCGTCTGATTTTAGGTTAAATCCCATGTTTTCCAGAGTTTGATTAAATTTAGCCACCACCTCTAAATTTGGAGCAAACACACAAACATGAACACGCCTAGTCTTATCTTTATGCTTTTTTACACAAGACAATTCCGTGCCTAAAATAAATCTGGTTTTACTAGACTCATCTTTTAATTTGTAAATTCCTTCTGTATCCTCTACCAACATATCTGTCATATGCTCAAACCAAGCTGGATGAGTGAAGTCGGAAGTTGCTACCATATCAATTCCTCTTGTTTCACAGGCTCTGGCAATATTAGACAAATTCAAACCCGGGGAACAAGCCCGGGAATATTTTGAATGGATATGAAGATCTAAAATTTTGTCCATACTTAAAAAGTATAATTCCTTTCATCTACTATTCTTTTAACTTCAAAATACAACTTGAGAGTCTCTCTTATTTTTATCTCCAAATAATCTATTTCTTGATTTTCATCTACGTTGGGCTTTCCTGGCTTAGTTTCCGCTATTAAATAATTTTGTATATGTTTATCCAAAAAATTAAGATTTAGATAAAAATCAAAAATTTTAACCCCTTCCTCATCTTCAATAATCTTAAAAAAATCATCTGAAGGTAAATTATTCCAAAAGCTTAAATCTAAATAATTAGAATTTAAATTATCTTCTTTCACTGATTGTAGATTAAATAATAACGCCTTCGCATTTGAAAAAGTATCTATGTTTATTGCCTGATATAGCCTTTGTTCATGTCTCTGATCTATACGATATAAAACAATACAAGAAGATAATACCCCTGCAAAAATAGAAATCAGAAAAGCAAACACCACTTCTTTTAAAAAATTCTCTTTTCTAAAAAATTTCATAAATCTATTTAAAAATTCATTCTAAATTCTTTACCATAGTCTTTGAAACCTAATTTTTTATACCAAGCATGAACCTCTTCACGAGCAAGTCGACTAGTCCCTATCAATTTGTAACATTTTTTATCTTGAGCTTCTTTTACAACAGCACCAAGCAATTGATTTCCCAAACCTTTACTTCTGTAAGCCTCTTCTACATAGAGATCTTCCAAAAGACCATAAGGTTGTTCATGTAAATCATTATGAATTATATAAAGATAAGCCCTACCCATTATCTCATCACCTTCTGTCATAGTAAATTTAACAGCATAGGCGTCCATTTTCATTTCTTTTTTTAATTGCATATGTTTCTAATTACAATTTAATTCTTTTAAAATATTTCCTAGCTTTTCGGGATCTAAACCACCGGTTTTTTTTTCAAAATCCCCAGCCACTATATTATGTTCTTTTAGATTCTCTTCGTCAAATTCTATTAGATTCCATTTTTTTTCTGCATACTGCTTTTTTTGTTCATCACTCAGCTTAGCATTATTAAAAATAATAGTATCCAATTTTCTAGGTAAATAATTTTCTAACTCATTTATAAAATCACTAAGCTTTTTCGGACCCGTCTCACCAATACCTTCATAAGCATCACCGCAAACATAAATAAGTTTAGCTTTTGATTTTTCTATAGCTTCCTTTGTTCCTGTTGGTAACAAAGTGGCCACAACGCTACAATACAAACTGCCTGGACCTATTATAATACAATCAGCTTCTTCTATTTTTTGTTTTGCTTCTAAAAAAATATTTACTTCTGGTTCCAACCAAGCTTTTTTAATACGCAAACTCTTATCATACTCAGGTCTATCAATCACACCTTCAGTTTTTATGATGTCCCCGTTGTCCAATTTCACCACTAGATCGGTTTTATTGAGTGTAGTCGGATAGACATGACCTTGAGCTTCTACTGCGTCCTCTAATGCTCTTACAGCGGACATATAATCTCCATTATATTTTTCGAGTAGAGTAAGAACTAGATTACCTAAACTATGCTCAGCTGATTTACTATTTCCTTTTATTCTATTCTTGTTAAAAATCTGACGTAAAACAGTGTAGTCATATTTTGACATTGCTAAAACCGCTCGCAAAATATCTCCAGGAGGCAGTGTATCAAACTCTTCACGTAATTTTCCAGAAGACCCACCGGAATCACTCATGGATATCACAGATGATAATTCAATATCGTCTATAAATTGTTTCATGGCATTGGTAGAAATAGCACTGCCATTTCCCCCGCCGATAATTACTACTTTTTTTTGCATTGATTTAGACTGATTCATAAACACTGATTTAAACTGAATATTAATTTAAACCTAAAAGCTTGAATATTTGTTCATCTTCTAAAGAATCCACGATTAAGTCTGCCTCGTCAAAAACACCAAAGCTCCAACGCTTATCTGGAACAGCAATACACATCATACCCGCTCGCTTGGCTGCCACTACTCCATTTTCTGCATCTTCAAATACTATACACTCTTCTGGCTTAATACCCATCTTTTCTGCTGTGTGTAAAAAAATTCTTGGGTCAGGCTTGCCGGTATGATCTACATCATCTGCTGAAACCAAAATAGTAAAATGATCCTCCCAACCAAAACGTTCCACCACCTTTTGCACAGAACGTATTGGTGCTCCAGAAGCAATCGCCTGCTTACACTCACTCTTATTTATTTTGTCCACCAAATTAATAATACCTGGCATCAATTGTGTTTTTTTACTATAAATCTCATCCACCATCATTCTTCGCTTGTCCAAATGTTCTACAGACAAATTTATCCCATGTTCTATTTTAAGCCAAGAGATATTTTCTTTTTCACTTTTGCCTGTCATATATTTAACCATACCTTCGGTAAGCTTTACACCACACTCTCCAAATATATGTTCATCCAATTTTAACCAATGCATCATACTATCAATCATTAACCCATCCATATCAAAAATTACTGCTTTAATTTGATTCATATTTTCTATAAATTATTTTTCCTATTAATACTGCCCCTGAAAATAACAGGCCAGTTGAATTCGCAAAAATCAATGGTACGTCTTTTATCATAAGCCCGTAGACAAGCCAGAAAAAAATACCAACAGTAAGCATTATTGTCCAAGCCATTGATACATCCCGAGTCTTTTTTGTTTTGTATAATTTTATAACTTGTGGCAAAAGTGATGTGGTAGTCAAAGTTGCAGCAAACAATCCTATATATTGAGTCATAATTATTCTACGGTTACTGATTTAGCAAGATTCCTTGGTCTATCTACATCACGCTCTAGCAATACTGCTGTGTGATAAGCAAACAGTTGTAATGGAATTGTATTTAGAAGTGGTTCCAAGAGCTCCATAGTGTCTGGTACATACATTACATCGTCTGCCAGTTCTTTTGCTTTATCATCACCCTCAGTTGCAAGCAATACTATTGGAGACTTACGAGCTTTTACTTCTTCAATATTACTTCTCATTTTTTCATACAGCTGATCCTTTGTCATAATAGCGAATACTGGAAATTCCGGAGAAAGAAGAGCGATTGGCCCATGCTTCATCTCTCCACCTGGATGCGCCTCGCTATGAATATAGGAAATTTCTTTTAGTTTTAACGAACCTTCCAAAGCAACAGGATAATTAACCCCACGACCCAAGAAAAGAAAATCTTTATAATCTTTATATTTTTCAGCTATCTTTTTTATATCTTCATTTTGTTCCAAAGCTTGATTCATCTTTTCTGGAATTTCAAGTAAGGCTTTTATAAGTCTCTGTCCAGTAGCCAAGGTAACACGTTTGAGACGGCCGAACTGAATGGCATATAAAATCATAATAGCGACCATATTGGTATAAGCTTTTGTAGAAGCCACGGCCAGCTCTGGCCCCGCGTGAATATAACTACCACCATCAGTCTCGCGAGCAATGGTAGAGCCAACCACATTTACAACTCCACGGACAAAAGCACCTTTACGCTTGGCTTCACGTACTGCTGCCAAAGTATCGGCAGTTTCACCAGACTGCGAAATTGCAAATACAAGAGTCTTGTCATCAATAATCGGATCACGATAGCGAAACTCTGAAGCGACGTCCACTTCTGTAGGAATTCCAGCCAATCTTTCAAAAGCATACTTGCCGACCATAGCCGCATAGCTGGCAGTGCCACAAGCAATCAAAACTATTCTCTCTATACCTCTCATTTCATCATCAGTCATATTTAAGCCACCCAGATGTGCTGTGCCTTCTTCTAGATTTATACGACCACGAATCGCATCTTCAAACACAGTTGGCTGATCATAAATTTCTTTCAACATAAAATTATCATAACCTTGTTTCTGAGCCTGTTCATCATCCCATTCAATTTCTTCTATACACTTAGTAATAATTTCATCTTTTAAATTGTAAGTCTTTACTCCCTCACGACTAACCTCTGCCACTTCGCCATCTTCTAAAAAAGTAACCTTCTTGGTGTAGGCGAGCATTGGCGTGGCATCACTGGCAATATAGTGCTCACCATCATCAACTCCAATAACAAGTGGACTACCCAGTCTAGCGGCCACTAAAATATCCGGATGATCCTCGTGCATCACCACCAAACCATAAGTACCACGCACATGAAGTAAAGCACTCTCCACTGCCAGACGCAAATCTCCTGCTTGTCCTGAGCTTGTCGAATGGGTGTAATGAGACTCTATTAAGTGTGCCAAAACTTCTGTATCAGTTTCAGATTTAAATTTATGTTTATCTCCCAGTTTTTCTTTTAGTTCACGATAATTTTCTATAATACCATTGTGAACTATAACAAGCTTACCATCACAACCAAAATGAGGATGCGCATTTTCTTCTGTCACCCCACCATGCGTCGCCCAACGAGTATGCGCAATACCAATAGTGCCCTCAATATTTTCTGTCTTAACTTTTTGGGCCAATTCATCAATCTTCCCCACAGCCCTTGTGCAATTTACTTTGCCATCAAGAATTGCCACACCAGCCGAATCATAACCACGGTATTCCAAACGACGCAAACCTTGAATTAAAATTGGTAGTGCTTGTTTATTTCCAATGTATCCTACTATTCCACACATATTTTTTTCTTTCATTCCGAGCGTAGCGAGGAATCCCTTTCCAATGCTACGAACGTTTTAAATAAATTATTCTTTAAATTAAACGCAAGATAGAGCAAATAAAATACTTCTATAATGCTTTTTATAATCTTTTTTCATATCTTTTAAATTACCATCAAAACCTTTAAATCGTATAAATTCAATACTACCAGAAGCACCCATAAAAGTTTGAACTCTGCTATGAAGACTTTTATTATCTTTATCTTTATCCAATTGTGCCGACAAAGATATATACTTCATTCTAAGAATCCTATCTACTTCATCCATGCTTAAATTACCATACTTTTCTAAAATATCTCTTTCTAAAGCAGGTAAGAGTTTTTCAGGAAATTTCCATTGCTTTCTAGGTTTACCTCTTTCATTTTCTGGAAGATAATAATCATCATGATCAACATGACCAGAAGGATCTCCAATTGTTTTTATTTCTGACATATTATTATTTAATCACACTCATTTCTCTCCCCACTTTAATAAACGCCTCGATACATTTATCTACATGTTTGCGCTCATGAGCAGCGGAAAGCTGGACGCGAATTCTAGCTTCGCCTTGTGGTACTACTGGGAAACTAAAACCAATTACATAAATTCCTTCATCCATCAGTTTATTTGCCATTTCTTTGGCCACCTTTGCTTCATAGAGCATGACGGGTACAATCGGATGATCCACACCATGAAGTTCAAAACCAGCTTCTGTCATTTTTTCTCTAAAATGTTTTGTGTTATCACGTAGTTTATTCAAACTGTCTTTGGTTGTTGCGAGTAATTCTAAAATCTTGATGGAAGTTCCTACCATTACTGGCGCCAAAGTATTTGAAAATAGATATGGTCTTGATTTTTGACGAAGGAAATCTACAATTTCTTTTTTGCCAGAAGTAAATCCACCAGACGCCCCACCAAGAGCTTTGCCAAGTGTAGAGGTAACAATATCAACTCTACCCTCTACTCCACAATATTCTAGAGTACCTCTGCCATTTTCTCCGACAAAGCCGGTAGAGTGAGAATCGTCTACCATCACCAGTGCATCATACTTGTCAGCTAGATCACAAATCTCTTTTAGTTTGGCAGTGTCGCCGTCCATAGAAAATACTCCGTCGGTAGCAATCATTCTAAATCTTTTTTCTTGAGTACTTTTTAAAATCTCTTCTAGTTCTTCCATATTGCTATGAGAATATCTATGACGCTCAGCTTTACAAAGTCTAATACCGTCAATAATAGAAGCATGGTTGAGCTGGTCAGAAATTATTGCATCCTCGGCAGTAAGCAAAGTCTCAAACAAACCACCATTGGCATCAAAGCAAGATGAATAGAGAATGGTATCTTCCATACCAAGAAATTCTGAAATTTTACTTTCCAATTCTTTATGCTGTTGTTGAGTACCACAGATAAAACGCACCGAGCTCATACCATATCCCCACTTATCCAAAGTCTCATGAGCTGTTTTTACAACTTCAGGATGATTGGCAAGCCCTAGATAATTATTAGCGCAAAAATTTAAAACTTCCTTACCTTGGGCAGTAATTTTTACACCCTGTTTACCTTCAAGAAATCTCTCATCTTTGGAAAGACCAGCAGAGCGAATTTCTTTCAATTGTTCGGTCAAATATTCCTTTATTTTATTATACATACTTTTCTAATTAAAAATAGAACACTAATTAAACTAATCTAACGAATTTGAACGAATTAATTTTTATTAGTTTAATTCGTCATATTCGCGTTCTATTAAAACTTAAATATTAACTTCGGAAAATCTTTCATTTTTTGTTCAAACTCATCACGATCAAAAGAATGGAAGTCAACGATTGAACCTTCGTAATTTTTTAAAACGTATTTCTTAATCTTTTCTTGAATTCCGTTGTCTTTATCTTCCAATAATTTTTTTGTCATCTCCCAAGTCTTCCAGATTTGTCTACCAATGACACCGTGAATATGAATTCCATTTCGGATCATGGTCTCAAAACTTTCCAAAACAAAATCTCCAGACCTAAGACCAAATAATACCACATGACCACCACGACGGGCTGACCAAATTGCATTATTTACACTAGAATTGGGTCCTGCCATTTCCATCGCCACATCTACCCCGACTCCATCAGTTAATTCTTTTATCTTAGCAACAACATCCTCATCATGTGCCCATGGCTTGTCACCTTGTTTTATTTCCAATTTTATTACTTCGTCTGCCCCGATTTCTTTTGCAAGCTCCAGATTAGCCTCATTCATATCAATACCAATAATTTTCTTGGCCCCCATACCACGAGCAATAATAATGGACATTGAACCAATCGCCCCACAACCAAACACGGCTACGGTTTTATCTTTCATATCAACCTGGGTACAAGCATGCACAGCATTGCCAAACGGTTCTTGCATAGCGGCCACTGCTGGTTCAATTTTCTCTGTATCAGTCTTCCACAAAATACTAGCCGGTAACTTTGCATAATCTGCAAAACAACCATCCTGTGCAATTCCAATAATTACATCCTCGGCACAGACATGCTTATCTCCTCTTATACATTGATAACACTTGCCACAGGTAATGTGAGACTCAGCCGAAACAATATCGCCTTTTTTCAAATCATACTTACTGGCCACACCAGCACCCAGCTCGACAATTTCCCCCAATAATTCATGTCCTATAATTCTCTGTTCTTTATTTTCACTATCCAAACTAGACAAAACTAGAGGACCAAAAGATGAGCGAGACCACATACCCCTATCACTTCCACAAAATCCAGCGTACTGCATTTTTATAATTACCTCATCTGGTTTTAGATCCTCAACTTTAGGCTCCTCCACATCAATCATCCAAAAACCACGAGTATCATCCCAGTGTCCTTTGTTTTTGTCATAGATTAGAGCTTTCATAAAATTATAATTATTGTAATTTTTTATACATTCTAAAACCTAAATTATCTGCAACAAGATCGTTTATTTCTTCTTCTGAAAATTCAACAAAAGTTTCATAACCTGCTTTTTTATAAAATTTATAAGGATGTCTGACTTTTTCTGTGCCCTCAGCCCAAAGCTCCACATGATCACAGCCAAATTTATACGCATCTTCTTCTACCCTTTTCAACAAAACAGAACCTATACCAAAACCTTTTCTTAATGCAATGGGCATGACGTTTAAAGATTTTACATAACAGAATGGTGGATTTGCTGACATATTAAAATCTGCTATTAAAATTGCAATTTGTTCTTTGCTACCACTATCAAGAGAAAAACCTACACTATATTCCCCTCTCTTTTGAGATCCATTTTCTGATTCAGATAAATTTGGCTCTATAAAAGCATCGAAACCCTCCCCAGATTTTACTTTCTCTAACAAAGTATCAAGTGCTACATCCAAGACTTTTTGTGCACCACCTTCATCGTCTACACTAAAATCAGCTCCTTGCTCTTGCAAACCAGCGTTAATTTTGTTTTGTCCTGGTGTTAATTCTCTCATATTATTGTAATTGTTCTAAATGTTGTTTGGTATTAATCCCAACTGCTTCTTCTGGTAATATTTCTGCCGTATTAATCTTGTCACCATTTTCAATTGCGATACTAACCAAATCAGTTAGATAATATTCTTGCGAAGCATTATTATTTTCAAGTTTTTTAATATTTTTCCATAGCCACTCGTTATCAAAGCAAAAATAGGCTGTATTTAATTCTGTAATTTCTAAATCTTGCTCACCTGCATCTTTTATTTCAACGATACTTGTTACTTCACCATTTTCATTTCTAATTATTCTACCAAAGTCATAAAAATCTTTATACTGCCCTGCAAAATTTGGAACCTGCGTTGTTAGTAGTGTAATCTTACTATCATTTTCATTATGAATCTTAATTAAATTTTCAATTGATGCTAATTTTATAAATGGCATATCACCATACAATACTACCACATCGCCTTTCTTATCCCTCAATCGCCCCTCTGCTTGCATCACTGCATGCCCAGTCCCCAGTCTCGGCTCTTGAACAACATAGTCAGCTCTGTCACCCAGATAATCTTTAACAATATTATCATCACTTACAACTACCACAGGCTTTATTTGCAGACTTTCTACAGTTGAGACTGCATATTCTATCAAGGGCTGATTTTTAAGCTCCTGCATCACTTTTGGCAGATCACTTTTCATGCGTGTGCCCTTGCCAGCTGCTAGAATTATTATGTTAGTATTATTCATAATTTTCTATGTATTCTTTAATTTCAGTCAGAGTTTCAAAATATGGAAAACCTGCCTCCTTGGCATCTCCTACTGCATATTTGTTCAAATTAATTTTTGTAATAATTACTATCTCTGGATTTAACTCGTGTACAGCTTTATTTTCTACGAGGTTATCATTTACAAAAAATATTCTTTCGCTACTTTTTATATTATCTTTTAAATATTTCGCCTTACCATTTTCTAAATAAAATGTTTGGACAAAGTATTTTTCAATTTCCACTGTTTCAACTTTTAGACGTTGAAAATCCTTGTCTCCTGCTGTCATGAGCACCATCTTTTCTTTTTTAAAATGTTCTAAAAAATCTATAGCATCAAAAAATAAATATTCTTTTTTAATCAACTCTTTTAATTCTTGTAAAAGTTTTTCTACATCGAGATCATGCCCCATCTTTTTCAATTCATCAATATTTTTTTCAAAAGTATAACCAAAACCACAAACATCTTCCCAATCTTTTATGCTCTTTTTGTAAGCCTGTCTAAAATCTTCCTCACTAACACCGTAGCGAGAAAAAACTTTGATAATAGCATCTACAAAGTTTTTTGTTTGAAAAAGTGTGTGATCAAAATCAACAATAATCATAGTTTATAATTTCTCCCAAAGATTATTAAAAATTATTTTTTGCATAGCACAAATTCCTTCATTCTCCACTACCACACCAACCATTTCTTTTTTGGCATCAAGTGATACATAGGCAGTTTTACCAGGATATATAATAATGTAAGTTGGTGTATCATTTTTTGCTTCAAGCCACTTACGTTCATCGAGCCCGCGAAGTTCTCCGCCCTCTCCTACCGCAATAACTTGCACGTTAATACCTTTGGCAATACGCACGTCACTAAATGTTGGAAAATCTTGATACAAGTCCTGGCGCAAGCCTTCGGCTGAATAAACTAAATATTTTTTATCTTCGCTTTGCTCACAACTCTCCAAAACATCTTCCAAAATTAATCTAATTTCATCTTGCTTATAATATTTGGCGACTGGTCTGTCTCCACCCGGATTATGCAAAGCTTGAAGCTCTGGGATAAGCTGGTCTAGATTATTATCTAAAGAGCGCAATTTTTCTTCTTGCTGACGAATCACCTGGCGAAGATTTTCTGGGTCTTCTGCTACAAATAGCTGTTTTGTATCCTCTTTGTAATAACGAACCACTTCTTTTTCTTGCAAATCCTTCAAAATTTCATATACAGACCCTCTATTTAGACCAGAGCTCTCAGCTATCTTCCTTACAGAGCTAGGACCCAACCCCAAAAGGACCAGGTAAACCTTGGCCATTTTGTCAGAAAATCCTAATTTTTTGAGTAGATTGATATCCATATTTTTGCTAAGTATAGCATAATATATTATGTATATTTTGTCAATTTTTTTCTGACAGATATGTGGATAAGTCATTAAAATACACAAAAAATCCCCTAAACTAGGGGATTTTTCTTAATTTATTGGTAAATTTTGTCCAAACATTTATTTCTCCATCTCTTCACTATACTCACCTGCCCTAGCTAGACTAGTTAGCTTGGCGCGATGAGCAAAAGTTTCTTGGGCTTGTATCACATTTTCTTCTTTTCCTCCCCAAGCTTTAAGAGTAGAAGCTTGCAAAGCACGGCCATAAGAAAAACTTAACTCCCAAGGATGCATTTCATCTCCCATGTTCATAGCGTTCAAGTTTGCAGAAGCCTGTGCTTCAGTTTGCCCACCAGATAAAAATACAATTCCGGGCATACCACGTGGCACAACTTCGCGAAAACATTTTACAGTCATCTCAGCTACTTTTTCTGGGGCGTCTTCTCCTGCATCCATACCAGAGATTACCATATTTGGTTTTAGAACCATACCATCCAATTCTACACCTTTGGCTTTCAACTTTTCAAATACAGTTTGCAAAACCTGTTTAGTAACTTCATAACAACGATCAATACCGTGAGCTCCAGCCATCAAAACTTCTGGCTCAACAATAGGTACGATGTTATTCTGCTGACAAATAAAAGCATATTCTGCCAAATCTTCGGCATTACGCTTTATAATCTCTTCGCCAGGTAATGTATCAGAAATACTGTAAACAGCCCGCCACTTGGCAAATCTAGCCCCTAGCTCGTAGTATTCTTTCATCCTCTCGCCCAGACCATCTAAACCTTTGGTATATTTTTCTGTCTCAGAGCCAGGTAATAATTCTGTACCCATATCAACTTTAATACCAGGTAAAATACCTTTGCCGGTTAAAAGTTTTGCAAAAGATACACCGTCTTTTGTGCTCTGTCGTAGAGTCTCGTCAAACAAAATCACACCACTGATATAATCTTCTACACCAGGCGTAGTGAAAAGTAATTCACGATAAACACGACGATTTTCTTCGGTAGACTCAGCCCCGATTGAATCAAATCTTTTTGTGATAGTTGGTGTGCTCTCATCAGCTGCCAAAATTCCTTTACGAGGCGTCACCATCTTGTCGGCAATATCTTGTATTGTTTGCATATGATTAATAATTATTATTTAGATAATCTTCTATAATATTTTTATTCCCTATTACTAAAGCAACACGCTCATGCAAACCCTCTCCAGCAATATCCAAAATATCATTCTCACCATCGGTTGAAAGTCCTCCGGCTTGTTCTATTAAAAATGCCATTGGTTTGGCTTCAAAATTTAGACGAAGTTTCCCACTGTAGTTACGCTTACCTTGTCTATCAACTGCAGGATAAATAAATACACCACCCTTAATTAAATTGCGATGAAAATCTGCCACGAGAGAACCGATATAACGAGTGGAACAACCTTTATCTTTCAAATACTCTACAAATTTTTGATCTTTTTCTTTAAAATATTTTGTATTGCCTTCATTTACACTATAATACTTACACTCTTCTGGTAGTACCATCTTTTCTCTGGAAAATAAGAACTCATCAGATTCATTGTCCAAGGTAAATTCATAAACCCCACTGCCAAAACTAAAAACTAAGACAGTAGAAGAGCCGTACAAAATATAACCTGCTAAAATTTGATTCTTACCACTTTGCAAAAATTGTTTTTCATCATTGGGTTCAATGTTTTCTAATTTTTTGTAAACTGAAAAAATTGTTCCAATACTAACGTTCACATCAATATTAGAAGAACCATCAAGAGGATCAAAGGCAATAACATATTTACCAACCTGACCATCTTCACACATCTTCACTACACCCTCTTCCTCTTCTGAGGCCATAGCAGAAAAACGACCACTCTTACACAGATAACTCTTGCACAGATCATTGGCAAATTCATCCAATTTTTGCACTTCTTCCCCCTGAACATTTTCTTTGCAGGCACTACCCAAAATACCACACAAACCAGCTTTATTGGTATGATGGGAAATTGTTTTGCCTATGTAGGCTAGATCTTTCATTATTTCTACCAAGTCAAGCTTATCTGGGTGCTCAACCAACTCTTTTTCTAGATATTTTTCTAAATTCATAGTTTATTTAAATATATCATTACTATATCAATAAAAAACACCCTCGTCAAAGGGTGTATTATTTATATCTTTTCCTAAAAATCACTACTTTTTTTTGAGTCTTCTTCCTCCTCTTCATCATCAAAATTATCTTCTGAACTATAACTATCATAATTTATCTCTCCGCCCAAAGCCTGTTCCCAAAGCTCATCCACTGTATGCTCCAAATTTAGATCATCCGAATGATCGGCATACCACTGATCAAATGCAACTTTCAATTCTCCTGTATCAGAAGCATTCTCAAACACATCTTCTAACAAGCTGTATTTTTCCTGATGAGACATAGCCATGTCTTCTTCTAGTTCACGAAATAGTTTTTCAATATGAGCCAACACTGACTCTTTTACCTCGTCATAATTTTCTTCTGTCATATTTTTTATTTTTAATGCATGCCCCGTTTTATATCTACCTCGACGAAGTGAAACGAGTCGGGAAGATATTTTTCGGGGTCAAAAAGAATATATCAATTTTTTTAAAACTTGGCAATAGCAACCAACTGTGGATAGTTATTCATACCTAGTCAATTACCCTTTTTTTTGCTATATTAAGTACATTATGAAGAAACAAATTTTAACACTAATGTCTTGGAATGTCAATGGTATCCGGGCTGCTATGCGCAAAGATTTTACCGGCTTTTTGAAAACTCAAAAACCCGATATTTTGGCTTTGCAAGAAGTAAAAATAGCCGAGAAAGACCGATCTGATGCCAAACTAGATTTCCCAGGCTACGAAGAATTTTGGAACTCGGCCGATCGTCCTGGTTATTCTGGTACAGCTATTTTAATTAAAAAAAGTTTAGCTAAAAATATCACAGATAAATTTAATGATATTGGTAAACCAATTTATGATACCGAAGGTCGTGTACAAACAATTGATTTTGGTAAATTTTATTTTGTAAATATTTATTTTCCCAACACTCGTGAAGATTTGTCTAGATTAGATTTTAAAATTGATTTCAATAATCACATTGCCAAATTTGTAAAAAAACTAGAAAAAACAAAACCAGTTGTTGTAACTGGTGACTACAATGTAGCCCATGAAGAAATTGATCTGGCACGCCCAAAGCCAAATGATGGTAATGCAGGCTTTCACCCACGCGAACGTGCTTGGCTCACCAAGTTTTTGGACTCTGGCATGATAGATACTTTTCGTTTCAAAAATCCAAAAAAAATCCAGTACTCCTGGTGGACCTATCGCTTTGGTGCCAGAAGTAGAAATGTTGGTTGGCGTATAGATTACTTTATCGCCAGTAAAAAACTAACAAAGCATATTAAGGGGGCCAAGATATTGGATCAGATTACAGGTTCAGACCATTGTCCTATAGTGTTAAAAATTGAAATCTAAATTTATTTAGCTATACCCCTTGACAAAAATTCTAAATCCTATATAATAAGTGCAACTCAGTTGCATTTATTATTTTCACTCCTTCTCTCTTTTAGAGCTACGGGGCACAAGTATGAAAAATTGGTTACTAGACAATCTACAAACTACTGGTTGTAAAATAACCAAAACCAGAAAACAAATATGTCGTGAAATCGAAAAACTAGACGGCATTTTTTGTGCCAAACAAATTATTGAATCTATAGAAATTGATAAAGTTTCTGTCTATCGAAATTTAAAAGCCCTCACCAAACTGAACTTGATTCGTCCGGCCATAAATATCAGAGGTGAACAATTTTATGAAAAAAATAACAATGAAAATCACCACCACCACATTGTCTGCACCAAATGTCTAAAAACTTCCTGTGTTGATTGCAGTGAACCAAAACTAAAATCAAACCAAAAATTCAACAACATTAATCATTTATTAATCTTTACGGGGATTTGTAATTCTTGTACCAAATAATCATATGACTGAAATCCTATACGCCCTTGGTAGTGTAATATTAGTTAGTTTAATATCTCTTATCGCCATTCTAGCTTTGGCTATAAAAGAAACTACTTTGAAAAAATTTTTAATTTACATGGTTAGTTTTTCTACTGGTGCCCTACTCGGTGGTGCTTTTATACACTTGTTGCCAGAAATTGTAAATGAAATTGGCTTTGGTATTGATGTCTCTATATATATATTAAGTGGTATTTTATTTTCTTTTGTCATAGAAAAATTTATCCACTGGAGACACTGTCACAACCCTGAACATATTCACAAACACGTCCATCCATTTGCTTGGATGAATTTATTTGGTGATGCTATACACAATCTAGTCGACGGACTTATTATCGGGGCAACTTATCTCGTTAGCATCCCCGCTGGAATTACTACTACTATTGCTGTTATTTTACACGAAATCCCTCAGGAAATTGGCGACTTTGGAGTATTAATACATGGTGGATTTACAAGAAAAAAGGCTATTTTCCTAAATTTCCTTACAGCTCTTACCGCGATAGCCGGAACAATTATTGCCTTAGCTATTGGACACTATAGTGAACATTTAACTTATTTCTTAGTCCCTTTTGCAGCTGGCGGTTTTATTTATATTGCTAGCTCTGACTTAATTCCAGAACTGCACAAAGAAAAATCTACGAAAAAAAGTTTTGGACAATTAATCTTTGTGATTCTAGGTATAGCTGTTATGGGATTGATGTTACTTTTACCACATGGACATACACAGGGAGAAAATTCCGAACACAACCATGACAATCAAAATGAAATAATAATTAATCTAGACCATGACAATCAACATTAATCCAATAATATTTGAATGGCAATTCATCTCCATCCGTTGGTATGGGGTACTCTTGGCTTTGGGAACACTGCTGACAGTTTTATTAATAGTAAAATTATTTAGAGAAAAAAAACTCTCTACTAATCTAGCAATTGATTTGTCCGTCTGGTTAATCATCGGTGGACTAATTGGGGCGAGACTTGGCCATATTGTTTTTTATAATTTAGCCTACTACTTGGCTAACCCAAGTGAAATAATCATGATCAATCACGGTGGACTTTCTAGTCATGGTTTAACTATTGGGATTATTTTAACTTTCCTAATATTTATAAAAACGAAAAAACTAGCCTGGAAAAAACTAGTTGACCTAGTTGCAATTGCTCTACCAATTTTAGCTGGTTTTGTTCGTCTGGGAAATTTTACTAATTCTGAAATCGTTGGTAGAACAACTAATTTACCTTGGGGGGTATACTTTCCACGTTTTGAATTAGAACCACTCCTAAGACACCCCTCACAGCTCTACGAAGCAATCATTGCCTTTTCTATATTCTATATTCTATATTTTATTTATAAAAAATATTATACAAAACTCCCCCCACTTTTTATTACCCATTTATTTATTTTACTTTATTTCTCAACTAGGTTTTTAGTAGAATTTGTCAAAGAATATCACACTCTTTCTTCTGGCCTTACTATGGGTCAATGGCTATCTATTCCATTTATCATCTACGGGGCAGAGTGGTTTTGGCAGAAATATAAACCAACAGCAAAAAAGAGAAGAAACAAAAAAAGAGCTTAAAACTTTTTTTAAATGAAGAACCCCGCACGTCGTTTGCTCGAAAGCAGTTGACGTACGGGGTTTTATATTGAAGTACAAATGCCAAAGGCGATATATACCTACTTGAAGACAGCCAGGAAGCAAGTGTCTTTCAACCACCTACTCTTGTAAAGTGATCGCGGATAGAGAGAGCGATGATGCAAAAGATGAAAGTAATATTCAAATTCATCGCCCTCAACATTGGAACGGGGAATACTAGTACTAATTTCCATATAAGGTACTTGTATTTCTCCACCGTACCGCCTCGAAGAATTCTTATCCAAACAAATAACTCTTAGATTTTGGTATATATTGGCACAGCTAAGAACGAATGTTAGAAGTTCACGGTAATTTGCTGGACGAAGGCCATTATCATCTAGATAGACCAGTATTTCTTCAGTATTCATTTCCCTGCCAAACTGCAAAAGTTCCAATTCAACCTCAGCAACACCTTCACCATCCTCTTTAACATCCCAACAAGGCATATTTCCCTCGTTAAAACCATATTCACCACGTCTGACCATCTTGCTCAATGGTTCATCGTAATCAACCTGCACAGTATGGTGAGCATGACTATTGGAGCCCAAGAGGAAACGACGCAATTGAATTTCAGTTATTTCACCTGATTCAACTAGCATTTGGATTTTGGCCAGATTGTCAGTTGTTGTCTGATTCATTTTCTCTTCTCCTTTGGTTTAGGGGTGTCAAGACTTTCTCTCATCCAAATACAGATTAATTAAGATCAGAGAAAATCTAGACAAACCCGTTGTAAAGAACAATTTAAAGAACGTATGATTATAACATATATATTTACTTCTGTCAAGTATTTCTGATGACAACAAGTCTATTCTGTCATCAAAAGTTGACAAAACTTAAAATATGTGCTATAATAAGCACATATGAATATACTTTCAAACTTACAACAAATCGGCCTATCAAAAAATGAAGCCCTTATTTATAAGGAATTATTAAAATTAGGATTAACAAACGTTGGACCAATAGTAAGTGCCACAAAACTACATCGTCAACTAGTTTACGAAGCTTTAGAGAAGTTAGAGACCAAAGAGTTGGCTTCTTTTGTCATCAAAAACAATAGAAAATATTTCCAAGCTGCTCCGCCGACAGCAATTATGAAATTGATAAGAGAAAAAGAAGAACAGGTAGAGCAGATAATGCCTGAATTGATGAAACTACAAACCGATGCCTTAGATCGTATAGAAGTCAGGACTCTTTATGGACAAAAAGGATTTTTTGATAATTTAAAATCAATTATAGAATCATCCAAAAATAATGATAATATAATGCGTATTATTGGTGGGGCACCTGATACTGAATTTTATAGAGTTTTGGGAGATATGTATCCAAAATATGTAGATGTATTGAAAAAAAATAAAATAAAAAAATATCTTATTTCACCGGCTAGTTATTCTAATGTTTTCAAACAAAAGTTTGCCAAAGAACCTGGAAATATTTTGAAAACAATGGATACTGGTCTATCCTCCCCTACCTACACCCGTATCACATCTGAAATGATATCTATTGAAATTTACACAGACAATATAACCATCATTCAAATTCACAACAAAGCAATAGCAAAAAGTTATCTGGAACACTTTGAACTTTTATGGGGCAAGGCAACTTTGTATAAAGATAATAAAAATAATAATACTATATAATTACAAAAATATTAACAAAAAAAGAGCCTAATGGCTCTTTTTTAAATACTCTTAAATTAGATTATTATCAAACTAACTGCCATCACAAGCATGCCAAACACAAGACCATAAATAGACAAGTGATGTTCTCCATATTCTCTGGCAGCAGGCAAAAGTTCATCCAAAGAAATAAAAACCATGATACCTGCCACACCAGCTGAAATTATAGCCACAGCAGAATCATTATAAAATTTATACAAAAATAAACAAGCTATTACAGCTCCCAAAGGCTCAGCCAAACCTGACAAAAATGAATAAAAGAAAGCTTTTTTCTTACTACCCGTCGCATAATATATTGGCACAGAAACAGCAATGCCTTCAGGAATATTGTGAATGGCAATAGCAATGGCCACAGCCACACCCATGGATGTATCCTGCATTGTAGACATAAAAGTAACAACACCTTCTGGAAGATTATGTATAGCCACAACCACAGCAGTCAAAAAACCCATGCGCATTAATTTTCGACGGCGATGCAACATTCTACCACAGCACTTTCCTTCCATTTCTTCTATCATACGTGGTTCATGTGGATTTTCATAATTTGGCACCAATCTATCGATAATCAAAGCTATCAAAATTCCCACAAAAAAAGATATAACAGTTATAATACTACCATATCTTTCTCCCATTATTTCACCTAAGGTAGAAAAACTTTCTCCCAACATTTCCACAAAAGATATATAAATCATCACCCCCGCAGAAAACCCCAAAGATAAAGACAAAAATTTTGTATTAGTTCTTTTTGTAAAAAAAGCTAAAGCAGAACCTATCCCGGTAGACAAACCTGCAAATAAAGTTAACAAAAAAGCCGTGACCACAGCATTAAATTCCATATTTTTTTTATTTATTAAATTTTACTGCCACCCAAGTGGTGACTGGTACTGCCAAAAGTAATGAAATACTTCCGACAAGAGTACGAACAATTTCAGTTGCTACTATTTCATTATTTATGATAGCACCCAACGAATCAAAAGGTGGGGCACCTATTGTAAATAATAAAAACAAAGGAAAAGAGGCTCCAATATAAGCAAAGAATAAAGTATTTATCATCGAACTAACATGATCACGCCCAACTCTCATAGCTTTATTATACAATTGCCAACCTGATAAATTTTGATCAACTTCTTTTAATTCCTGAACAACAGAGGCCTGCCCCACAGTCACATCATCCAAAACACCCAGTGTTCCAATAATAATAGCTGCCAGCAACAACCCTCTCATATTTATCTCATAACCCATTGTTACCAAAAATGTCGCTTCATCAGTTACAAAACCAGACAGTGATGACAAATTGGCAAATAAGTAAGATAGGACACCAACCAAAGAAAGACTTATTAAAGTTCCTATCACAGCGACATGTGATTTTTTGTTTCTGCCGTATGTAATATAAGTCATACAAACAAAAGCCAAGCCACCAATTACAATAGCAGAAAATAAAGGATTAAAACCCGCCAAAATCATCGGCGCCAAAATAAAAATAATTATTAACAATGAAACCAAAAGACCTAACAAAGCTTTTAGACCTTGTTTACGATATAAAACTAAAATTAAAACAATAAATAAAAATATTAAAAAATAAATAGGAGCACGTCTAATAACATCTACAATCATAAATCTTTCCTCACCATTTTCCATTATCAATTTATTTACCAAAACCTTGTCACCTACTCGCAAACTAAGATGCTGATCTGTTTCTACTGATTGATCAACGGTGATTCTCTCACCTAATTTTGTTTCAACTCTTATAAAATTTTCTGTACTATCAATAATCTCAGCTTTTTGTAGATTATCATTTTCAAAATCCAAAGACTGCCCACATACAGTCTGAGGTAGTAAAATAAATAAAAAAATAAAAAATAAAATCTTTTTCATGTGACAACATTATACACTAAAAACACCTTCTAAAAAAGCAACGACCCAGGGCTCCAATCCTGGGTTTTACGTCTCTCCTAAATTGTTTTCTACCGACTAAACGACAGAACAACACATCAACAGATGAATGAAATGAGTGCGTCGATGATGCGTATGGCGATCCACGCGAATACCGCTGCCAGGATATCGTCCAACATCACACCGAACGCTTCCCAGAAACCACCCCTATCTTCGAAGTATGCATCCGCACGTTTGATGATCTGCGGTGGCCACTTGGTAATGTCGAAAACGCGAAACAGCACGAGCGAGGCCAAGAGAGGCCAGAACATCGTACCCCACCACTCCATCTCGGACAGGTGTACGCACCAAACAAGCAGTACGATAGCGAGAACCTCGTCGATCGTAATACGACGAAAATCGAACCTTCTTTCGGTCCCGTCATGACCGAAGCTTTTCTCACCACCTTCGGCCGGCAGAACGACATGATTCATGTACTGGACTGCGATAGGTATTGAAAGAGTGCCGACAACAGCGACCAGCACGGTGACAATGCCCAGGGTATAGACATCCCAAATCGGGATGATGAAGATGGACCAGGCCGCAACAGAGCCCACGGTACCACCGCTGACATCACGGGCAAACTGTTTCTTGAACCCAAACCTACGCTGGAACCAACGCAAAATCTCACCGAGCCAGACACCCGAGTAGAAAAAAGTAGCCACCACGTAAGCCAACCACGCACCACTATTTTTGAACATCGGATTACTCCATCCGTCAATTGCACTTTACTCCGAAATACAAAACAACCTTATCATAAGATAAGGTTGTTGTCAATTGTTTTTCCAATAAAAAAATAGGTATAAAATCTGAGCGCCTACCTACTCTTGCCTTGCGACTACCATCGGCGCAAATGAGCTTAACTTCTGTGTTCGAGATGGGAACAGGTGTACCCTCATCGCAAAAAGCACCCAGATTCTATACCTATTTAAGTATAGTTATTTTTTTATGTAATATGATATGTACAAAATTTAAAGCACCGCTTTGTGTTTCCGTAGTACACTCCGACTTATTAGTACACCTTGGCTCAACCCATTGCTGGGCTTACACCTAGTGCCTATCAACGTCCTCGTCTCGAACGAGTCTATAATGAATATTTATCTTAGGAACGGCTTCGCACTTAGATGCTTTCAGCGCTTATCCGCACCGAACTTAGCTACCCGGCGATGCTCTTGGCAGAACAGCCGGTACACCAGAGGTTCGTCCATCCCGGTCCTCTCGTACTAGGGATGAGTTCCTGCAATATTCGACGACCACAGCAGAGAGGAGACCGAACTGTCTCACGACGTTCTGAACCCAGCTCGCGTACCGCTTTAATAGGCGAACAGCCTAACCCTTGGGAGCTTCTTCACCCCCAGGAT
>Ga0075122_10000259_pt1 | contig 44267 bp, 28 predicted proteins | sample AntAceMetag02UKB_FD_69790 | JGI IMG/M metagenome (GOLD analysis project Ga0075122, IMG submission 69790) | Saline lake microbial communities from Ace Lake, Antarctica - Antarctic Ace Lake Metagenome 02UKB | ecosystem: Environmental > Aquatic > Non-marine Saline and Alkaline > Saline | place... | reverse complement strand
ACTGCAGTAGTATTAATTGGAATTATAATTTGGTTCTTGCCATCATTTCAAGAAGCAGGCTCAGGTCTAACAGATGTTGGTGATAATACAGGTACTGCTGATGCAATAACTGTAATTAAGTGTGACGATTATTGTGATACTGCTCAGGCAAAAATAGATGCAACAGGTAGTAATTATTGTACGGATAAGGATTGTTACGACTCAGGAACATACAAAGTTGCTTGCGTAGGTGTAGCAGACAGTGGTGGCGATGCATGTGATGATGGTGACTATTCAGCCGACGTTGCACAAGAAGCTATTGAAGCAAAATGTGATGCGTTCTGTGTTACTGCAACTGCATTAGCGAGTACAGCATGGGCTACGAGTGATTATTGCACAGATACGGATTGTTTTGATAGTGTGCAAGAAGTTAGTTGTGCTGGTGTAACTAGTTGTTAATAATTGAGAACCAAGAAATCCAAAACAGGAATTTTTTCTATTTTTAAATTTTATTTTAAAATAATTACATAACCATTATATATATCAGACAAATTATATTAATATGAAAAAAGGAGAAATCGCGTTTACAACAATTGTTACACTTGTAATTGTCGCAGTTGTTTTGATTGCAATTATTATTTGGTTCTTACCTGCTTTTTCAGACACAACAAAAGATGTCGATAATATTAAAGATGCAAGCGGAGTAGGTGGCTCAGAAATATCTGAATTAAAATGTAATCGTCTGTGTTCAAGTGCAGAAGATGATAAAAACGATTTAGTTGAGTTTGATGAATGCGCATCTGATTTTTGTACTGATTCTAATGATTGTGCAAATATTGTTACGTGTGATATAATGTGTACTGGCTGTCCAAGCGTAAATTAATATGGAATTACCAAAATTTAATAAAAAAGGCGGAGTTGAGTGGTATTGGATAATTATTGGTATTGTTATTATCATTGTTGTTGCAATCTTTTTATTAATTATGTTCACAGAATATGGTGCAGGTGTCCGAGATGCATTTGATAATTTAATGCGCATTGGAACAGATACATCTACTCTGTAGGTATTAATTATGCAGTCCAAAAAAGCAATATCCAATATGATTCTATTACTAATATTGGGTTCTGTATTGGCAATTCTTGTTCTGCTATTTGTTTTCGGAGTTTTTGATGATTATCTTACTCCGTTAGATGAATCAACAAAAGATTTTTCTGAAAAAACAAGTGATTCTTCTGCAATCGATATAGTTTCAGAGCACGGTGATTTTCTTCGCGATACTTTGTTTATGTCCCATTGCGGTAATGTTAATTGTGAAGTTGATAAAGAAGAAAATTGCTATAATTGTCCAGAAGATTGTGGATGTGATGAAACACAATGCTGTTCACCTGCGGAGGCAGAGTTCGAGCGTGGATGTTTTGATGATAAAGCTTCGTCGCAAGATGAAACTGAAATTTGTTGTAGTTTAGAAATGAAATCAGGAGATTGTTGCGTAGATTCTGATTGCGGAGATCCTGAAACAAATATCTGCGATGCAAATACTTGTAGAGAACGTAATGCTTGTGAATTAGCTAATTACGGATATACTTTAGATTGGGTATATCCTTTAGGAATAACTTTTACAACATCAGATATTTTTGACCCAAGCAATTCATGTGACGATTGTATAAATACAAATAATTTAAAAATTAATTTGAATTATGCGAAAGATGATTATAATGAAGATGTTATTCTTTGCGTATCTGATTTTGATGGTTATGTTTTGAATGCAAATGATGATAAATATTGTTATGGAAGTACTGCTGTGCAGTGTCCTTCGGGCATGTGTACCTCAGATGGGTGCAATATTGGAGATTGCGATGTAGATTCGGAGTGTGGAACTGGAGAAATATGTACAGTTACACATGAATGTGTTGATGGATCTAAATCTTCAGGTGAACTGTGTTATACAGATGAACAATGTATGTATGCGTCTGATTGCGTATGTATTGGAAGTACTTGCGTAGATAATACGTGTTGTATTGGCTTTTGTGAGTATGCAAGAAGTCCCGAAGCAGAATATTGCGAAGATTCTTTAATTTATGCCGAGTCAGTTTTAGATTTATATGACATTAGATGTTTAGATGAACCTGGAAAATGTAGTGATGGAAACTCTTGCATCGATATTCCAAATAATAATTGTGTTACGGTTAATGGTTATTGTATTGAGCAAGGCGGAAATGTTGATTGGTTTTGCTATGCAGGAAAATGGTCAAAAGCAGTATCTGATTCAACAACACATTGCGATAGTAACGTTATTAGTAATATTGAAGAAGTTAATACAGGTGGCGTAATAAGTTATAAATGGACTTATCGTCATATGAATGCCGAATATAAAGATTACTTATCTTTTACTAAAAGTAGTTACTCAACAAATGTTGAATGTTATATTGAGGGAAAATGTAGTGATGGAAACTCTTGCATCGATATTCCAGATAATAATTGTGTTATGGTTAATGGTTATTGTGTAACATCTGGAACGACGTACCCTTCTTGGGTATGTAATTTAGGTAAATGGGCGTACCTTGAATAAATGTAGAAAAGTTTATTACAAAGTTATGTTTTTTATTATATAACTATGATGTCTAATAAAGGGGAAATGAGTTGGTCAATTAAGCTAATTGTATTGGCTATGATTGTTTTAATTTTTATGATAATAATTTTTATGGCATGGGAAGATTATAGTACTGAAATTAAGATGAATACAGAGAAAACAGTTAATACGGTTGATTCGGATATTGGTGACGATATACTTGCGTTAAGAGACAGACCCTCATATTTATCAGGTAATTTATTAAGAAACCCTTCATTTGAACGAGATGCACTTTGGGTATTTGCAGAAGGTTCAGAGCGAATATCTACTGATTTTGTAAAAGGGGATTTTTCTGCACAAATTTACTCAGAAACTAACTCCGGGGACGCTAATTTTGGCGAAATTACTCTTTGTTCAAGTGATTTATGGTCAGCAGAAATCCGTGAGTATAAACGATGTATGTTGTCGGCTAATATAAAATCAAATACCTTTTCAAGTATAAATTATGCACGTATTGGATCTAATGATTGGACAGTTGATCTAAATGATGACGAGTCCAATTGCGAAGAATTTAATGATGATATTAAAAAGTCTGTTTGTACATTTAATTCATATAAATATTTTATGGCAACAATTCCTGCAGATGATTTATGGCATAAAGTTCAATGGGAATTTGATGTTCCGCAAGATTCTAATGATTTAAATTGTGTTATTTTAACTTCAGCTTATCCTGAAGAAGAAAATGCCAATTATTTGGAAGGAACTGAAGTATTTTTTGATGACGTTGCAATTGATTGTTCTAAAAAATAAGCCGAAAAGTTTATTACAAAAACTTGCTTAGTTAATTATGTTGTCTAAGAAAGGAGATATTACTGCAATTAAGCTTATTGTAGTTAGTGTGCTTATAATTATTATATTTATTACTCTTATTATGTATTTTAGTAAAGGTTTTGATGCAACAAAAGATGATACAAATAAGTTAATTGATACAGCAGACCCTGGCGATGCAATAGAAGATACTAAGTTACTTCTTTACTGTGGAAATGGTGAGTGTGAAATAGATAAAGAAGAAAACTGCCAAAACTGCATAGAAGATTGTGGGTGTGATGAAGAACAATGTTGTTACCCAGACCCAATTGAATTTGATAGAGGATGTATTGATGAAGCAGGAACTTCAATAGATAATACAAAAGTTTGTTGTAATCATGTACTTGAACATGGAGAATGTTGCGAAGATTCTAATTGTGCTTCAGATGAATATTGTTATAATTATATTTGCGAGGCTAATTGTGGTAATCATTTCATTGACGTAGGTGAAATGTGTGATGATGGTAATACAAACCGGCACGATGGTTGTTCGAGAGTATGTACGATTGAATCAGGGTGGAATTGCGAAGGTGAACCAAGTCATTGTTCATTAGGATCACAAGGACAATGTATTGATTTATGCCCTCTTAGACCAAATGAAAATTCCTGCGAAAGAAAATCTGGGTGTATTTATGAATGTATAAATGAGCAATGCTCAAGTTGGGGCGCTTTTCAATGGTGTTCCTGTGTTCAAGGATTTTGTGTGCGAGCATTAGATACAAATTGTGAATCCTTTACCCTTGAGTCAGATTGTCAGTCTAACATATGTGATTGGGTAGTAAGGTGATTGGGTAATATTATATTACGAAACATTTATTACAAACTTAAGTGTTGTAAAATATGAAAGGACAAGCAGGTATGAGTTCTGGAACAATTGTTAAAATATTACTCATGATTGCAGGATTTATGATTATGTACGTGTTGTATGTTTATTTTTCTGATTCAAGTAAATTTGCTGTAGATGAGTTTATTTTATCTGCTCTTAAATAATGAAATTTAAAAAAATGAATAAAAAAGGTGAGGAAAGTGATGCATTATCTCACAGTAGTTTACTTATCTTGGGAATTGTTGGAGCAGTTCTGATTTTTACAGTTTTAGTTTTTGTTGTATCTCGTGCAAGTGGAACCATGTTAGATAGTGCATGTAGATTTAATGTTGAACTTGCTGAAAATATGGGTGGTCAAATCTCAGGTGTTGTTTCAGACTCAGTACTTATGGGCACAGGTGGCACTGTTGGTGGAGTCGTTACTACTGCTATTGTAAGTGAGCTTTTGTTTTTTTGTAATATGGAATCTATTGATATAGGTGACGCATATAATAAAGTTGATTGTAATGATTTTATTGATTTTGGTGAAGATACGGGATTTAGTTTAAGTAAATGTCCTTCAAATGATGCAGATGAATGTCAATATAAAACTAATTGTAAATCCAATAAAAATAGTCTGGAATGGAAAAAACGCTCTGCAGCAAAAACTTATTTTCATTTAATTGAACGATGTTTTTACAAATCATCACAAACACCTTATACAAATATAAACTGTTTTTATATGGGTGACTCTTCACAATTTGATGCAAATACTTTTGAGATGGTGCCTTATACTCGTTCATATTATAATCGTGACTTAACTATTGCAGAACATTTATACTCAGCAGATATTGTTGTTCAAAATTGGCCACCAATATATATTGGATGGTTTTCTTCAGATAATAGTTTATTCAAAGGATTCAGTGCAAGTTTTTCTGATGACGATTCAATAAGTGGACCATTGACAATAAATATGGATAAAAGTGATATGCTTAAATCAAACGGATATGTTTATGTAGGTGACCCAATTAAGAGTAATAACTTCGAACTTCCATCTATAGATAGTTTTAAATTTCCACTTGGGCCTGTAGAATACGACTAAATTTTACAATTCAACAGGTTTTGTTTTATTATCTTCTGGAATTATCTTTACATATTGCCACAAATCTGGACGTTCATCGTCATTTGCGTGTATTGATGGGATATCAATTATAATGTGCGTATCATTATTAGTTACTTTCCTAACAGTTTGTTTAATTTGCCACCAAAGAGATGTATTACGATCTTGTTTTCCAAATTCATATATGCCCATTTCACAGTTATCTTGATGAGTTACAAAACCGGTAAATGTATATGAATCATTGACACCATCACCTGTATAATCACGATTATTCCCAAACGCAAGTACGTTAATGCTACCATGAACAATTACTGAGTCTCCTTCTTGGACCCCATTTCTTTGTTCAATAGTTTTTCCTAACTCGTTATCGTATCTTATTGTTGTTCCACTTAAAAATTGTTGATCAGCGTTTTTCCAAATATGAAATTCTTCACCTACATATTCATCATCCGAGTGGCTATTACTTTCAATACAGCCTGCAGTAAGTGTTACTGCAGTTGCACTAGCAAATAATCCTGCTCCGAGAATTGCTTTAGTTTTTTGGTGCGTAGGTTCAGTTTGAACAACGCCATGTTTTGCAAATTCTTTGCGCGTTGCCAATGTATCACTAATTGAATCAATAATTTTCGGGATTATTGGATAATATATACCTGAGACTGAACGATTTTGATTATAATTTGCTTTAAAATGACCTTCTATCGGTGATTTTGAGGTATTTTTTAGTCCACCGAAAAGTCGTGATAATAAACTGGGTTTTTTTGTTTTATAACCCGTTTCAGTTATATTTCCGGCAAGAATTTGTTTTTTATGCCAAGCTTTATCTTCAGTAATTGCTGAAAAATAAGCAGTTTGTTCAAATGCTCGGTCATCAAAAGTCAAACCTTCAGTATTACATAAAACTACGAGGTCCATAGCATCTTGATATAACCAACCATTTTTACCAGTATGTACAAGTTGCTCACCAATTGAGTAATTCGCACTATTTGGATCAGTTACTTCTTCTATTTTCCAAGGAAGCTTGTATTTTTCAATCATTTCTTCAGCATTATTTAAGCTGTCCATTAAAAGTTCAGGTAGTTCTAAAGAATCTTTTTCAGCTATGGCTTGCTGAAATGCTTTGCCAAACATAACATCTTCTAATTGTATTTTGTTACCTTTTTCATCTCGAGTATTAAATGCAATGTCTTGAAGTTTAGTTACATTGTGATATAACTCAGAAGTATTTCCTAAATGTCTAATTTGATTTCCAACTAATTTAAATGGCGCATTATAAGTAGTTATTATCTCTTGTGCTTGCGTTTCATGACTTGTAAGTGTAGTATCTATCATATAAAACTAAGAACAAAACGCATAAAAACCTATCTATTTTTGTGAGAACACCCATCTAATTAGTAGATACGTTTTAGAAGAGTTTATATTAAATTTCAGACATATTTATTATGTTAAAACGTGGCGTATCAGATATACCTGTTTGGGAAATTTCTTTTATATTATTTGCAATAGTTACAGGGTATTTTATTTGGTATATTTTTATGCAAATTAAATAGTCCGAAGAGTTTATATTAAATATATGTTCTTTATTATATGAATCAAAAAGCAAGTTCAGATAATTTTCCAATAATGATTGTTTACTTGTTATTATTTATGGCTGTACTAGTTATTATGGGTACAGTTTTACTAAATTTCGTTAAATAATGGGATCAGTATTAGAAGTCGGTGTAACTATTGCAATCCTACTCGGTTTAGGAGTAGTGCTTATTGTAGGTGTAAAAATCGGACTTCTGGCAGATCATGGACCGGGCTACATTGCGACAAATATTGCATTAACTATGGATTCCGTTGCTGCCGCTCCTGAAGAAACATATGTTCAATACACTTTTCCAAAAGATAATTGGAAAAAAAGTTTTATGCATTGGGCAAGCTGGAGCCCTGATGATGGCTCACAAGGTTTAAACCCAACAAATCGAGAATATATTGTTGCATCATTAATATTAGATGATGATGAGGTTACGGTATCTCGTTTTTCTATTTGTGAAGAACAGGAACAGAAAACAATTGAAACATTTAAAGAGTTATTAAGCGTAGCACCCGCATTTATTTATAATGGCGCAGTTGAAGTTGGGACCGCAGTAGGCGATGTATTTATTAGTGGTTTAAAAATTATTAACGAACTAAGAGATCGATTTTCTATCCTAGGTTTCGTTGTTGGAAATCATAATCAACTTGATTTTTCTGATAAATATTTACTTGAAGAAAAATCAGAACAAAATAAACTTATGAGCATTACGGGTTTTTCCTCTTCAGAAAAAGCGATTGCACTTATCAATGAACAAAGAAAAAGTTCAAAATTTTCTAAGTCCGAGTTAATCTATTATAATTATCCAAATCGTTGTATTTATATCGGTTTTGAAGATTTTTGCGCAGCAGGATTGGTTGACAACGCGGAAAAAATCGGGGGTGAGGTAACTCGGAAGGTGGTTGATGGAATTAATAAGTATTATCTTGGCGATGATGACATTACCTTAGACAAAGCAACAAATGAAGCTATGAGTCATATATATGGTAAGAGCAAGAATACTTATGAATATCCCGAAAATATTGCATTTAGAAAATCTGCGGGAAATATTCGTATTGGAGTAGATTGTGGAGGTGAAACATTCAACTTATTCAAATAGTTCAATATTTTCTAAAATGTTAATTAAAGGTAAAAAAGGTCAGGGTTGGGAAGTTAAATTAATTTCATTAATTGGATCTATGGGTGTTTTTGTATTTGGTGTGATAATGTTAATTAACCCATTAATTCAAGATTATTTTGTTGTAACTGGCTTTTCACTAAGTGAGCTTACGTATGATATTAAAGCTACTCGGATTATTACTGCACCTGAATGTTTAGCATATCAAGATGACAATAATTTTGTTCATGCAGGTATTATTGACTTGGAGAAGTTTACTAAGAGTAATATTCTTTCATGTTTAACTAAAGATGGTTCAGCAAAGTTTAAACTAACCTTAACTGAACAAGATGGAACTAGTACAATACGTTGGACTGCAGAAAAACTAAAATCTGAACCACAAATATATGTGGTTAATTATTGGGAAAATAATATATTGAAAACAGGTACACTGGAGGTCATTTTATGAAAAAAGGTAATTTTGATTTAGCAACATTTCTTTTTTCAATTATAATTATTGGATTAATGGGTATAAGTGTTATGATTATGAGACCAAATACTAACTTGGAATTTTATTATTTAGTAGAAGGTGCTACGCGGTTTCAGGGTTGTGATGTAACTCTTTTAAGCATGTTACGTTCACCCGTTCAATTAGATGAGGGATATGCGGAATATGATTTTGCAGATGCTTTGGCAATGTCTGATTCAGATGAACAGGATATTATTATTGACAAAGCTAATGAGATATTGGCAGGCATATATGGTACGCAAGATGTAGATGAGGATAATATAATCGTCCAAGAAAATATTATTGAAATGTACGCAGGTATTGGTGATTATACAAAACCATTTTGCACACAATATCTACCAACAATAGAAGATGGGAGAAATTTGGAGGTCGGTTTAATTGATAACTCTGAATAAAAAAGGGTCACTGATTGATATTGGAATTATGTTTATTTTAATATTCGTTGCAATTGTATTTATTCGCTCAAATAATTTAGCTTTAACTGAAACAACTGAAATTGGGGCAGACCAAATACATTTACTAAACAGTTATACTGTTGCTGAAGGTGCACGATTTTATTTAGAAAAATATATGAAATATTCAGCTTTACAAGTTATGGACGCTTATCTAGATGACTTCGAAGGTAGTTGCGAAACTAATTTAGCAGGGTTTGAGACGTTGGACATAAATGAAATCGATTTTGAAACCCCTGATGATTTGCGGTCAGAAAATATGGGTTTAACTATTCAATACCCAGGAATTACTTTTAAAAAAGACGGTGCTACGTTTACATTAGTAGTTAGCGATTCAGATAAGTTATCTGTAATACGCGATTCTAAGCAGTTTAAAATAGTTACAGAAATAAAACTAGATGGTTTAGCATATGAATTTACTTGTGACGATTATGATCAATTTTATGACTAGCTTTCTTTTTCCGATTTGAATATAATTTTGCAGCACCTACGCCGACAATACCTGCGCCAATTGCAATTGGCATTATATTAATTTGATTTGTATTGTTATCAGGTGCTTTTGGTAAATCGTAAGAGGTTTTCTGACCAGCAGTTACGGTATGCGAAACTGAATTTGAATTAAAGTTATTATTTTTTTCAGCAAAAACTCGTCCATCTACTTGACCCGAATCATACGCGATACTGGCTAGTTGTATATTTTCATTGGGTGTAAAGAAAAATTGCGGATGACTATCTTTTCCAGAGTAAAAGCTATTTAACATATCTGTAACATCTTCACCATCAAAATGGCCTATTCTTTGTCCATCAGGTGAAACAATTTGCAAATAAATTGGACAATAAAATACGCCATATGAACTATCTCCGAGGTTTTGTTGCAAATCACGAATATTTTCTTCAATAGTTATCGGATGTATGCCAGTTTTTAATTGATAATAAAAACCTTCTTTATCATATCCACTTAAGGTGTATTCTAATTCACCATATTGTTGTACGGCTGAATTTAGTATTTCACCTAAACCGACGGTACCAGTTAATAAATCTGCAAAATTAAGGTTAATTTCGCCTGCTTCAACGCGTGTAACATATGTTCCATCTTCATTTGGGATAATATCAAATGGAATACTTTGTCCATTTTGTGTTTCTAAATTTAATTGAAGATTGGTTAATTTATTAGATTTAATCACGCCATGTACTGTATTATCTATTGCTTTAGGTGTAACTTGAATTGATTGGTCAAACGCATATTTGAATACACCAATTAAATCACCTTGTGTAAATGGCTCAATTGGGTCAATTTTTGTTATAGTATAATCTTGTGGTGAGATTGTTTTAGGCATATTTAGACGATATGTTATAAAATGCGTATTATTGAAACCAATAATAATATCGCTTTCAGGTGAAATTGCTTCAACTAAAATACTTCCAAGCAAACTTTCTTTTGTTTTATAGGTATTTGCCGAGTCTTTAGTAGACCATAAACTTGAGCTTACCCCTTGTTTTTCATTATCAATATATTGCGTAAGTAAATAATTTTTAATTGCAAGAGTAATTGGACCATCCGTAACGTGCGATATTTCATTTAATTTATTATCTTTTTCTTCAAAAATACTTGTTGAGCTTTGATTTGTGTAATAGTCTGACCCAGTAGTGAATATTAATTTATTATCAATATAATTTACTGAAATAAATATTGAACTTTCAGGTTTTTCAACAGTATTTGATGAAGCAATTCGATTCAGCGAACTATCTATTGTGTGCAAACGTACTTGCGTTGTATTCAGAACTTCGATTTCATATAATTTATTTTGATTATTGTTCGGATTTAGGATATTTTTTGTAGTGCTACTTATTTCATTTAAATTATTATCCAAAATTAAGCTTTCGCCATTCATATAAATATTTCTTACGAGTAATTTATCGTTACTTAGTCTAACTAATCCGAGGTAATCATTTGAAATTATTTTTCTTTGATCTAAATTCGGTGATGTTGGATCACTTATATCAATTTTTGATATACCCCAATCTCCATCAACTTTGTCAAATAAATAGGCTGTTTTTCCAGATAAAATTACTTCCATTGAGTTTTCTGAAGAATAATTACCAATTATGTCAATATTTGCAGGGTCGCTTATGTTTAATATTTTTAAGCCACTATCGGATATATAGAGATAACCATCTTTTTCAATCATATGATCAAATAATCTTCCGGGAGTTGAATCAAGCATTTCAACTAAATTGGTCGAGGTATTATCTGTAATCTGACGATTGCCTTCTGCATTTATATCAATATAATCATTAATCTCCAAAGTTTCATGACTTGTTTTAGTATCAATCACTTTATCAGAATCATTTGAAAAATAATCTTTAACTAAAGCAAATATCGGGCTTAGCATCGGACTTATTACCATAAGCCCAACTGCACCTAGGCTATATGCTTTTAGGGCAGTAGGTGATTTTAATTTTTCAATAAATTTTCTCATACGCCCCGGATTTGCTTGTTCAGGTGTTTTAGTGGTAAAAGAACTATCAAAGAACTGTGAAAAAGTAGGATTAGCTTCATTTTGACCTGCAAAATATCTAATATTAAATGGAACGTCATTAGTCAATGCAAAATCTCTCATTAAACTAACTTGGTCAGTAAATTCTTCAGCATCAACATTAACTAAGTTTGATTGAGTTTTATTAATCTGAATTTGTTTGCACTCAAATTTACCTAAATTAAAATTGAAAATAAAATCAAAACCCGCTTTTTTTGAAAGCTCTGCTAGCTTTGCAATTGTACTAAATTCTCTTAGTGAGTAGTACCTATTTGTCATATTAAGGGATATATTATGACTTAAGTAACTGTTTTAAATGTTTCAATTTCTACTTATGCTGGCCATATCGCCAATAATGAACAATTGCTGCAACGCTTGTCATTACAGTTAAAAAAACTAGAACACCGGCCATCCATTGCGCAATAAGTGTATCTAAAACTAATAATTGTGCAACACCCCATGCAACTAACGCAATAGCGAAAATAACTAAGCTATACGATACTTCAGCAAATGCTTCAGCTTGATGATCCATAAGTTATGTGCTACACCATATTATATAATATTTCCGCAAGATTAGCGTAGAACCTAATATAGTAACATTTAAAAACTAAATTCAACGAATACTCTATGGCCAAACTAAGAAATGCCAATGCATACCGAAGAATTAAACGAGCATATACTCGAATGTCTAAGTATAAGCGAAAATCGTTTATTAAGGGAGTACCGGGCTCAAAATTACATTTATTAGATTCAGGCAATCTTCAAGATAAGTTTCCATTAAAATTCAAGTTAATTGCTACTAAAGATATTAATTTAAGGCACAATGCTTTAGAAGCAGGTAGAATGACTGCAACACATACTCTTGCTAAACAATATGGTAAAAGAGGTTTTGCAATGCATGTCCATGCTTTTCCACATCATATTATGCGAGAAAATGCTTTAGCTACTGGTGCTGGAGCAGATAGAATGCAGACTGGAATGCGAAATTCTTTTGGTAAGCCAATTGGTCGTTCTTGTCCTGCTAAAAAAGGAAAAGTTATTTTTTCAGTAGATGTTCCAGAAAATGGTGCAGTTCATGCAAAAAATGCACTGAGAAAAGCTTCAGCTAAATTTCCAATTGCATGTAAAGTTGTTCAAGCATAATTATTTTCTCTACCCTATACAAACTTTTTAATCAGATAATGTGTTCTTATTATATGGACAAATCTTTGATTCACTGGTTGAAAAATCTATCCTTATCTGACGCAGATTATTTTGGTGAAAAGGTAGCATATCTTGCAGAATTATATAATCATAAATTACCTGTACCAAATGCTTTTGTTATTGATTCCAAATTTTATGATGGTATAATACACGCATTCCGCACAGAAATCGAATCTGCCCTTTCAATGGTTTCAGATCTTAAAAGTGCATACGAAGCATCAAATACAATAAAAACCATATTTTCAAGATTTACGATTACTCCAGAAATTCAGAATTTATTATTAGATAATTATAAAAAAATCAATGAGCACCCTGACCATGAAAATATGAGTGCATTAACTAGACAATTAGTTACGTCGGGTCGAGATTTACCGTTTTTAGCTATTCGACTTTCACCTACAAAGAATTTTCCATTTCAGTTTGAATCGTCACTTAATGTTTATGGAATTGAGCAAGTTTGTGAAGGATTAAAGAGTGCACTAGCCTCGATTTTTTCGCCATGGGCTATATACTATCGGTATAAACACAATATAGGTCATTTTGATTTTTCAGTTTCAGTAATTGTACAGAAAATGGTTCATGCAGTTAAATCGGGTGATATGTTTACAATTGATCCAATTAAAAATTCAAAAACAGATATATATGCGCAAGTTATTTGGGGCATGAATGCAGGAATGTTGCACAATCCAGCAGTTTTTGTATTTAATAAGCAAACAAATGTAGTAAATTATGTTAAAGAAGTTAATCAGCAAAAATACTATACAAAAAATGCGCAGTTTGGTGAATTATTATTAGAAACATTGCCTTCAAATTTATCTCCGTCACCAACTCTTTCAGAAGGTGAACGTAAAGCTCTATCAGATTTGTCTGCGCAAGTTGAGAGTATCATGAATTTTCCACAATATATCGAATGGGCAATTGTTCGTAATTCAATTCATATTTTGCAAACTAGACCGATTACACAATTATTTAGTAAACCCCTAATTTATACCGATAAAGGCATTTTAATAAATAATTTAACGTCTGAGGGACAAGCTACATTAATTTCAACTAATGATGATTTTCAAAAGTTTACTACGGAGAGTATCCTTGTGACAAATGAATCTGAAAGAGAGTTGTTCCCATATTTAGTTCAAGCAAAAGGTTATGTTTGTGGTTCTACGGGTTTGACTTCACCAGCAATTCAGATTTGTAAAGATTTTTCAGTTCCAGCAATAATACAAAATAATACTAAATCCATTGAAGATGGACAAGATATTAAATTTAGTGGAAATTCGCTTGAAATAATTCAACCAATACAACAATCATCTGAACAAACAAGTTCATCTGATTATGGTGCTTCAAACACAACTGATGAATCTAATTCTTCAGAAAATACTTATTTATCAGGTTCAGAAGATATGCATGATTTTAAGCATCTTATATTTCAGTTTGAGCAACTTGAACGAAGTTTAACTGAGCAAGTTTCAAAAGAAGCACAGAGACGTGCTGCAGGTGAACATACGTCTGAAGAAGATTTTAAACGGTCACAATTAGTTTCCGAGTTAGAATGGCAAATACGTAATCTTAAACGTAAGCTTGAAGAAGCTAATCAATTGTAAAATATTTATTTCTATTTTTGTGTTTTATATCTAGAAAACCCGCAATAGCCGCAGCATCTAGCCACGCATGAGCATAATTAATGGCTGCAAAAGCAGTTACGAAGTCCCCTTTATCTTCAAAATGATTAGCATCTGATAAGTATCTAGAGCAAAAATCAATATATTTTTCACAGATTTTTTTATCTTTAGCACTAATATCCGCTTTAATTTTAACCATATTAAGTGCTTTTTCTGTTAATTTCTTATATTTCGCAAGTTTTGCTTGAGTAACTGTCCGCTTAACCATATATTTATAAACTTTTTTTCATTTATATATTTATGGAAGTTGATTTTGAACTTAATAAAATTGTAAATGCAATTAAGAAATCTAATGCAAAGAAAGTTTGTATTCAATTACCAGATGGTTTAAAACCAAAAGCAACTAAAATTGTTGATATCTTAAAGAAAAAAACTAATGCCGATGTTCAGGTTTGGTTTGGAAGTAATTTTGGGGCATGCGATATTCCCTCCCAGTTATCTAATTTAAAATTTGATTTAGTAATTAATTTTGGTCATTCTAAAATTTAATCCATGTTTTTGTTTTGTTATAGTAATAAATTATATTTATATAGAACAGAGTATATAGGTAGTCAACTTAAATTATAGGTGAAAAGCAATGTTAGGTTTTGAAGGAACACTTGGTGTAGGTATTGGCCTACTTTTGGGATTAGCATTCTTGAAATATAGTGGTTACGTTGATTTAATCAAAAAAGAGTTAAGTTACGTTGCATCCGGAGCAGTATTCTTACTTCTTGGCGCAGTAGTCAAGACAGCAGAGGGAGTACAAGTTATCGGTCGTATCGTTCCTTGGGTCGAATTGATCTTCATAGTAATTGCATTTGTTTTAGTGCTAATCGGAGCCATTACGATGGTTTTCCAAATCTTTTCAAAGATTAAATAGATAGATTTGGATTTTTCTTTTTTTTTAAATTTTAATCATTATAGACGTAATTTATTTAATAGTTGGGAGTATATTTCTCAGATGTTTGAAGAAGGAAAAATCGTTCTTGCAAAGTCTGTAATTTTCAATGAAGATTTTGAAAAGTTCTTAGATGATATTATTGAGTTGAAATTTGTCACAATTGAGGTAGGTATGGGTTTAGATAAAAATGATTACTATAATAATGACTTACAATCAGTATTTCTTAATCGTTTAGTTGAGTTAAAAGCTATTTTAGTTTCTAAGAAGATACCTTTACGTAATATTCGATTACATGTTCCCGTAGGTTCAAGATATGATGACGTATATCCTGAATGGGACAAAGCTACACGTAAATTCTATAATACCTTTCAATTACTTGAAGCATTTATTTTAAAAGCAAATAAATTAGGATTTAGATCATTTGTTATTCATCCAGCAAGGGTCTGTGTTGAAATGCGTGTTGGTGATAAATCATATATTCATGATAGTGAAAAAGCAATTAGCGATTATTATATGGGCTTGCTAAAACTTAGAAAAAGTATTGCGGGAATTATTTACCTTGAATGGATGCCTAAAAAACCATATAGTTACAATACTACGGTGTATCGTAAATTTTTAGGTGTTGGTATGAGACGTTATAAAAAAATACTTCAGATGACTGGCATTCAACCATTATTGGATACAGGTGTTTTCGAATCAATTGAAGAATTTAAGATTGCACAAGCAACATTAGCACGTGCTGGCTTTCCCGTAAAAGCTATACATATACAACAAGATTACCGTAAAGCACACCATTTTAATCTTACTAACGAACAATTTAGGAAAGTGGTTAATGATTTCGCAGGTGTAATTGTTGATGAAGGATTTTATAAAACAAGATTTACAGAAGCTCAACTGCATAATATTTTATTCAACGATAACGGAGATATTCGTGAACATAATCTGCCTCGTAATCGACAGATAGCTAAATTAAAAGGATACTTTGATATTATTGAAAAAAAAGGGAAAGTACATTATGCGTTTAGATTGAGATAGATTAACCTTTTAAATATATTTTACAGTATATACTATGCAAACTATGTTCATTGAAGCAAGGTCAGATCAAGATATTGTTAAATCAATTAGAAAAAATCTTAAACAAATTCAGAAATATCAAATAATTGGATTATTTACAACAGTCCAACATATTGGACAATTAAATAAAGCTAAAAAATATCTTGAATCACAAGGTTTGAAAGTTTTAATTGGTAAATCAAAGAAAACGAAAGATTGTCAAGGACCTTGTACTACGTATGCAGGTCAAATACTTGGATGTGATGCAACTGCATCAAAATCCATGAAAGTTGATGCTTTTCTATATATTGGTACTGGCGAGTTTCATCCAATTGAGATTACTATTGAAACAAGTAAACCGGTGATAAAAATTAATCCATTTTCTATGCATATGAAAGTGTTTACTGAACAAGACAATAGGAAATATCTTGCTAAACAAGCAGCAAGAGTGGATAAATTAAAACAGGCTAATAAAGTAGGAATTATTCTGTCAACAAAGCCAGGTCAATACAAGCCAAACTTAGCTAAAAAAGTACAAAAGAGATTTTCAAACACATATACATTCATTTCAGATATAATCACTGCAGAAAACATGCTAAATTTTCAAGACATTGATGTTTGGATAAATACTGCTTGTCCAAGACTTGTTGAAGATTCCTGGCCACGAACATTAATTAATGCAGAGGAGTTAATTTAGTTAGTAACGCGTAGATTAATCTTAAAGACATTTCTGTTATTGTAATTAAGGAGTAAATAATTATTATATACTATGGTTATATATTCTATATATGAGTATGTATAGAAAGAGTGGGCTCTATAGAGTATTTGCTTTAATACTATTACTTTCAGTTGGTTTGTCGGCGGGATTTGCTACACAAATGTTTACTTCGCTTCAAACTGGTGAATATAATAATACTGAACATAATTCAACCGCATTAACTCTCGCGTTATGGGATGATGTAGAGAAAGATTTACTGGCAGATCAGCAAGATGATGGTTACATTGATATGACGGGTAATGTTGTGTTATTTCATCTTAATGAGACATCTGGAACAATCTTAGATTATTCAGGTAATGATCATGATGGAACAAATGAAGGTGCAACTTACTCTGCAAGTGGTCGATTAGGAAATGCATTAGATTTTGATGGATCAAATGATTATCTTTCGTTCGATAGTGTTACTGAAGAGTTAGATGATGTTTTTACTGTTGCGCTATGGCTTAAAGCAGATAGTTCGACAGATGCCGGTTTAATTACATTCCATGACTCAGCTAATAATAATAAGTGGCGATTAGAAATGGCAGCAGGGTACGCATCAATTGAAGGAAGCAATGGTTATGTAGATATTTCTGATGGCGAATGGCACTATGTTGTAGCTCAAACTAATGGATCTCGTTCAGGTATTTTTGTTGACGGTTATTTGGATCGTGAACATATAACCATCACCACTGATTTAATCGATACGGATAGAGCAAGTGTAGGACAAGAATGGGATTCTGGCGGACCAAGTAACTTTTTCAATGGAATTATTGATGAAGTGGCTATTTGGAATCGAACTTTAACGCGTTCAGAAATTTATAATATTTATCAAAGACAGTCTGCGAAATATGGTGCAGGTAATAATGGAACATATACTTCAGACATATATACTGCTAGCGCAGATTCTTCTTGGAATACGTTTGAATGGGAATCTGATTCATTCCAATCTTATTTATTATATGCCGTAGATTCTAGTAGTGATATTTGGAAATCAATTGATCAGGGTTTTACTTGGACACTAGTTTTAGATGATTATAATGGTGGTGTTGGTAATGATGCTGATGGACTTGCTTATGATGGTAATTATTTTTATGTTATTGATAACCAGGATGTCTGGCGTGGAGCAGATTTTGCTCAATCATTCACAAAAATAAATGATGATTTTAATTCAGATAGTGGCTCAAGTAGTAAATTTATAGAATATAATGGCAGTGCATTGTTCATTATTGATGGCAATGAAGATGTATGGGTTTCAATAGATAATGCAATTACATTTACAAAAGTATATGATGATTTTAATGATGGAAATGGTAATATTAAGGGAATGGATATTGATGCTGACGGTACGTTATGGGTTGTTGACTCACAATCTGATGTGTGGAATTCATTAGATGGAACTTCTTGGAATCTTGTTAAGGATGATTTTAATGACGGAGAAGGTAATTCAAATGGCGCATTTATTGTAACTTCTCAATATTATTATGTTGTTGAAGGTGATGATGATATTTGGCGAGCTTCAGATGCGCATGGAACATGGACCAAAACAAGTGATGATTATAATTCCGGAGAGGGTCAACATGTAAAATCAAGTACAATTATTGGTGACATGGCATATATTTTTGAAGCTGATGAGGATGTATGGAATTCTACAGACGGTATAACTTGGTCAAAATCTGCAATTAATTTTAATGGCGGAAATGGTGATATTAAAGGTACAATCACTGTTGCTCAAGAAACGATTTTAGATTTCAAAATTCGTAGTTGTGCTGATTCGTCATGTTCAGGTGAAATTTGGATAGATATTGCTGACCAATCTCCGCAAACTCTTTCAATTTCAGATAATCAATATTTCCAATATTTTGTTTCGCTTGAAACAAATAATTACAATACTGCTCCAGCCCTATACAATGTTACCGTAGATTATACTATATTAAACGCTGCACCAACAATATCTATTTTAGCTCCTGAAGAAGAAGATACCTATACATATCAGACTGGAATTTCTTTAGAATATGAAGTGGCAGATTCAGACGATAATATTGATTCCTGCTGGTATAATCTTGATGAGGGGTCGAATATAATTATAGCTTCTTGTAATAATCTTACTTTTGATATGGCTGATGATGGTGAATATACAATCTATGTTTATGTTAATGATACTTTGGGGGAAGAAGCAAGTGATTCAGTTACATTTAGTGTTGATTCAATATACCCATCCGTTGAGATTGCTAGACCTGAAAATACCATATATATAACACCTTTAGTCGATATTAATGTTTCATCAAATGAAGAAATTAGCACATGGAAATATTCTTTTGATGATGGCGTATCAAATACAACGTTCACACCAAATACTACCATAACGGCTTCAGAAGGTAGTAATTCATTAATTATTTATTGTGTTGATCTTGCAGGAAATGAAAATTCTTCAAGTATTGATTTTTCAGTTGATACAACTGCACCAATTGTCACCATTTTAATTCCAGAAGAATCGCAATATGCATCTGTTCCAGTTCCTTTGGAATATGAAATTACTGATGTTTCAACCATCGATTCATGTTGGTATTCTCTCAATGAAGGCTTAACCAATACTACTATATTAAATTGTGATAATTCCACATTTTCGGTTTCTGATGGAACTTATACAATTTACGTGTATGCTAACGATTCAATTGGATTTTTTGGACAGGATAATAGTACATTTACAGTAGTTACTACTGCTCCCGCAATTAATGTAAATAGTCCAGATAACCTTTGGCTATCAGATAGTTCAAATATTAATTTCAATTATACAGTTACATCGGGCTTAAATCTTGCAGTTTGTGAGCTTTGGAGTAATTTTACTGGAACATTTAAATTCAATCAATCTAATCAAACGTTGGTTTCAAATGGAGAATCAAATTTGTTTAATCTTGATAATTTAGCTGAAGGTTATTATGTATGGCAAGTGACTTGCAATGATTCACAGAATCGTGAAGGCTTTTCCAGTAATGCTACATTTGGTATAGATACCATTAATCCATCAGTTTCTGTTGATGAGCCAACTGGTGTATATAGTTCAACAACAGATATATCCATTGATTATGATGTATCGGATGAAACCACTCTCAATTGTATATATAATGTTACTTTTGCAGTTACAGAAAATACGGTGATTCCACATACTGAGACAGATTGCACAGATATAACTTTTGCAGTTGATACTGATGGAGAGTATACATTTAATTTGTATGTAGAAGATCTTGCAGGTAATGCTAATGTTGATTCAGTTAATTTCTCAGTAGATACTTCTTCAAATGAAGCAGATACGCCAGCGCCTTCAGGAAATAATGATAATAATAATGGTGGCGGCGCTACCGTTGTAAATAAAAACAACCAAAATTGTACCGAAGAGTGGAGTTGTAGTACTTGGTATAATTGTGTGAATGGTACTCAAGCAAGAACATGTAAGGATGTAAGTAATTGCAATTCAATAATTGACAAGCCAATTGAGACCAGAAAATGTAATCCAATACATTGTTCAGATAATATTTGGAATTATGATGAAGAAAGTGTTGATTGCGGAGGCAATGATTGTGATGCATGTGAGTATGAAGTGGATGGCTTAACTGGATCTATAATTGAACTTGAGCGTGATGTGGGTTTGCCTGCTGCAAAAACTTCATTAATTGTTACTGCAGTTCTAGCAGTAATTATTGGTGCATTATTAATTGCAAAAACTAGTATGTTTAAGCATAAAGGAAAATCTATTCGTAAACATAAGAAACGTCATACAATTAAGAAAAAAACATCTGCAAAAACTATGCCTAAACGTATGAAGATGAGTGCATTATTTAAGCAAAAATAATTTGTTATCACATAATTGAATATAATATAAAAAAAGATATTATAATTTGTAATTGATCTATCACTAAAGATAATATTATATATCACTGAAGATAATACGAATATGCGTAAGTCCTTGCAATATAATTCATTAAGTGAACGCACAAATCCGTCACGTAATTTTAGTAATAAGTATATAATTGTAATTGGGATTATGCTTGTTGTCATTGTTCCCATGATTTTCTTAAGATTTGATGCAAATCCAATTACTGGTTTTATTTCATATGAATCTTATGAACAAGCAGTTGATATGGAATTAACTGAAAGTAAGCTATGTATTGTTTCAACTAAAGAACCCGAAACACTAAAAATAACTTCTTTTGGAATATCTGGTGAAATTATTGGTGATGGACAAGTTGAAATATATTTGCAATCAAATGATAAAAATCTAAAGATTTTTGAAAATATTAAAAAAATTGATTACGGGTTAGCACAAGTTACAGGTATGTCTGTTAATGATCAATCGTTTAATGCACCAGATTTAGAACAATATCGTAAGATTGAACCGGCTAATTTTTTGGTTATTAAAGAACAACCAGATTTAGTTGATTTACCGCACCCTGAAATTAAAAAAGGTACAGAGTTAGTTTCTGGCAAATTTTCAAATGAGATGGATGAAACATCAAACATATATATGGAATTATCTCAGAAAGATGTGGTTCGTTTGGTATTTAATGTTGAACCTGGCACCCAATTAAATATTTCAAATATCATTTATACTCTTGATAACGACTAATTTTATCGAAACTGTTATCAATTCTAAAGTATATACTTTTTCGAGTAAAATGGTAAATATTGGAGAAGGATTCAAAAGACCCTTTAACGATATTGGCAAACTAATTTTAGGAATTATCTTGGCCTCGATTCCAATTGTAAATTTACTTACAATGGGATATGGTGTAAGATGTATTAAAACCGTATTAGGGAAGAAAAAAAATATGCACTTCCAGAATGGAAGGAATGGGGAGATTTACTTGTAAAAGGAATACTTGTTGCAATAATTAGTCTTATTTATGCATTACCGGGACTGCTTGTTTTGGCTTATGTTTTATTTAAGTTTTTTATGGGAACAATCGATACAATTGGACTTATACAAGATCCATATGCAATAATTATGACTCTTGTTGAAGGTAATTTAAGTTTACTTGCAGTAGCAATTGTTTTATTGTTAATTGCATCATTCATAACACCTTTAGCTATAGTAAATTTTGCAAAAAAAGATTCTTTCGCAGCAGGTTTTAGTATTAAGGAAATACTTGGTAAAATAAGTGGTACATATATTGGAATATGGCTTTTGGCCGTAGTATATAGTTTGATTCTTACGCGAGTTTTAGGATTTATTCCTTTAGTTGGCACAGGAATCGCAGCCTTTATTGTTTTAGTAACAACAAATACTTGGTACGCAGAAGCATATAGTCAAGCTTAAGCGAACCTTTTTTTTATTTTTATTTGCTTAGCGTAAGCCTTTTAAACCCTTAATTAAGAAATTAAGAATGGCACTAAAAGTTGTTGAAAATAAGAAAGATTTACTTAAAGTATCTTTTACGAATATTGACCAAGGCTTTATGAATGTAGTTAAAGATAAATTATTGGAAGATAAGACAACCGAAATAGCTGGTTTTAAAGTTATACATCCAGAAGCTGGTGACTTATTATTTACCTTAAAGACAAAAGGCAAGGATGCTAAGAAATCTTGGAATGATGCATTGACTTCACTTTCCAAAGATGTGAAAAGTTTTGAAACAGAAATTAAGAAACTAAAATAATTTAGTTTTGATTTTTTATTAATTTGAATTTGATATAGATACTTCTATCGAGGAGTAATTGCTTTAAATTTTAAATAATATACAACGGTAGTTATTTTTGTATTTTTTACGAGGTATGCTTATTTTTTGGATTGTTAATTTTCTATATAGACAATAATGTACGAAATTTATAGTGTTAAGGTCTATCTACGGCAGTCATACCTTAGTACTATTAACTCTGTTATGATACTAGCATAGTACTATTATGCATAGACGTTATGACTATAATAGACATAACCTATACCTAAAAACAAAACGCTTATATATAATATACAATATACATTATTGTTTCTTTAGCAATGCAGTAACGTTAATCTAGCTAGAAGTATCTACGATGGTCAGGAAAACAAAATCTAAACAAAACGGTAAACGAACCTTCGTAGAATTACGACGCAAGATACTTCTTTCTCTTTCAAACGGTCAGAAAAATATCAATGAATTAGCCATAAATGCTGATGTAAACTGGCGCACTACACGTAATCATCTTATCAATCTCATTGGACGAGGTTATATTCGCGAAGTGATCAATACACCGCAAGTTCGAATTTTTGAAATTACTCGCTATGGTATGGAGGTTTTATCTAAGAATGGAATTTAAGAAAGATAGTACCATTTTTGTACTTGTTATAGCGTTATTAGCACTGTTATCTTTAGTATCAATTCTTAATGAAAATACAACTCCTCTAACTGGGTATAGCCTTTTAGGCATTGAATCTGATTGGGAGGGTTCAATCTCAATAATAGCAACACCGTCAGACGAAATAATTACTCAAATAATAACTTTTGACGAATACAAACCACAAGTTTGTATGGATGGAATTGCAGTTTATACTTCTGATGGAACAGATATATCCTTTGCAATTCAAAACGAAGTTTATGAAAATGAGTTATGTATTGAAGCTGAGATTGTGTTTGATAATTTAATTTACGAATCTCCAACTTCTTCTGAAGAATCTGTTGAGCAATCTGAAACACCTGAAGAGCAACCTGAAACAAATGATACTGAATCTGAAGAACAACCAGAACAAGAAGAAACACCTGAAGTTGAGTTTGAAATACCTGAAAAAACCGAAGAACAATCTGAAAAAGAAGAAACACAAGAAGATCCAGAGCTAGTTGAAGAAGTAGAAGAAACACCTGAAAAAGATATAGAAGAATCAACCCAAGACCCGGTCTCAGAGACAGAATTTGGTATTTCAGATGCAGTTACTGGCGCAGTCTCAAGTATGCCTGCTGAAGAAGAATCAATCACCTATTTTGTAGTTTATGGAGCAATTCCACAAGATACTGAAACACCTGAAGTTGTGAATGAAACCGAAGAAACACCTGAAGAAGAATTTACAATTCCTGAATTGAACAATACTCCTGAAATAAATGATACACCTGAAATTGAGCAGATAATTAGCGAAACACCTGAGGGAGTTAGAACTGTTCAATTTGACGCAATTATTAACCAGCCCGTTCAATGGTCAACTCTAGTTCAGCCTGAATCCGATACAACACAATTATTAATTGAAGTTCCAGAAGATGCAACTCAAATTAAAATCAAAAAAATTAATTCTCATGGTTTTGAAGAGATAATTCCAGATGAGAATATTGAAGGTATTTCAATTTATGATATTTCTGATGAAAATATCTTAGCTAATCCGGAAGCAGAAACTGAAAGTTTTGATATACCCGCAAGTGAGCAAGTTTATGGAATAACTGGAGCATCTGTCTCCGAAACAAATAATTTGGGACTAATTAAATTTGTAAATTGGATAAAACAAACATTTAGTGGGGCTATTACAGGATATGTAGCATTTGAAGATGGTCCAAACAAGACAATTATTGTTAATGATAATATCACTTCTGATGATGAATTACTTATTGAATATGAAACTCCTGCTCCAACAACAACTGAAGAAGCAACAGATCTTGGAAAGAGAGTTATAGTTTCTTCAGATTTGCACTATGAAAATATTCTTACATATACAACTCTTGAGCAACAAGTTCCTGAATCTGCTATCCAGTTGTACTGGATACAAGAAAATACTACTGAAGTTGAGCAGATTAATGAAACTACTAATGAAACATACTTTGAAGTTATTACTACAACAACAAAAGTAGATGTTACTCTGGATGAGAATATTGATTTATGGATGATTGATGCGGATGAAGATGGTTTAATTGACAAGTTAGAATGGATCACACCACACACTTCAGATCAAGTATTTGAAATTGAAATTATTGTTTTGAATCCATACACATACTTGCGAGATGGAGAAACATGGATAGTTGCTTTCAACACAAGTGGAACTGCAGATTTGAAGATTTCTTCACCAAACGCCAACTGGACCGAGATACTTACTGACTTAGACGAAACAGTTGATGAAATGAGGTTCTTAGACCTGACCTGCGGAGAGGCAAATCTTAATGATTCAATTAATTTAGCAGATTCTCTGTTGATTGTAGATGCTCAGAATAATTCATACAGATACATAGAATTAGCCCAGAATCAATCAATTAAGCCAGATTATTGGCTAATTGAAAATTACACTTGTTCAGAAACAGCTTACTTAAGCAATCTTATGCACATTGCAGGTTATGCAACAATTAGATTTGACTTTTATAATAAAAATGATTCAGTTAGTGATTTTGCTTACGATCCTGAGTGGTCTTATCAAGAAGATCCAGATATAAGTTATAGTTGTACAGGAAGTCCTGTTGATGCAGCCAATTTTTATGATGGTGATTGGGATACTTTTGGCACTTCAAGTAATGGACAGATTGCTGTATGTGACTTCAATTATACAAAACCTGCAGGAGCAACAAATGAAAGTGTAATACAAGTGAGAATGGATACAGCAAGCGGACCAACAACAACTAATGAATCACTACCTGACTCGTGCTGGGATTATAACGAGGATGAGCTTCATTTTCAGATACAGATTGAGAATAATGTATGTCTTACAGGTGACACTTTAGTGCATACGACATTTGGAGATGTCAAAATAAAAGATATTAAAGTTAATGATACGATTTTCGCTTTTAACGTAGATACTGGAAAAATACAAAAAGATAGAGTAACACATGTTTTTGAGTATTCACCACAAGAGTATTATCTTCTGAAAGCAAATAATTATTCAGTTAAACCAACTAGAAGCCACTCATTTTTAACCGAAACTGACATTGTTCTAGAAAATGAAAAACTTGTTACTCCACATAGGTTGTATACAAAAGAAGAACAAACTCAAGGATTAACCGATCGAGAGTCTTGGGTAGATGAAGGTGTTTTGTTTATGATTCAAGATATTGGCAATGTAATAATACAAACTAAAACTTTGAAACACTCACTAGATATTATTTGGATAGATATTGAGGGTGTTGTATTGGCGGTGGAGCATAATGCTTTACCTGGAAAAATATATGATAAGAATTTAAATAGCACAAGATATGTATTGGAAATTAAATCGGGATTTGCAAAAGAAAATAATATTAATGTAGGAGATATGCTTGATTTTAAAAAGGATTTTGTGTATGCATCTGAGTTAAGCGTCGGTGATACGATATTTATATTTGACGAGAATACTTTTGTAAAATCAGACAATTTATTTGTTAAATTAATTCAATGGGTAAAAGTATTTATTGGGGTTGATGCAGAATCTTATGATTTAACTCGGGAAATTATTACTGAAAAATATTTAGTTGAGGAAAAAGAAGTTGTGTATAATTTAGAAGTAGAAAAAAATCATAACTTTTTAGCCAACAGATTTCTAGTTCATAATCAAATAGGTGGTGGAAGTAGTGTAACACTTCGATGCATGAATGAGGCTTCATATAGTCCGCTGCGTACCGTGACTAGTTACAAGGAGTTTTATGAAGAAGCAATGTATTGGAGTATTGATAATTCTGTAGAATGTGGAACTGAAATCACAACATCAACAGAATTGAGTGAAGACATAATGGACTGTACTAATGATTACATAATCAACATAACTGCGTCAGACGTAGTATTCGACTGTGCAGGGCATACAATCCAAGGAAACGAAAATACTGGATTTTGGGTAACTGGAGATAATGTTACTGTAAAGAATTGTAACCTTTCCATTAATGGAACGGGTAAATCTTATGGAATATATTATTGGGGCGCAAGTAACGGATTGATTGAAAATAATACCGTTACGGTTGATTTAAATCGAGGTATAATGTTACACAATAATGCTGACTCAAATATTGTTGCAAATAACACTGTCAGCGTGGGAAACGATGAAGGAATATATTTATATTATCGGTCAAATCTCAATGAAGTTTATAACAATACTATAAGTGCAGATTCTATGTCATTACGGATATATAATGATGGTGATTATAACAATATATATTATAATACAATAACTGCAACTACGAGCAAAGCACTACAAGTTACAGATGCCAAAGGGTGTAATGTCTATAATAATGAAATTACTGCAGCTACAGAAGCTATTTATCTTTCTTTTACTCAGACTTACGATAACATTTTCCTAAATAATAATATTACTGCGTCATCATCATATATAATAAAAGATGACACAACGTCAGATTATCTTAATAATATTATATATAATAATTCTTATGGAGAAGTTAATTGGAAAAATATTGAAGATTTAGATGTTACTGAAGCAGGAACACTCGGACTTGGAAATGGAATTGATATAACATTAAACTCAATTGATGTTGATTCAGCTAGCTTCCAAGGACTAAATCAACCAGCAAATCTAACTTTCTATGATGTTTCTGGAATAAGTCTTCCAATCACATTAAGAAATGATGAAGCTTGTGGAGATTATTGTGGGGAAATTTCTGATTTGGGCGGGGATGATTATGAATTTAATGTCTCTGAATTTACAAATTACAGTTTAGATGACCTTGATCAATGTAACCCCGTACAAAGTTTTGAACTAGTTGACAATGTTTCATGCACTGATTTAAATATTTCTGAAGGAATTGTTGTAAATACTTCAGTATTTTCATATGAAGTTACAGGTGATGCCGAAATCAATGGAACTTTGAATGCAAGTCTGGGTGGCGATCAAATTTTTGGTTCATTAGTTATTCAAAGCACGGGAATCTATTTAGCATCTTCAGAAAATACCACCATATCGGGTGGCGGCGCAATTGTTTTCGATAATAATGGTGAGTTTGTACATAATAATGGAAATGTTGTATTTAATGGAACAGCTAATCCGGTGGATATTTCTCCAAATGGAGCAATTTTTGAAAACTTAACTATTGAGACTGGAACAAATACGAGATTCCGTGAGAATTTTACCGTTTTAAATTTACTTCATTTAGATAGTGGAGTACCTCAAATGTATGATGGTACAGGCATAATTTTAGGTAATGATTCACAACAAGGTATCTTAAATAATACTGTTGGTGGAACTGGATTTATTTTAGCTAGCAGTAATGATAATGCTACAATTGAAGGTGCAAGTCAACTATATCCAGGAATAATTGATAGTGAAAATGGTGTTTGGACGTGGGATTACCGCGTAGGTTCAAACTGGAAATTTAAATGGGTTGATTTCCAATCAGATATAACCATTGATAGCGGATCTGCAAATCTTGCAACAATTACTTTGGAAGGCGATTGCGAGTTTGATGCAGTTACGGTTTCAAATGATGAAACATTTGATATAAATGGACAGCGAGTCAGGTTTGGTGGTATTTTCAATCAAGGATCTGGAACTACAAATTTTGGAACAGATGCACTTGTATTATTTGATGGATATATTAATTTAGATGGAGCTTGTCCTGCAGATACGCCACCAACATTTATTTTATCTGGAGCAGGAAGTACAACCGATGTTGAGGATGGTCAGCTTGCAGGCCAAACGGTATTTGTTCAAGATGGAACATATACTTTGAGCACAAATAGCATAAGTACAAATAGAAATGTCATTATTGGTTCAGGTATCTTAGATACGCACGCAACAAACAACCAAGGATTAAAAACAAATAATTTAACAATTGCCACGGGTGGAACACTCCAAGCACGTTCTTCGAATATATCTGTTACAGATAACTTCCAATCTTCAGGCGGACTAATTGGAAAGTCTGCTTTGGATTTAACAAAAACTAATGAATATGTCGATGCAGGAAATGACGCAAGTCTTAATATGAATGAAATTACTGTTGAAACTTGGCTTAAACCAACATCCTATTCGCATCAAGTAGTAAATTATCCAATCTCCAAATATGAAAGCACCAATACTTGGGCATTGGGTATTTCTGGAACATATACAGGTGATGGTATTGGTTATCCCGGTCAGGTTTATTTATATGATGGAACTCCTGGAGATCTTGCAGTAAGTACTACTGCGTTGGACATAGATAAATGGCATCATGTGGCATTTACAAATAATGGTACAACCACAAAAATATATATTGATGGTAAATATGAGGGTTTTAAAGAACAAGACATATCTACAGATACAACTAATCCGCTTACTATTGGTCGTAGAAGTGATGGAAGTTTCTATTTCAACGGATCAATTGCAAGAGTCTCTATATATGACGCAGAGCTTTCAGTATCAGAAATACGAGCAAATATGTTTGCAAAATGTGCAGATATGAGTCAAACAAATCTAGTGTCTTGCTGGCAATTTGATGAAGGAACTGGAACCGATGTTACAGATTCAATTGGAAGTAACGATGGAACAGCAAGTGCAGATACAGTCTGGGCATCTGCAGGAACACTGATTGCCGATGACGCTATATTTAATTTTACTGGCACATACAATCAAACTGCTATGTTTGGCGGAGTAATGCTAAACCGAACAGAAATTACAAACACTGGAACTGGAACTGGATTAATTTTACTTGATTCAATGAGTGCTTCAGGAGATGTTTTTATTGATGATGGAATATTATATGGAAACACAAGCGACCACACATTTGAAAACCTAACAATAAACGCTGGCGGAGAATATTCAGCTACAAGTGGAACAACGAATATTCACACTGATTTTGAGATAAGTGGAATATTCACACATAATGATGGAACGGTTTCATCCAAGCGACTTACAGCTGGCGATGGAAATGCCTATTGGGGTTTGAATTCAGCATCAGATTGGACAGGTAGTAATTCTTTTTATAATGTTGTTTCTGATGCAACAGCAGCCCAAAGAAATCTTAACATGAGGGCAGATATGACTATCATTAATGAATTAAGTGGCTTGGGCGGTACGGATTTATTTTATATTACGTCAGATAATCGAATTCTGACTATGGGTAATGCTTCACAGTCTGGAACAATTACCTTAGATTATTTATATGGTAATTCGGGTCAAGCAGTCACAACTATTCGAGGTGCAAATCAGCGTTATCCCGTAATAATCAGTAGCGAAGTAGCACATCCAAGAGCATTAATGAGTGGTGTTTATTCCCCACAGACAATTAATTTGAAATGGGTTGATGTTCAACAAGATATAACTACGGAGAGTACTGCTAAAACAATTAATTTAACGGGAGATTGTGAATTTGATGCTTTCACACTTTCAAGTGGAGACTCATTAAATCTAAGTAATCACCGCGCAGAATTTGATGGTTATTATGATACGGCAGGCACTACTGATTTTGGAACAGATGCACTAGTTATTTTTAATGCTGGAGCAGATTTAGATGGATCTTGTCCTGCAGATACACCACCAACAATTATCTTATCTGGAGCAGGTGGAAATGTTGATATTGAAGATGGACAGATTGCGGGTCAAACACTATTTATTCAAAATGGAACGCATAAAATTAATTCAGCAGGTGCTACTGCGCGCAAAAGAACAATAATTGGTTCAGGTACATGGAATACTTCAGATTCAAGTACACAATTTTATTCAGGTAATTTAACTATTGCAAATACAGGTATTTTTGAGGCAAATTCTGCTAATATTACTATCTCAGAAAACTGGCAATCTTCAGGCGGATTAATTGGTAAGAGTGCATTTGATGATAATCAAGGCGCACTCGTGGAAATTGACGCAGTAGTTGCAGATATGACCTTATCTGACGGATTTACTGTTGAAAGTTGGTTTAATTTAGATGCATATGATACAGCTCACCAAGAGATTGTATCGCTTGGTGCATCAGATGATTCGGAGTGGGGCAATATACAAGTTGCTAAATCCGATGGTAGTACTCCAAATATGTTGAAAGTTAGTACAGATGGTAAGACGGGGGGTTCTTCGGGAATTGTACCAATTGTTGGAGTCTGGCATCATACTGCGATGGTTTGGGATGGAACGTTATTTAGATTGTATCTTGATGGCAAAATTATACAAGAAATTACACCAAGTTCATCAATTAATTGGGGGAATATAAATCGCGCAGCAATTGGTGCCAGTCGGACTAATGTAAACGATCAATTTTTTGATGGAAAAATCGCAAGAGTTTCTTTCTGGGACTCGATTCTTACAGAATCTGAGATTAGAGATTTAATGTTTGATAAATATAGTGAATTATCTTCAACAACAGAGTTGAAAGGTTGGTATCAATTTGATGAAGGAACTGGAACCGATGTTGCAGATTCACACTCAACGTCAAATGATGGTACAATGAGCTCTGAACTTTGGGTAACTGGCGGAACATTCAATGGCGATGAATCCACATTAAATTTCACAAGTGCAATTAACCAAACAGCAATTTTTGGTGGAGCTATAATAAACAACACTGAAATTACAAATACTGGAACAGGAACAGGACTGGTTTTACTTGACTCAATGAGTGCTTCGGGAGATGTTTTTATTGATGATGGAATCGTATATGGAAACACAAGCGACCACTCTTTTGGCTCTTTAACAATAAAATCTGGCGGAACATACGATGCTACAAGCGGAACAACAACAATATCTGATGAATGTACTACCGCAGAACCAATCGGATGTGTTGTAGGTTATGCAATAGATTGCGACGGAGACTTTAATGCAAATTCTGGAAAGTTTATGGTACAATCACCTGCAACTAATATTGATTTTGAATGTAATTCAGGAAATCCATATAATTTAGAAGTTGATATGGATAGTGCCACTTATGATTTTGATTTACAAGCACCATTAACCGTTTCAAATAATTTAATCATTGACGATGGTGATTTAGATACTAATAATAATCCAATAATTGTAACGGGTTTGTTACAGGTACAGGATAACGGTGAATTTGATGCGCAAGGAGATACTGTTGATCACGTTTTTGGTGCAATCGATTCGGCATCAGGATCAATCTTTTCTCCAAATGACGCTAATATTAATATTACTAGTGAATATTCAAATTACGCAGTAGATTTAGATGGCGGTTTTGGTTCGAATACTGCAACATTTATAATAAAAACTGACGAAAGCACATTAATTGATTTAACACCTAGTAGTAGTTTTTATCCATGGAATGTGATTATCAATTTAACTGATCCGCTTTATACTGCAACAATTTTTGATGAAAATACATATATTCCAGGTAATTTAACTATAAGTTCGGGAAAATTAGATTGTTACGGATTCGATTTAACTGTAATTGGCGATGCTGTCGTAGACGGAACTCTTGATGGAACTACTGCAGATATATCTTTCGGTTCGCTCACAATCAACTCTAGCGGAGTTTACAACGCTACAACGGGAACAACAAATATAACTGGAAATTTGGTAAATTATGGAATATTCAATGCATCCAGTGGTGGAATCATAATGCATGATGGAATGTATAATGCAGGAACTTTTGATGGAACACCTGAAAGTATGAATGTAACGGGTGAATGGGGTAGTTATGCAATTAATGATGATGGAACTTATTATGGAAACGGTGGAACCGTAATTATTTCGGCTCAAGACTCAACTATTGAAGCAGATTTAGCAACAGCAGGAACGGGATACAATAATTTAAACATTAGTATAGGTGACGGAAATTACTTCAGGATTGTAAATGGTGCCGGTTTGGATGGAGACTTGCATTTATTATCTGGAGACGTAGGTTCTAGCACCGGAGGGAAATTACTGAGTGTTGCTGGAAATGTTGTAATTTATGATGGCGCAATGTATGGTGGAGGTTCGGGCGTACAAGACTACGTCAGTATAAGCTTTGGTTCACTAACCATCAACTCTGGTGGAGTTTACAACGCTACAAACGGAACAACAATAATTACAAATTCAGGAATTGCTTTTGATAATGATGGAACTTTTACACATAACAATGGAACAGTTTTATTTGATGGTGCTACTGCTACAGCAAAAATATATGCTAACGATGCAATATTTTATGATGTAATTATGCAACCAATATCTTCTGGTTCATATTGGATATATGAAGGCGTAACTATTGAGAACGCTCTTACTTTGAATGATGGATTAGTTAATAGGGTTAATGAAAATACACTTACTTTGAAAGCAGGCGCAGAAGTAAATGGTACAAGTGAATTTTGGACAGGAGAAAATGAATTTAGAATCTATGGAGAATCACAAATCGAACCCGGAATAATATCTACCACTGGCGGACTTACAACTACTGTTGGAACTATTGCGTTTAAGTGGATAGATTATCAAACAGCCTTAGAGACTGGTGGAGATACTACATTAGTAAGATTAGACGGAGATTGTGAGTTCGACGGATTTACAGTTACAAGTGGAGATACATTAGAATTGAATGGACAGCGAGCTGAGTTCGGTGGAACACTTAATAGTGATGGAACTTTTGATGCACAAAATGCCTTAGTGTTTGTTAATAATACAATTGATTTGGATGCGACGTCCCATTTAGCTAATGCAAGTCTTATTCTTATTTCAGCGGGTAATCCGTCACTTGATATAAATTCGGCTGGAACTGGAGAATTTGATAATGTTTTATTGAATGGTGGCGGTGCGAATATATATACATTAACTTCAACATTGGATGATGTGCATAATCTGATTATTGGTGTTAGACGTTTGCATACTGGTTCGGATCAGTCAATATATGTAAGCAATTTAACAATTGCAACAGACGGAATGATTACTGCAGGTGAGTCAACAATTTCTGTTTCAGAAAACTGGCAATCTTCAGGCGGATTGATTGGAAAGAGCGCTTTGGATTTGGATGGACCTTATGTAAATATGGGAACTCCCGATACCTTACTGTTAGGTGATGATATAACAATAGATGCGTGGGTTAAAACATTAGACACCACAGGAGATATTGTTTGGAAAAGCAACTACGGATATGGATTACATATTGTTGATAGCACTGCTATGGGTAAGATTATTTCAGGAACAAGTAGTAATGTTACGGGAACAACAAATGTATCTGATGGAAAATGGCACCATATTGTTTGGGTATTTGAGGAAAACAATGATCAGCAAATTTATGTTGATGGAAAGCTAGATGGAAATGAAACTGCTTTAGCAGGAAATAATGGCGCAGCAGTTGATTTTAGAATCGGGCTTAATTTAATCTCTCAAATCGGAAGAGTTTCCATATATAACACAACTTTAGTAGAATCGGAAATCCGAGCTAATATGTTTGAACCATGTACCTCAATGAGCAACCCGTCCGAACTAGTTTCTTGCTGGCAATTTGATGAAGGAACTGGAACAGATGTAGCAGACGCAATTGGAAGTAATGATGGAACAGCAACAGCCGATACAGTCTGGGCAGGCGCAGGAACATTCACATCAGAAACATCTACTGTAAACATGACTGGCGATGGAACCATATATTTTGCAGTAGATAATACGTTACAGTTTTATAATTTATCTGCAGCTCAACCCGGAAAGACAACAACCTTAGATGTTATTGGAACTACTTGGGGTAGAATTAATCTTACCGGAACACTTCAAACAGATACTGGAAGTTTAGTTGACTCTATAAATGAGGGATTCAATTTCTTTGAAGAAGCTCCAATTGATGGTGGATCAACTTTCGGAAATATCTACTACGGAGATTACTATAATGGTGTAAATATTACTGGATCAACCTATCAATTATTAAGAGTTCAAAACGATACATCTTACGCAAGTGGCGATATTATTACGGAAACATTAAGTCTTGGAAGTAGCGATACATTTTATTCAAATACATATGATTTAACTGTAACAAGTGAAATCTCAGGCACGGGAGTATTTAATTTAGGACCGGAATCGATGCTTAACTTCACACATATAAGGGGATTTAGTGATACAAGTGGATTTACGGGTGAGGTAAATATCGTTGGAAATGAATCCGATTATGCTCATGTAACTGGAACTGGCGTATCTTGGATGATCAATTCTTCAGCAATGGCTGAGAACTTTACTTACGCAAACGTCAGCTATGGAAATAACACTGGAGAAGATATAATTACAGTTATGGGTGGAATTGATTATGGTAATAATGTGCCTGAGGGAATGTGGTCATTTGAAGAATTTAGCTTATGTAATACTGAAATTACTGAATCAACCGATTTAGAAGAAGACATAATGGATTGTACGGTTGATTATATAATCAATATCACAACAGCAGATGTCGTATTTGATTGCGCAGGATACACAATCCAAGGAAATGAAAGTTATGGAATATATGTTAATGCGTCGGGTGTTACAGTGCAGAATTGTAATGTTTCATTGAATGGAACGGGTAAGGATTATGGAATTTTATATGATACAGCAGACAATGGATCAATATATAATAATACTGTTTATGTTGATCATCATTGGGCAATTAAGTTAGCTACAAGTAATAATAATGATATTATAAACAATACCGCTACTGGCGAAAGAGTTATGTTATTATATCCAGACAGCATTGATAACACAATATCAAATAATGTTTTTACATCGACAGATGAGTATGCACTTTATTTTTATGATGGTTGTAATAATAACACCGTAACAGATAATCAACTGGATGTAACTAATGAGTATGGAATTAGATTACGTACGAGTTCAGACAACAATGTTTCAAATAATAATATTACTGCTGTTGGTGGATCTGCAGTTTATATTGAGTTAAGTTCTGAAAACAACATTTTACAAAATAATATAATTAATGTAACGGGTTCTACAATGGATTATGGTATATATATGACTGCTTCAGATCACAACACAATTGATAATAATTTGATTGAGGTCGAGGATTATTATGGTGTTTATCTAACAGGGTCCACCTATAATAACATTACAAATAATTATATAGTAGTTCTAAATCGGGAAGGAATATCTCTGGCGAGCAGTAGCACAAATAATCGAATAATAAGCAATAATGTAACTGCTGCCGAATACAATTCAATCCGTCTTAGTTCAAGCTCAAGTAACATAGTTACAGACAACATTGCCGTAGCTATATCAGGTAGCTACGGGTTACAGATTAGTGGTGATGATAATATCATTACTAACAACAATATAACTGCAAATAATAAAGCAATTACAATAAATGGTGCGCATAATAACCTACTACAAAATAATATTATAACTGCTGATTCTTATTCGGGAATTTCTTTAGTTTCGCCTGCCGGATCTAATATATTATTAAATAATAATATAACTGCTGCAACACCAAATGTTATATTGGATGATAGTGGAATTAGTTATAACAATACTTTAATTTACAACAATTCCCAAGGTCAAATAGTCTGGAATTCAACAAATCTAAATGTAACTGAGTCAGGAACACTCGGAATTGATAATGGAATTACAATTACATCAAACATGATTGATGTAGATTCAACATCATTCCAAGGACTAAATCAATCTGCTAACCTGACTTTCTATGATGTTTCTGGAATTATACATCCAATGCCATTAAGAAACTATGCCGATTGTGGAGATTATTGTAGTGAAATAACTAATGTTGGTGGAGGAACATATTATTTTAATGTTTCAGAATTTACAAATTATTCTGTTGGAGACACATGTAGTCAAGAAATCACTGCGTCAAAAACCTTACAAGCAAATATTATGGATTGTACCAACGACTACATAATCAACATAACAGCAAGTGATGTTGTATTTGATTGTGATGGACACACGATTCAAGGAACTGGGGATAGAGCAATTATGCTGACTGCGGGCAATATAACTGTCAGAAACTGCAATATTTCTTTAACGGGTAGTGATTCAGATTATGGAATTTACGTGTGGACAACTAGTAGTGTAATATATAATAATACAATTTATGTAAAAGATGATCAGGCAATAGTTGCTTTGGGTGGAATGAACAATCTAAATATATCTTATAATAATATTACTGTTGATGGCCAATACGCAATTGATTTAGATCATGTTTGGGGGTATGGTCCAGATAATTCAAATATACATAATAATGATATAACTGCCGCAACGGGGGCAGTTGCTATTAGAACTGGAGATTCTGAAAACAATAGTGTATGGGATAATAATATTACTGTTAGTGGATCTCGAGCTGTTTATCTTACTGGCACTACTTCTCGAAGTGTTTTTACAAATAATTATATTAAAGCAGGAGATGATGAAGCAGTTTACATATCTAGTTCGGATTACAACAACTTTACATCTAACATAATCAACACAACAGGAGATGATTTTGGAATTTACATGACGGATTCAGATTCCAATATAATTGATGATAATGTGATTGAAGTTAAAGATCGGTATGGAATTTACTTAACAAGTTCAGATTACAATATAATGAATAATAATTTGGTTAATGTTGTAAGTCATTATGGAATTTATGTTACATCTAACTCAAATGATAATAATATTACAAATAATAATTTATCTGCAAGTGGCGAGGTTACTCAATTTAATAGTGGGCCAAATAATTTATTGAAAGATAATGACCTTTATGCAACGGGTTCATATACTGTTGTGCTGAGTAGCGATTCAAATATCGTCGATAATAATAAGATTTCAACACCTGGTGCTCAAGCTATGCAAGTGAATACTGCAGATCTAAATATAATATCAAATAATAATCTTAGTGGTTTAAGTGTTGTATTAACATTTGTTGGGGATTCTTCTGAAAATATATTATTAAATAATAATATTTCGGCATCGTCTGCGTACACAATCGATGATGCAAGTGGCGTAGGTGTATCTAATTTATTGATATACAACAACTCACAAGGACAAGTTATCTGGAACTCAACAAATCTAACTGTTTTGGAATCTGGAATAGTTGGTTTAGATAATGGAATTACAATTTCTGAAAATATGATTGATGTAGATTCAACATCATTCCAAGGATTAAACCAATCAGCCAATTTAACGTTCTATGGATTAGAAGCAGGACAAACACCAACTACTTTGAGAAATGAAGTTGATTGTGGTGCATATTGTTCAGCTGTAACTGAAACTGGCAGTGGAAATTACTACTTCAATGTATCTGAATTTACAAATTATAGTTTACAATTTAATTTAGCACCAGTTATAATTTCAGCAAATATTACGCCGGTTGATCCATTCGATCGTTCGCGTTTAATGGGATATTGTAATGCGACAGATGGCGATGCTGAAGATGTAACGTACTATTACCAGTTGTATATGAATGATACATTAAACTTAACGGGTGAAGTTGGAACATTCACACAAGGTATTGAAAAGAATATATATAATATATCTAGTGCAGATACACATCCCGGATCAAATTGGACTCTATCTTGTTTAGCTACAGATGGAATTGATAACTCAAGTTGGATAAATAGTTCAACACGAACAATTAGTGCTTGCGGAATGGGTATTAATGAATCGGGAACATATACTTTAGCTTATAATATTACTGGATGTACTGATGATTACATCGTAAGAATAACTGCAGCAAATGTTGTATTTGACTGTGATGGCTATACAATCCAAGGAACTGGCGATTATGGAATTGATGTATTAGCCGAAAATGTAGAGATTAAAAATTGTAACATTAATTTAACTGGATCAGATAGTGATTTTGGTATTCAAGTGTATGGTAGTGCTTACGATAATACCTTAATTAATACTACAAATATTACTCTTTCTGGATCAACCAGTGAATATGGAATATATGTAAGAGGTACACCATATAATACGCAGATACAAAATTGCATAATAACTCTTGATGGCAGTGGCGGAAGTATTGGAATTTGGACATACGGTGCAGATGATTTAGTAGCAGATAGTAATACAATATATACAAAGGATGATCGATCAGTGTACGCTAGAAATTGTAATCGTTGTAATTGGACTAACAACGATTTTCATAGTGATGGATCTTACGCATTTCAATTGTATGCATCAGACACACTTAATAATTGGGTATACAATAATAATATTACTGGAGCATCTTGGGCAATATTACTGATGAATACAGATCGTAGTATTCTTGAAAATAATCGAGTGTATAGTGAAGCATCAAATGATCACGCAATAGTCTTTGACGATGCAGATCATCACATCTTGAGAAACAATAATTTTACAAATCAATTCGATTACTCTGTGTATTTAACAGATAGCTCGCACAATAATATTATCGTAAATAATAATATTACTGCAACTGCAAATATTATTTTAGATGATACAGGTGGAAGTTACCTTAACTCACTTATATACAATAACTCTTTAGGACAAGTAGTCTGGAACTCAACAGATCTTTCTGTAACTGAATCTGGAACACTTGGACTCGATAATGGAATAACAATATCTGAAAACTTAATTGATGTTGATTCAGATAGCTTCCAAGGATTAAATCAAAGTGCTAATCTAACTTTATATGGAATTAGTGGTTATAAAGTACCAGTTGCATTTAGAAATAATATTACGTGTACATCTGAATATTGTAGTGATGCGTATAACGATACAGCTGAAACATTTTATTTCAATGTGAGTCAGTTTACAAATTACAGTCTTGGTGAAGGTAATGTTGCTCCAACAATTTCAGGTGTGGATGTTACACCCGATTCACCAACAACCGATAATGATTTAACATGTACTGTCGCGGGATGGTCAGATGCAGAAAGTGATCCGGAAAATTACATTTTCCAATGGTATAAAGATGATGTGTTGAATCTTACAATTGAACAATCTGCAGATTCACATATACTTGCAAGAGATAATTTAACAAATGCAGATAATTGGAATTGCACAGTAACACCTTTCGATGGTTTAGTTAATGGATCAGATGCTTCAGATACAGTTGTTATTGCACAGGGTTGCGTATTTGATACAGCACCAATAGTTACTCTTACTGCAAATCTTGTTTGTACTGAATTAATTGTAGATGAAGGAATTACATTAGATACAGATGAATATAATATTACAGCATCTGGCGAAGCAAGTATTAATGGAACTCTTAATGCAAGTCTCGGTGGAAACCAAAGTTTTAATTCAATTTTAATAAATGAAAGTGGAACTTATTCAGCTACAAGTGCAACTACAACTCTTTCAGGTGACTTTGACAATGATGGAACATTCATACATAATGATGGAACCGTTGACTTCGCAAGTGACACGGTTGCTATGAATATACTTGGCTCTTCTGAATCTGAATTCTATAACATAACTGTGTCCGGTACTGATAAGTTAGATCTTCACGTACCAATTATTGTTAGGTCATCCCTAGCTAATCCAGCAAATGATGTAATTAGATTATATAGTACTCTAACTCTTGGAAATTCGTCTTCACAAGGAACTCTGACCGGTGGGTGGCAGACAACGGTAAATAGCCGTCTTCAAGGAGCTAGTCAATTATATCCCGGAATTGTTTCAGATGAACCATATTATCATTTTACAACTTCAACAATTCTAAAATGGCTTGACTTCCAAGATGATGTTACTTCAACAAGCGGAAATAGTGTAACAATCACCCTTGATGGTGACTGTGAATTTGATGCATTTACCGTTTCAGCAGATGATACATTAGACTTGAATGGCCAAAGAGCAGAGTTTGATGGGACTTTAAATATTGATGGAGCAATTGACTCAACAGACTCAATAATATTTGCAGATCTTGTTGATTATGATGGAACAGGATGGACTGGGGAAAGCACAACAAAAATAATTATGACTGGAAGTGGAAACAATGATTTGAATACACCTACAAAAGAAGTTATTTTCTTTAATGGTGGAACTTTCACTTCAAGTAGATCATTTACTTCTAATTTAGCTAATACTTTGATTATTGGTTCGGGAGTATATGATTTAGAAGGACGTAGTCAGGATATTGATAATATCATAATAGCAACAGGCGCAGAACTTGATGGTGGAACTGCAATAATTGAAGTTGAAGAAAACTGGCAATCTTCAGGTGGATTAATTGGAAAGAGTGCTTTAGATCTGGATGGAACTAAAAATGTTAATTGTAGTGAGGATAATTCATTAGAAATAACAACAGCTGGAACTTTTGATGTATGGTTTAAAACAACTGCGTCAACAATGGATACTACTTATGGTTTAATTAGTAGAGCAACTGGAACTGCGACAGGATATAGAATGTATATGAGTAATGGAAATGTAAGAATTACAATTGATAATGGTCCATCAACAAGTGCAATGAGTCCAGAAGATGTTAATGATGGAAAATGGCATAATGCAGTTGGAACTTATGATGGCGCTAATTTATTATTGTATATTGATGGAAAAATTGTAGCATCTAGTGAGGTTAGTGGGTCTATCGCATCTACAAATGATTTTACAATTGGCTCGTTATTTACAGCAGGAGATTTTACTAGTTATTGGGATGGAGAAATCGGAAGAGTTTCTATATATGATGCAGCTCTTTCAGAAGCAGATATCCGAGCAAATATGTTTGAAACATGTGTAGATCTGAGTCAAACTAATTTAGTATCTTGCTGGCAATTTGATGAAGGAACTGGAACAGACGTTGCAGATTCAATTGGCTCAAATACGGGAAATGCAAGTGCTTCAACAATCTGGGCAAGTAGTGGCGCATTCACCAAAGGAACATCAATTGTAAATATGACTGGCGATGGAAACTTCACTTACTTAGGAAATTTGGATATGTATAGTTTAGAAACCGCGGCTTCTGGAAAAACAACAACTTTAGATCCATTTGTTATTTCAGGAGATACTGCTGAGCAAATTACTCTCGACGGAAATTTGACGGTGGGGTCAGGAACATTTAATCGAGATGCTTCAACAGTCTTTAGATTGAATAATCCAGGAACATTTAATGATGGTGGAGCAACTCTTGCAGATCAATATATATTTTATTGGCAGAGTTTAGAACCAATACCTGCCAGCACATATCCCTATCTTATTGTATCAACTAAAACTCGTTTTTCTGGAGATGCAACCGTTAATGGATATTTATCTATTGGATCAGGTGATGAAGTAAATACTAGTGATAATAATATTCAAGTAAGTTATATCACCGTTACTGGAACACTAAATGTTGATCCGGGCGCAGTTTTCAATTTTACATCAACTTTAGCAACAGGTTTTGGAACAAGTACGGGAGCAGTTAATGTTGAAGGTAATTTAACTGATTATGCAACAATTTCCGGATCAAATTACTGGAAAATCAACGCTTCAGCAATCACAGAAACATTCAACTATGCAAATGTCAGCTATGGAAACAACACTGGAACCGATATAATCTATGTATATGATGGTGTGGATTATGGTAATAATGTTCCAGATGGAATGTGGATTTTCTCTGGCGGACCAACTCCCGGAAATTGTACATTTGCAGTAAACACAACTCTAACTGCTAATTTAACTTGTTATAATGTAACTGTAAATGAAGATGTTACGGTTTCAACAGATGTTTATTCAATTAACGGAACAGCAGATGCAGAAATAAGTGGAATTCTGAATGCAAGTCTTGGTGGAAATCAAGAATTTGGTTCAGTTCGAATTTATTCTACAGGAACATACGAAGCAACCAATCAAACAACAATTATATCTAATGAAGCAAGTAGCGGATATGCATTTATCCATGATGGAATATTAAATGCAAATGACGGGCTTATTAATATAACCACTATAAATCCTACAAAAATAGATCCAAATGGAAATACGGGAAATATTTATGATTTAGAAATAGCCACGGGTGGCGTAATTGAAAATTCATGGGGCAGCGCAGGAGCAGCGTATACAATCGATAATAATCTAATCATCTCTTCTGGAACGTATGAAATAAATATACATGCTTTAACTGTAACTGGCGATGTTATTGTAACGGGAACTCTTGATGTTATTACCGCTAATATTGGTAATTATTCACAGTCATTTGGTTCATTAACAATCAACTCCGGCGGAGAATACGATGCAACTTCTGGAAACACAACAATAACAAACACCACTGTTTCAAATGATTTGGAATGTACATCTGGAACTGTCACACACAATAATGGAACATTTGTATTTGCGAGTGATACTGGCATGCGGATTAGAGCTTGTGCAGATCCACTGTATAATGTTATTGTTGATATGTCTGGAGCAACATTGCAAATGCCTTACTTTGGAAATTCAAATCCTGAAGGAATGCGCATTGAAGGAAATCTAACTGTTGTTGAGGGATTAGTAGTGCCAACACAAAGAAATTTGAATGTTTCTGGAGATGTTGTAATTGAAGATGGTGGAGAAATTAGGAAAGATACAACAGACACATATAATGAGAGCTACTACTTTGGTTCACTAACAATCAACTCAGGTGGAGTTTACAATGCAACATATGAAACAACAACAATCACGAGTAAAGAAAGTGTTGACAATCTTGCTTGGAATAATGAAGGAACATTTTACAATAATTCTGGAACGGTTGTATTTGATCATTTAGAGGACTGGGTTGCTATTGATGGTAATTTGGATGAAGAAAATTCCTTCAACAACGTAATTATTGAAAGTAATACTGTATGGCGAGATAATATAACTGCAAATGATATGAATATAACTAGCGGCTACTTCAAATCCTCATCCACTCATGAAGATGAAGTAGTTAATATTAATGGTGATTTGATTGTTAATGGTGGAACATTTGGCGATGGAGATGAAACTGGAAGCCACTATCTGGGAAGCTTGACTATTTTATCCGGAACATACATTGCAACAAACGGAACAACAACAATTTCTGGAAACTTTAATAATTCAGGAACATTCACCCACAATGATGGTACAATTAAATTCTATGAAAATGGAACCTCTGAAGCGTACTATATCGTTGATGGAGCCATAACTGGAAGCAATGCATTCAATAATTTAGAACTATCGGCCGATGCAGGTGGAACTGGAACTGGATTCTGGTTAGATCTATATAATCATACGAATGTTGAGGGAAATATAACTCGTAGTGGAACAAACCCAGCATATGCTAGATTGAGATTGTACTCAGCAGATATTAATCTTACACTGGGAACGGATTCATCCAGCTCTTATATGGATATAGGTAGATTATATGGTCGAGTAGCAACACAAACAGTGCGAGCAGCTAGCGCAGATTATCCAGCTACAATGACTTCAACGTCTGGTTGGAATCCAAATTTCTGGGCGCGAGTTGGAGGTACATATGCTCCAGAAAATGCAGTTCTGGAGAATTTAAACATCACAGACG
>Ga0075122_10000258_pt1 | contig 44274 bp, 51 predicted proteins | sample AntAceMetag02UKB_FD_69790 | JGI IMG/M metagenome (GOLD analysis project Ga0075122, IMG submission 69790) | Saline lake microbial communities from Ace Lake, Antarctica - Antarctic Ace Lake Metagenome 02UKB | ecosystem: Environmental > Aquatic > Non-marine Saline and Alkaline > Saline | place... | reverse complement strand
TGGAAGAAAAATTTGAATATTTACAATCAATTTCAGACCCGGTTCGTTTGACATTAATTCTTCCTTGTTTTTCAACTTCAGCATCAATAACACAATGGTCTTCAATTCCAAAAATATTTTTTAAAACATTATCAGAGTGCAATGTTCCAGACATTAAAACAATAGCCTTATTTTTATCAACCATTTCTTTAAATTTCTTGGCTAAATTGGTAGTCACAACGCTAGCCATTAATTTATCATCATTTTTATTAAACGTAACATATGTTTCATCCAAATACTCTTCAAACATCTTTGAAATATTCAAAACATCAAACAGATAGCTCTCTTCATCAATACCTTCTAAAAAATCTGGATCCTTCAAAAAAATACGAAACAAATCATAGAGTCCAGTTCGTTTTAATTGAACAATTTCTTTAGATGAGATAAAGCTTTGAATATTTTTTTTCAAGTACCAAATAATTTCTCGGATTTCATGTAATACAGCTTCGGATGCTTCGTCTTTACCAACACATCTGATTAAAGCCATCTGCAATCTGTCAAGATTTATATTTGCCTGATTTGAAAAACTATCCAAAAACTCATCGCACTCATCCACAATTTCAATTTCAGTATACGGTTTACGATTCATTGCAGATTCTAATTTATATTTTGGAGAATTAAAAACAATTACATCTGAATTAATAAAAGAATCAAACTGTTGATAAAATCCACATCCAGGTCTCCCCTTATGATAAACAAATTTTTCATTACTTAATCCAGTATATTTTTCTTTTTTACTTTCTGAAAAAGATTTTAATTCATATTTAGATTTCACAACCGGACACCAGTATGGACAAACTCCTGCAACAGAAGCTCTTCGAACATCTTTAATATCTAACAACTTAGTGTAGTCAATATTTTTATTTTGCTTCAAATATCCTTTTAAAATGTTCCAATTTTTTTCTTTGATCTCGATTTTACATGGAAGATTTCTATTGTCGGCAGATAAATCATTTTCAATAAGCCTTTTTACGGATTCCCGTTTCCCTGAAAAAATATCATTGAGTTTATCATTGGTTTCAGATTTAATTTTAGGAATTGCATTCTTATTATCTCTCAGGAACGGGCATTCATGATTTTTTCTTCCAGTTGTAACATTTATTTTTAATTTTGTTTTATCAGGTTTTAATAAATATTTTTTTTCAGCATAATCTTTTCTATACTGTTCTTGCAAATTTTTAATTGGAACAATAATAGAAGCTCGTCCAAGTTCATTAGCAATATTTAACGCAATTGCAGATTTACCTGTACCACAAATTCCCTGAATAAAAATAACTTTCTTCCCGTTTTCAATAGATTTAATCACTTCTTTCACAACATCCTCTTGAGATTTACCATTTGAAAACACCAAAGGTTTCAAAAGTTTTTCATTTTCATAAAGATTCCACACCATAACCCTATTGAAATTTTTTTCAAGTTATAAAGATTTGTAATCATTTTATGGGACACAGTATCCACTCTTCTTAAAACTGTAAATTAATGTTTTATAGTTAGATAAAATTATAAATTAAATAATTCGTTACAAACTAGATCTAAAGAACTGATCCCTTTCTTTAAAGTTCAAACTACTAATGTAGAGAACCAGACACTATTAATATTAAATTAATAATTATCCAAAAAGAGCACCAAGTCCTTCAGCTGCAGCCGCTTTTTTTTCTTCCTTAGGTTTTTCCGCTTTCTCAGCTTTTGGAGCTTCACTTGAAGCAGCCGGAGCAGCAGAAACAACACTAGCGTTTTCTAGCTCAGTAGCTATGTCAACGTCTTTCAAACTAGCAACTAATGATTTGATTTTTGATTCATCAACATCAGCGCCAGCAGCAGCAACAACATTTTTCAAACTGTCTTCAGTTATATCTTTTCCAAGTTTGTGCAACAAAAGTGCAGCATATGTATATTCCATTTTGTTTTTCCTTATTTAATTAAGCTTAGCCAAACAGACTCGCAAGTCCAGCGCCGGCATCAGCTTTCTTTTCCTCCTTTTTTTCCTTAGGAGTTTCTTTCACTTCTTCAACAACAGCAACCTCTTCAGGTTCACCACTGATAATTCTATTTAATCTATTTTCGTGAGCATTAGCTTTTCCAATCATAACCTTAATAGTTTCAGTTGTAATATAACCAATTTCAACAGCAAAGCCTAACGCTTTTCCAAAATCAGTTTTCAATTCATCTTTAGTTTTCTCTGAATCAATTTCAATATTCAAATATAATTTACCTTCTTTAAGATCGTAACCTGCAATAGGAATATATCCATTCTCAAAAGGTTTAATGTCTAATTTGGCCATAATATCTGCAGCACCTTGAGAAATCTTTGAACCTTCTTTTGCAATAATTTTTGATTCTTTAATTGTAATCTTTCCCTTTTCAATTTGAATTTTAATTCCTAATGCTCCTAATTCACTAATAGCTGGACCTGGAACCAAGTCAGTTGGGCCTCCTAAAACTTCAATATCTTTTGGAGCAACTTGCCCCACTTTAGCTTTAGCTGGAGTTTTTTTCTTAATCAATTCTAATGCAAGATCATAACAATCTTCATCTGAAAATAAAAGTGCAACACTTTCAGTAATTTGATTTTTTAATTCTTCAGTATTTGCTTTCTTAGATTCATCAATAGCCCTAAACATTAAATTCTTTTTTGGGAACTTAACAATTGCCTTAGCTCTAAGTTTTTTACCAATCTCTTGAAATTGAGCAGCTGGTAAATTTTTAATAGAAGCAATCAATAAAGTTTTTTTAGTATTGATTAATTCTGATAATTCTTTTACAACTTTCAATTTTCTTTCAGGAATATCCATAACAACTTTTTGTTCTACCATTATCTAACCTCGATCCTTATTGGTTTAGTCATAGTGAATTTTAATTGAATATTTTTAATATTCTCTTTATCCCTAGGAAGTTTTTTCAAAAGATCTCCATAAATAGATAAAACATTTTCAACAATATCTTCATCTTTCATACTTTGTTTTCCAACATTAATTTTAGCACTTGCCTCTTTTAATCTAATTTTAATATTTGTATTAATTCTTGTTCTCAAATCTTCAATTGTCTTATCATCAGGGTTCATCATAATTCCCATTTGAGGCGAAGGCATTTTACCTGTTGGACCAAGTGCTCTACCGAAAGTTGTTGCAACCTTTGGCATTAAACTTGCTTGAGCAATAAAGAAATCATATTTTTTAACAAGTTCTCTAACTGCTTTTTTATCTTTAGAGAATTTTATAAATCTGTCTTGTGTAATTGTATCAATATTTTTATTTGTGATTTCAAGGAATGCTGCAATCTTTTTTTCTTTAACTTTATGAGGAACAGACGCAAAGAAATTTACTGAAGTTCTCTTAACATCAAATTTTTGTAAATTAATAATTAGGTCAACTGTTTGATCAAACTTCCGTTCCTTTTCTGATCTAAGTTCTTTCAATGCTTTCATTAATTCTTCTTGTAATTCCATTTTTTCCCTATCTCCTACATTATGCGCGATAAACATAGATACTATTTTATCCCGATGTAGTTAACGATATGAATTTTAGCTGATTTTAGTTTATAAATTATTCGGTCTCAGAATAGCTAAAAATCACAACAATTCTTATAAACATAAGTTTTCTTTTTTAATTATGGAATTAGTGGCATTACTCTCATCAGGAAAAGGATCATGGGCGCAGGTTTCAGGCTTAATGAAACACGGAGATTGGGATAAAATTTTCATATTGGGAGATGATTTAGCAAAAGAATTTTCACATGAAAAACCATTCGAATTTATTAAAATTGATTTATCTAAAAAAATTAAAGATCTTCGAGATGAATTCTCAAAAAAAATGAAAGGAAAATTTTCAGGAATGGAAGTTGCTTTATCAATGGCGTCAGGAGATGGAAAAGAGCATATGGCTTTAATTTCATCTTTGATTAATTTACCAATTGGAGTTCGGTTTGCAGCTTTAACAAAAGAAGGTGTTATAGATTTGTAGAAACAAATAATCTAAACCTACAATCCTTTAATTCTCAACTCTTCTTTATTCTCACCTAAAACCCAAGCTCTACTTCTCTCATGCGAATCTAAAATTTTAAGACCTGTTGCTTCGCTTAATTTTTCAATAAATTTTTGCATCTCTTCAAAATTGGGCATTCTATCATATCCCAATCTTTTTCTTGCATGGCCAACGCTCATAAATCCTTTTATTTCAACAATCATCGGATTTGTTTTTTTAATCATTTTTGCATATTCTTCAACATGTTCGTTTTCCATATTTAAATCTCTAATAAGATTCATTCTAAAAACGGTTCTCGCCTGACCTTTTAATGTTGACATGATAGCTAAACTTTCATTCAATTTTTCCCACGCATTCTTTTTAGAGCTTCTATGAAATTCATCATAAAGTTTTTTATTTGGTGAGTTTACTGAAATATAAAGCTGGGTTGGTAATTGATTTTTATCGACTATTTCCTGAAGTCTTTCGGGACATAACCCATTCGAAACTAAAAAACTTGTTTTTCCTCGTCGTGTCAGCTCTTCAATTAATTCTCCGACTTTAGGATAAAGTAATCCTTCACCTGTTAAGCTAATTGCAAACTGCATTGGCTCTTGTGCTTCAGCTAATTTTTCTTGATTGGCCTTGCTTAATTGTTTCTTGTCACTATTAGGATCAATTTTAAAACCTGTTAATAATTTTCTTTGTGCAATTATACTTTCATCAATAATTTTCTTTGGATCATCACAATCAATAACCTCACTCGGACAACTATATCTCAAATCTCTCCAGCAGTGAATACATTTATTTTGACAATTAAGCAATGTGCAACTCATTTGACAACACAAATGAGATTTAATTCCATAGAATTGTTCCTTATAACAAACGCCTTCATCTCTTAGGGAATTTTTAGTCCAGTTGCAAATTTTAACAGCACTATGCTTACCAACAATTTCATAATTTTCCTTAGTTAACTGTTTTCTAATCTCAGGTGTAATTTCCATAAATAATATTAATATATTAGAGTTTTAAGCTTTTCTAAATTTTTTTTTCTGAATAAATCAACAATTTTTCTACATTCTTAGATTTTTTTATTTCTGAATAAATTTCATCTTTATTGCTATCATCCCAAAAAAGTTTAACATGTAAAATCGCTTTACCTTTATCGGTAGATGTTTCATATAAAGTGTGTCTATTTATAGTACGCATTAATCCAGTATCTACTAGACCATTTGTTAAATTTATACGTGCTAAAACCCCATATTCCCTTTCTTTGTTTTTCATAGAAAATTATCACAATTTTAATTTATAAACTTTTCGTTTTTACTATTATTTAGAAGTTAACTTTTCTCATCATCTTTAGATTTCGGAATCAGAGCAGTTTCTGAAACATATTGGAACGCGGATGAATTAAGTCCACCATTATTCCAAAATGCGCAATCATATCCAACAACCACCTCTGCCCCTTCTGGAATAATTTCTCGAATATTGTCATACGCCATCCAATTATTCTCTGTTATTGGAGATTCAAATGTATGGTAAAAACCCACAAGATTGTAGTCACCTCGCTTCTTACCTGCAGATTCACAATAATCTTCAAAAGATACTTTTAGTAATTTACTTAAGTCAAATATTTTTACCATAAAAAATTATCACAATTTTAATTTATAAACTTTTATATTCAGAATAATATATATTACTTCTTCCCTATCAAACAATCTAGCCACCTCACAAAACATTTCACCTATTATAAACCATCTCTTACCTATCGTCAACAACCCTAACTTATTCAGCACACGAAAAAGGACCGCTAGACGGGCCAATGTGGCATCCCAAAGTGCAAGAAAGATGCTGCCCAACCGGATGTGAGGAAGTTGTTAAGAAACCAGGGGTTTCTTAATTAAAAGAAAATAAAAACCCATCTAACCATTAAAGTAACAAACAATAGCAAGAAAAACCAATTCATAAAACTAAATGCTTTTTTCGAAAATTTTTCTGATTTTGTAAGACCTTCTAACGTTAAATAAAAGAACATACCACCATCTAAAATTCCAACCGGAAGCATATTGAATAAAGCAACGGCAAAATTAATCAAAACAATCCACCATAACAAATGATAAATGAAATAACTAACTTCATAATCAGGGGTATAATAAATACTTGAATCCTTAAATGATGAAAAGAATGAATAAATTTTTCCTCTAAAACCTTCTGTGTTTTTTTCCATAAATCCAATTCCAATCCATGTTCTACCTTCCTCTTCAGGATGTTCACCCAAAACGATTTCAGTTTCTATTTCTTTTTTATCATCATCTATAGAAGTTATTGTAATAACATCTCCAATATTTTTTTCATTCAATATTTTTTTCAATGTATCTCGATTGTTAATAATCTCTCCATCAATTTTATGAATAGCTCCATAAAGTCCAGCATTCAAGGCAGGAGAATCATGATAAAGAATTGCTGACCCATTGTATTCTTTTTGTTTTTCAAAAAATTCTATTGTTGTCAAATAATTAACATCTCCGATTGAAACATTATTTGTTTTATTTTCTTCTAATAAGTCAAGAATATTATCATAATTTGAATCCGCAATTGAAATTCCATTAACGCTCGATATGTTTGAAATTTTTACAGCTGAATAACTATATGTGTCAAACACAACACCTGATGCGCTAAATGAAAGTGAAAATGTTAAAATCAAAAGTCCAAAAAATAAAAACCCAGTTAAAACATTTGCAAATACACCAGCAGAGATAACACTCATTTTTGCAAATCTACTTTGCTTATTCATTTGTTTTTCATCCTGTTCTACAAATGCACCAAACAAGGCAGGGAAGTATTTGAAAAAAGCAAAACCGGTTGTCTTAATTCGTATTCCAAAAGCTTTTGCGAAAATTCCGTGCGAAAATTCATGAACTGTTGCAACAATTATTAATGCTAAAATAAAATATATAAAATAAAATGGAGGAAACATGCTACTAAGTCCGAACAATTTAGGAAAGTATGGAATCAAGGGCATAATTGGTGGAGCTTTAATTGCTCTAGCAATTGGAGTTGTAAGATAAAGGTAAACTGTTTGTAAAATTAAAAATACAATGCCGGCCATCAAAACGTAACCTACACCCATTGAAACATAGCTAATTTTTTTTAAAAAGTTTGAATATTTTTTACCGACATTCTTAATTAAATTAATTCCCCATTGAGCTTTATATAAATAAAGAGGTCCATCTTGAACTAGATTTTTTTTATTTTTATAAAGAAGAATTGAAATCGAGATTAGAAAAATTGCAAGTAACGAAAGGTCTAGTATTATAAAGTTCATATTCACCTCAATGTATTTATTTCTTTTTTAGTGGTCGAAATTGTTTCTTTCCACATTTTCTACATTTGACTTTGCCTTTAAGAATTTTCTGAGTATCAGCACGTATTGTACTTTTACAATTTAAGCATACAAATTTATTCTTAAACAAACGATTCATTGCTTCTACTATTTTTCCCATATTAATTTTATAGATAAAGAGTTTTTAAAACTTAGCATTCAAACTCCAATAAAACTATAATTTCCGTTTAACTAATTTTTCACCTTCGATATCCCAATATTCACAATTACCATTTTCTTCAAGCGAATCCAATAAGTCCTGATCGTCAACAACAATTTCAACAGTTTCAAAATTTTCCAAATCCATAACGCTGACCTTTCCTTCCGATTTTGATAAGATTTGAGCTTTCCGTTTTTCAACCAATGGAACTTCCAGTTTATCATGTCCAGGAATTACGAAAACTTTTTTATTTCCCTGGAAAATCGAAACGGCTTCAATTCGGCATTTCGCATGACCATGCTTACCTGTTTTTGAAATATCAATACTTTTAATTGTAAAAGGTTTGCCATCAATAAGAATATTTGTACCAACTCTTGATTCAGTTGCACCAATTATTTTTAATACCATATCAAATACAAAATATCTTTCTTTATAAAATTTTGTGTGATTAGCATTAACCATCCAAAAACTTTTTAAGTAACTTCCCAATCGTTTTAATATGACATTCAAGAAACAAGATTTTGTTGAAATAAATTTCACAGGAAAAACGAAAGATAATACAATTTTTGATTCAAATATTGAGAAAGATATAAAAGAGGGAAGTTTAAAATCTCCTTCAAAGCCTTTTGTATTTTGCTTAGGAGAGGGAATGTTTTTGAAAGGAATCGAGGATTTTTTAATAGGAAAAGATGTCGGAGAATATTCAGTAGAACTTGAAGCAAAAGATGCATTCGGCCTGCGTGATTCAAAACAAGTCCAGATAGTTCCAATAAAAGTTTTTACAGCTCAAAAAATAAACCCATACCAGGGATTGGTTTTAAATTTTGACGGCAAGATGGGAAAAGTTCTTTCAGTTTCAGGTGGTCGTGTTATTGTAGATTTCAATCATGTTTTAGCAGGAAAAGATGTAACTTATAAAATTGAAGTTTTACGAAAATTAGAAAAGAAAGAAGAAAAAACAAAATCATTAATTAATTTTTTCTTGAGACAAGATTTCCCCTTTGAAATTAAAGATAAAAAGTTAATATTGAAAGCACCTGAGCAAGCTGGTAAATTTTTAATTTTATTCAAAGACAAGTTTAAGGAAATTCTAGATTTAGATCTTGAAGTCGAAGAAGAAAAATCTGCTGAGAAAAAAGAAGTTCCCAAAGTTGAAAAAAAGGCAGAAGAAGTTTCTAAAGAAGAAGTTAAGAAAGAATAATTTTATATATTTAGATTTTAGAGTTTTATTAATATGGACTTAAAACAAAGATTAAAAATAGGAACTGGAGTGATTGCATTAGGAGTTGGATTAACTTTTGGATCAGGTTGTTCTAAGGATAGGCTGGATAAAAAGCCATTAATATTTTCAATTTTAACTCCTTTTGGAAATTTTCCATCACGCTTCGCTTTCTTGATTAATTCTTTGTATTCTTTAAAATGCAAATGAAAAGTATCAATTCCAACCCTATTACCTTTTTTCAAAATTTTTCCCAAATATAAAATATCTTCTTCACTATCTTTGTCTTTAATTATCAAAACATTATAAACAACACGATTTTTCAACGCTTTTTTCGCTCGAGCTTTTCGAACCTTCATGAGTTCTTTCCCTGAGTTTGGAATTATTAAATAATCAAGTGATTTTTTCAGGCATCTTTTTATAAAAATGTTTCAATAATATACCCCTTTTAACACAACAATTTTTATAAACAATCAACTTCTAAATTTAATATGGATGAAATTTTTCAAAAAGAGGAAGGCTTTGGCCAATCTTCTAAGACAAGTGAAATAGATAAAGAATTAGCTGAAATTTTACAAAAGCAATCTGCAAAAATAAAAGTTTGTGGTTTGGGGGGCGGAGGAAATAATTCGTTAAGCAGAATGAAAGATATTGGAATAAAGGGCGGAGAGTTTATAGCACTTAATACAGATGCTCAAGATTTACTTTATGCGAACGCAGATCAGAAGATTTTAATTGGAAGAGAATTAACAGCTGGACTTGGAGCAGGAAGTAATCCAAAAGTTGGAAAAGAGGCAGCAAAAGAATCAGCTACTGAAATAAAGAAAAAGTTAGGAAATAGTGATATGGTTTTCATAACATGCGGTTTAGGTGGAGGAACAGGAACAGGAGCAGCACCAGTTGTTGCGGATTTGGCAAAAAAACAAGGAGCTTTGACAATAGGTGTTGTAACATTACCTTTTACAATTGAGGGACAAAAAAGAATAGAAAATGCAATGGATGGTTTGGAAAGAATGGAGAATGCAGTCGATACATTAATTGTAATACCAAACGATAAATTATTAGAGTTAGCACCCGACTTGCCTTTACACACAGCATTCAAAATTTCAGATGAGATTTTAACAAATGCAGTAAAAGGAGTAACGGAATTAGTAACAACATCGGGTTTGGTAAATTTAGATTTTGCAGACATTAAAGCCGTAATGGTTAATGGAGGAGTTTCATTAATTGGAATGGGAGAATCGGACGCGGAAAATAGAGCAATGGACGCGGTTGAAAAAGCAATTCAAAATCCGCTATTAGATGTTGACATTTCAAACGCAACAGGGGCTTTAGTGAATGTTGTTGGAGGAGCAGATATGAGTTTAGATGAATGTAAATCAATAATAGAAGCTGTAGGAAACAAATTAAGCCCAGACGCAAAGTTAATATGGGGTGCAAAAATATCACCAGATATGGAAAAGTCAATCCGAGTTTTAATAATTGTAACAGGTGTTAAAAGTTCGCAAATTCTTGGACATAATGAATCAATTGAAAGCTTAAAGCATAAAGAAATTGAGGATGAACTAGGAATTGAATTTTACGAATAAGCAAAAACATTAAAAACTCATACTCTTTATTATTTTTATGAAAGCTTGGAAATTTACAAAATCGTTCGCATTAAAATGTAAACGTGTTTGGTATGTTTTGAAAAAACCATCAAGAAAAGAATTTGAGATGACAGCGAAAGTTTCAGCCTTCGGGATTTTATTTCTTGGACTTTTTGGATTTATAATATCAGTGATTATGAAATCACTTTTTCGATAATTTTATAAACCCTTATCTCACTTTAATTATATCTTTCTAAGATTTTATGCTTAGATTGGTCAAAAAATGATTTTCATTATAAAAGTAATAACAAACAAAGAAGAAAGAGCAGTCGAAATGATTGCAGATAAGGCTCAGAAAAAAAACCTTAAAATTGCTTCAGTCTCAAGACCGCATGGATTACGAGGATACATTCTTTTAGAATCTGAAACGCGAGATGCAGCAGAAGAGGCAGTTTATGGATTACCTTATATTAAAGGAATAATTGGAAAAACAATTACATACGAAGAAATAAAGAACATGATTGAACCATCAGCTACTTCAGTTTCAATTAAAGATGGAGATATAGTTGAAATAATTTCTGAACCTTTCAAGAAAGAAAAAGCAAAGGTCACTAGAATTGATAAACAAAAGGGCGAAGTCGTAGTTAGCTTATTAGGTGCCGCAATTCCAATACCGGTAACCATAAAAATAGATAATGTTAAAGTTATAAGAAGAGAAGGAGACGAAGATGCAGATTAAATTATTAGCAGAAGGCGGGGCAATGAAGCCAGGACCAGCTTTAAGTCAACAGCTAGGACCAGCCGGAATAAATATTAGCAATGTAATTGCAAAAGTTAATGAAGCAACTGCTGGATTCAAAGGAATGAAAGTACCTGTAACATTACAAGTTGATACTGGAACAAAAGAGTTCGAGATTGAAATTTCATCACCCCCTGTTTCAGAATTATTAAAAAAAGAATTAGGTTTGAAAAAGGCATCAGGAATGCAGGAAAAAGTTAAAGTTGCAAATGCTTCAATTGAACAAATAATTTCAGTTGCTAAAACAAAAATGCCAAATCTTTTATGTAGAAATTTAAAGACAGCTGTAAAAACAATTGTAGGATCATGTGTAAGTTTGGGAGTTTTAATTGAAAGTAAAAGTGCAGTTAAAATTGAAGCAGATATTGATGCAGGAGTTTATGATAAAGAAATTTCTGAAGAAAAAATTGAAACATCAGATGAGAAACAAAAAGAGCTTGATGAATACTTTAAAACAATTGAAGAAGATCAGGCAAAGTTCATCAAAGAGGCAGCTGAAAAAGCAGCAGCTGAAAAAAAATAATTTTTTTTGAAAAACAATAATAACGCACATTTTATAAATCATTAATTCTCTAATATTTTATAAGGGACTATGGGCCAGCCTGGTTAAGCTTCGAGGTTTGGGACTTCGTGACCCCGGTTCAAATCCGGGTAGTCCCATTTTATTATTAGATTTAAATTAAAAATTTGAATGAATAATGGTTCTATCGAATTTTCACCGTACAAATTCAAATAGTTTCATTGAATCTTTGATTTAACTTGGAATTAAGCACCCCCTTTACAACCCGAAACCTTTTAAAACCCATTTCTATAATTTATTATATTAAGGTTCTAAAATGACTACAAAATTAAAAAAAACAAAATCAGCAGGACGTTTCGGTGCAAGATACGGACGTAAAGTTAGAAACAAATTAACTCAAGTTGAAGAAAAACAAAGAATTAAACAAAAGTGTCCTTTCTGTGAAAAGCTTGGCGTAAAACGAAAAGCAAACGGAATTTGGAATTGCAAAAAATGCGACAAAACATTTGCATCAAACACATATTATTTAGATTAAAATGACAACATATAAATGCTTCAAGTGCGGAAAAGAAATCGACTCAAAAGATCTTGACAAAAGATTTGTCTGCCCACATTGTGGAAGTTTGATTTTTTTCAAGCCACGAACAGCAGTTAAAACATTAAAAACAGATTAAATGGAAAACCAAAATAAAATCCAAGAATTACAAATGCTTGAACAAGGCTTTCAAAATATGCTTATGCAGAAACAAGCTTTTCAAATGGAATTGAATGAAACAGAATCAGCATTAAAAGAATTAGAAAACTCAGGAGATGAAGTTTTCAAAATAGTTGGACAATTAATGATAAAAACGTCAAAAGATAAAATCAAATCAGATATGGAAAACAAAAAGAAAGTTATTGAAACTCGAATGAAAAATTTCGAAGATCAAGAAGAAAAGTTGAACGACCAAGTTCAAAAACTTCGAGATGAAGTTATGTCTGGAATGAAAAAAGAATAATTTTAATTAATAAATTTGCTAACTTTTCTATATTTTAATTAATCCACCAATCTATATGGCCAACCTATCCACCCACACATTCGACAGATAATAGCTATTTGATTTTTCATTAATAAGGTCTGGAAAAATTTCTCTTGATTTTGTTTCTATCAAAATTTTCTACTTTCTTAATCTTAAATATTTTTCTTCATTGGTTGAAAATTTAATCCTATCATTTTTCTAATTCCGGTTGTTTTTTTATAACCCATTTTTTGATAAAAGGGAATTGCATATAAAGAAGATTTAATTTTAATTTCTTTAGATCCTAGTTTTTTAGCTTCTTTTTCAAATCTTTCAACAAGTTTTCTAGCAATACCTTTTTTATGATATTGAGGGTTTACATATAAATTCCCAATTTTAAATCTTTTTCCACTGATTTTCCCAATAATCTTGTTATTTTCAACTGCTATAAAATATATCTCAGTTTGTTCAAATATCTCACTTATTCGTTTTAAATTTTTTACAGGATCATGTATATCTAAATATCCCTGAACACTCTTTTTTGAGCCCTCATTGTAATTACATTTAGCAAATGTATCGCAAACCAGTTTTTCCGCAGAAAATATATCATTTTTAGTACCTCTTCTTATTTTCATCCTATCATTATAAGCAAATTCCATTTTATTAAATCTCCTTTATTATTCAATCAAATCCAAAACCTATATACTAAACTTACGAAATCTTTATAAATATCTTCAATGTAAAATTATTATGTTTAATAAAATAAAAAAGGCGTTTGGATCGCCAAGTGATGTAGAATCAATGGGAGACGAATATTTAGAGATAGATTTACATCAAGAAAAGAAAGATAAAAAGATAGCTGTGAAACTATTTGTATTAAAACAATATGAAGATGTTAACGATATTTTGGCAGCATTACGAGAAGGTTATTGTATTGCTGTAATTGACATTAAGATTTTACGAAAAAGAGATCCAATTGAATTAAAGCGAGCCGTTTCAAAAATCAAGAAAACAACAGATGCGCTTGAGGGAAGCATAGCAGGATTTTTAGAAGATACAATAATTGTTACACCATCTTTTGCTCAAATTTACAAAGAACCTTCAAGGGCTCCAAAAGAAAGCAGATTCTCTTAGATACTTATTTATACCCAAACTCTTTTCGGTTTATATGAAAACATTATTTATTCCAGCGAAATCTAGATTAAAACTTAACACAAAAAAATTAATATCTTTAACAAAGCCTTTATCAAAAAATATCGCAATAGCTTATTCGATTCAATTTAAAGACATAGCCTTAGAAATAAAAACAATTCTATCAAAAACAAATAATATAACAGATTTCATTCAGGTTTTAGGCTGTTCAAATCCAAGGTTTAAGAAAAACACAGAGTCAATTTTATTAATAGGAGAAGGAAGATTTCACGCAGTTTCATTAATGCGCGAATCCAAAATTCAAGTCCATCTTTATTCTCACAACACTTTGCAAAAAATTCCAAATACAGAGGTTGACAAATTAGAAAAAAGAAAAAAGGGAGCATATATGAAATATCTAAATTCAGATAAAATTGGAATTTTAATTTCAACAAAACCAGGACAACAAAGATTTAATCAAGCTTTAAAATTCAAAAAAAATCTAAATTCAAAAAAATCATATTTATTTTTAGCAAACGATTTAAACATGGCAGAATCTGAAAACTTCCAATTAGAAAGTTGGGTAAATACAGCTTGTCCACGAATGGATTTAAATTCAACCTCGATTGTTAATATGAAAGATTTGTAATATTGATAATTTTAAAGCATTAAGAATTTAAAAGAAAGAAATCTTTATATATTTAGTTTATATTTTTTATATCATGTCTGAAAAAACAAAAATTTATGTAGCTTCTCCATTGGGATTTTCAGAGGTCGGAAGAGATTTTATGTATTCAAAAATTATTCCAGCAATTGAGGAATTGGGATATTTAGTTCTTGATCCTTGGAAGTTAACTTCAGACGATCTTGTTGACGCAGTTTTACAATTGCCTTATGGGCAAGAAAAAAGAGATCGGTGGAAAGAACTCAATAAAATTATTGGAAAAAATAATGCAGATGCAATTCAGGAGTCATCGGGATTGGTGGCTGTTTTAGATGGTGTTGATGTTGATAGCGGAACAGCCTCAGAAATTGGCTATGCCACTGCTTTAGGAAAGCCAACGTTGGGCTATAGGGGAGATTTTAGACTATCTGCTGACAATGAAGGTTCGACTGTGAATCTTCAAGTAGAGTATTTTATTGGTTTGTATAAAGGAAAAATAATTACACAAATTTCTGACTTGAAACAAGAGTTAAAATCTTTTTTTCATTAATTGTTTTATTTATAGTTATTGCGATAATTACTATGATTATATCTCTTGGTGTTCAAAGAAATAAAAACTAATGTTATGGATTAATCAAAGGGGAGGATTGATTTTAGAGTCCAAGCGCATTCCATATAGCATAGAAGATACACCAATCGCAAAAGACAAAATTGGAATTGACCAATATTTATTATGCTTGCTTTTTCTATCTTTATGTTTAGTTATTTTTACATAATCATCAGATAGCTCAATGCGTTTTATTTTTTCAGAAAGAGAAGTTACTTTATCGACCTGTTTTTGAAGATATATTTTATCTGCTGCTTTTTCTAAATTAAACTGCTTAGTTGAATTTAAATAATTATATTTTTGGTTTAAATTTTCGTATTCAGAGAATATTTGTGGTTTTTTTGGTTGAGTGTGGTGTAAATAAGCTCCCGAAAGTATACTTACTCCCCCAGATAAAGCCATTCCCCTAAATAGCAATACTCCTATTAGTCTATTTTGAATTTTTCTTTTTAAGTTAGGTATAAAATTAAATAAATTGTAGAGTTTTTAAATTATTCTATTTATCATTTCTAATAACAATACTATATCTTCGCTATACTAAAAACAGTTTTTAATGCTACAATAATTGTTGCAGGAACAAACAAAACTAACAGTGCAGAAAATATCGCAATAACAGTATCTCCAATTCCAACACCCATTAATGAGCCGGTAACACTTTCCATTCCAAATTTACTAACAATAACTAAAACTAACCCAGTAAGCAAAAAGGTCTGAGAGTCTTTTCCTGCTACATTCAAAAATCCAACCATTATACCAAGTATAACTAAAATACCATAAATTTGAGCACCATATTCTTTCAATGATGGAATCGACAACAGTGTCGTAGATAAACCAATCATCAATGCTAACACAACCCCAATTAAAAATGCCCATGCGCCAATTTTATTGTCGTGAGATTTTAAAACCATAAAAATTATTAGTTAAAATATTATATAAACTTTGTGCCCCCTATATTATATACATATTTCTAAAAAATGACATATATTCTACAGAACCGAAATCTTTATAAACCATAGTAATCCTTAAATGACTACAGATGAAAACAAAAACATTAACTCTAATGAGCGCAATGATTTTTTCGGTAGTTTTACTTTTAAGTTTTGCAACTGCAATAGTCGATTTCACAGATGTTACAAATAATGTTAGCACAGTTAGTCAAGGAGATTCAGTAGCAATAACTTTCAAATTAAAAGAAAGTGGATACGCAGATTTAACAAGCATGGTTTTCAACACACCAATAACTTTCACATCAGGATCAAATACTTTCACATCAGCAAGCACTGTTACAAATGCAGTTACTTCATTAAGCAATGGAGCAACAAGCGTAGAAATGACATTAACAGTAAATGTACCATCAGGACAAGCTTTGGGAACATATGATTCATCTTTAATATTAAATGGAACATATTCATCAGACGTTTCATATACATTACCTTTAGCAATCACAGTAAATGAAACACCAGTTCAAAACTTTTGTGAATATTCAGGTGTTAATAGCAATTTAGCATTATCATTAGATTTTTCAACTGAAGAAGGATTTGGAGATGATGAAGAATGGTTCCCATTAGATAAGATAAAAGTTGAAATTGAAGTTGAGAATAACGGAGACGAAAAGATAAAAGATATTGTTGTTGAGTGGGGATTGTATGATTTAACAGATAAAAAATTTATAATTGATGATGAGGAAAATGATTTCGACCTTAAAGACGGAGATGAAGAAACGTTAGAAATTGAATTCACATTAGATGATCCAGAAGATTATGATGCAGATCATGATTATGTGTTTTATGTTTGGGTAACAGGCGAAGATGAAGAATTGGACGGAAATAAGACATGTGTAAGTGAATCAGAATCAATTGAAATTGTAATAGAAAGCGATTTTGTAATCCTAGGAGAATTTGAAATTAATGGAAAAAAATTAAATGATTTAACATTAGATGATTCAGTTTTATGTGGATCAACTTTAACATTAAAAGCTGAGGCGTGGAACATTGGAGACGATGATCAAGAAGATGTTTATGTCGTAGTTTATAATAAGGATTTAGATATTTTTGAAACAATTACAATTGGAGATGTTGACGCTTTAGAAAATGAAAAACTTGAAATTTCAATAGAACTTCCTTCAGACGCTGAAGAAAAATGGTACGCATTAGAATTCAAAGTTTATGATGAAGACAATGATATATATGAAAATGATTTTGACGATGATGAATCTGTTTTCAATGTTTTATTTAAAATAGAAGGTGCATGTAAAGTAGATGCAGAAGCAAGTGTTTCAGCGTTATTAGATTCAGAGGCTGTAGCCGGAAAAGAATTAATATTAAAATTAACAATTACAAATCCCACTAGTCAAACATTAACTTTTGATTTAGCTGCTACAGGTTACGAGGACTGGGCATCAAGTGTTTCATTAGATCAAAACACAATTGTCCTAAGTGCAGGTACTTCACAAGAAGTTTTATTATCATTAGACACAAGTAGAACAGCGGAGGGAGCTCAATCTTTAAATTTCGAAGTTTCATCAGACGGAGAACTTGTAATGAGCCAAGCTTTAACAGTAACAATTGAAGAATCAATATTCGGATTCTCATTAGATTCATTTGGAGAAAACTGGCACTTATGGTTAATTGGAGCATTGAACATCGTTCTTATCTTAATAATTATAATTGTAGCTGTAAAAGTTTCTAAGAAATAAAACTAACATTTAAATTCTTAATTTTCTTATTTAATTTATGATTAATACGATTCCAAAAGTTATGAATAAATTAGCAAAACATTTTGATTATAACGAGAGGACAACTTTAAATCGAATGCGAAAAAATCCCAATGCATTTAAAATTCTTATTTCATGTTTACTTTCCCTAAGATCAAGAGATGAAACAACCGAGAAAGTTTCGAAAGAACTTTTTAAAGTGGCAGACACACCTAAAAAGATTTTAAAAATTCCTATTAAAAAATTAGAAAAATTAATTTTTTCAACAGGCCATTACAAAAAGAAATCCCAAATTCTTAAAAGTGTTTCAGATGATTTAATCAAAAGATTCAACTCTCGTGTTCCAAAAATTAGAGATGAACTTTTATCAATAAAAGGAATAGGTCCAAAAACCGCAAACATAGTTTTAAATTTTGCATACAATAAACTTGTTTTACCTATTGATACACATTGCCATAGGATTCCAAACAGATTAGGATGGATAAAAACAAAAACCCCTGAAAAAACAGAAGCTGAATTAGAAAAAATTCTTCCAAAAAAATACTGGAAAGAATTTAACGCATTATTTGTTTTATTTGGAAAGCAAGTATGTACACCAATCTCACCAAAATGTTCAGAATGTCCAGTAAATAAATTATGTAAAAAAGTAAATGTTAAAAAAAGCAGATAATAATCAAATCAAATCTTTAATTTTAAGATATTTAATTATTATCTTAATTGCTATTCCAAATCTTTATTTATTTTATTTTATTTTAACGCCTTTAACAATTTACCCAATTTATTTTGTTTTAAATTTATTTACACAAGTAGAATTAATTTATCCATCAATTTTAATTAAGGGACATATTGTAGAACTTATAAGTGCGTGCATTGCAGGATCAGCCTATTATTTGCTTTTTATTCTAAATCTCTCAATACCTTCGGTAAAATTTAAAAAACGTTTGAGAATGATTCTATTCGCTTTTTCAACCCTTTTAGCTGTCAATATCTTTCGTATAATTTTTTTAACAATTCTATTCATAAATGATTTAACATTTTTTGATTTTTCTCATAAAATATTTTGGTATTTCCTTAGTACAATATTTGTAGTTTTAATATGGTTTTCTGAAGTTAAAATTTTCAAATTAAAACAAATACCCGTTTATTCAGATTTAAAAAATATTTATAAAAATTTTTCATGAGCATATACAAAAGTTTCAGCCATGAATTTTTCAGTTGCTTCAAGAATTTCACAATCTTTTATGTAAATATCGTAACATGATGGACCAACTTTTTCTATTCGAGTTTTATCACCTTCTTTAAGTTCAACATACATGTATCTTCCTTCTGAATCACAGCTTGCATTTCTATCTTGAATAACAGTTGTTCCTAAAACTTTATACAAGTTCATAAGATTCGCAATAGCAATATTACCATAACCTTCACATGAAAATGCATTATCAGGATATTCTAAAACCATATTAGGTAAAATATTCAAGTCCCCATCGAAATCAATTCTTTCTAGTTCAAAAGGATGCGTTCTAAAATAGAAATTATAATCAGCAGGTTTTTCATTCATTATAACAGGTAATGAAGTTTGATAAACAATCAAGCATGGTTTTGTTGCACAATAACTTTGAGTTTCAAATTCAACAATTCCATTATAATTCGTTTGCCTAATCGATTGTAATGCAAAATAACTAATTAAAAAAACAACTAAGATTAATCCGACAAATATCAAAATATTTCTTAATAATTTATTATGATGTTCAATTTGCCCTTTTGTAACTTTTTGCTCTTCTTGCATTCCACACATTTCAATTGTTTTTTCTTTACCTTTCTTTTTGATTTTAAAAATTTCGCAAACTTTCTTTTTTATTTTTAAAGATTTATTTTTAATATCTTTTTTTAATCTAGAGCCATAATTATCTTTTTTATTTTCTATATTACCTTTCTTTTTTGAATCTATTTCTTCTTTAACCATTATACCTAATATTAATTTAAGTTTATAAGTTTAATTGTGTTGATTTACCTTTCTTTAATCGCACCCCCACATCTTCAAAAATCTAACCACCCCACAAAATAATTTCTTCCCTTTCATTAAGCATTTCTTACCTGTCACCAATTAACCCTAACTTATTCAGCACACGCAAAAGGACCGCTAGACGGGCCAATGTGGCATCCCAAAGTGCAAGAAAGATACTGCCCAGCCGGAACGTGAGGAAGTTGCTTGTGACCTTTAGGTTATTAAGAAACCAGGGGTTTCTTAATCCCAATAGTTCTAAATAAAAATTCATCTGTGATTTGTGGAAGTTTCTCAATTTCACCTTCGATAATAACACAATTTTCTACTTGTGTTATTATATTTTCTTCACTCTCCTTGATCCATATGAAATTATCTTCACATGTTTTAATTGGAAAATCATCACTACATAAACTCAAATTAAAATCCGAACGATTTAAGCAAGCATTTTGAACACGTTGAATAACTTGATTTGTTTCTGAAAACATATTTCTATAAATTTCATAGCTCGAAATTTCGTTTTCAGAGTATATGTAAAGTGGCCTACCTAAATAATTATTTAATAATTTTATTTCACCTTCTACCTCCAAATCAATTTCTTTCTCAGGAGAATTAGAAAAAACAAAAACATAGTTTCCCAATTCTAAAAACCAGTAACCGTTTTGCGCAATAAATTCAAAACCATTATAATTTGCATTTTCTTGTCCTTCTTCATCGTTTCCACCCCCATTAAACGCAAAACCTAGCGTACTGAAAAGCATAACGAAAATCAATAAAACCCCCACTACAATCTGGTTTCTCTTTCTCTTCTTAGCCTCGTCTGCTTTTGATTTGAGCTTTCTCATACATAAAAATATTCATCTAAGTATAAAAAGTTTTCCCGAAAGCTCTCGCAATAAGGTAAAAATAAAAAAAAATAAAAAAAAATAAATTGAAAAACTAAGCAGTTTCCTCAACAATTTGACTTGCGGTCTCAGCACTAGTTCCTTTCCACGACTTGCTTGTGTCTACGTCTTGCGTAGTCAAGTAACTTGTCGCCATAGCAGTTTCAGCAGCTTCATAACCTGCCACTAAAAGGGCAAGTTCACTTGTAAGTTCGGAAGTAGCATAACTTTTAATTATATACTGGTTTGCACCAATACCTGTTTCCGCTGTAAACGCATCTCCACAATAAGCACCACCCAATAGAGCAGTAGCAGCTGTATTTATACAACTTCCACCAACAACAATTAAGTTTTTATCACTAACTGAAGCAACGTCTGAATCTAGAACTAGTAACGCACCCATAGATGAAGCATCACTTGAAGTAGCTTCTGATGAAGTAATATATACCATTGGATTCACTATAGATTCCGGTATTGTAGCTGTTATCTTAGCAGGAGCAGTTGAAGTATCTAAAACAGATACATCTGCGCCATAAAGCGTAGTTGTTAAAGTTTCATCATCATTATCTGGATTTGTATAGAACGTTCCAGAACTTGTAACAGATCCAGTTGAAACTTCAAGAGTGCTTGTAGCATTTGAAAGTGTCACTGAAAATACATTCTGAGCAGTTGATAAACTTATATCATCTCCATCCTTATCTTGATCATCAAGGTCAACTTTAACTATCCAACTAGAAGTTGCAAGAGACGCATTTGTGTTGTTTACAGTAATAAGAGCATTATTTTGTGTTCTCATTTGTAACCAACCAGCATTATTTGCAACAGAAGAATAACCAAGTTGAGCAGTTGTCAAAGTAATATCAAAGTTGTTGCTTGCTCCAGATGAAGCGTTAGCAAAACTAAATGTACTTCCTCCTAACTTTAAGTCAAAAGTTCCAGTACTAGTTAATGATACTTCTCTACTTTGTTCAACTCCAGCGATATCAAATGTCACTTTTGGATCAGTGTCTGTAACCTTATCTGCACCTCTATATCTAACTACAAAACTTCTTGCATCATCTGAATATATTGCAGGATTAGCAGTATTTAATACAAAGTAATCTTCGTCGGTAATTGTACCACTTGCGTTAAGAACTAATAAATCCTTATCGGCTGTATCATACTCTCCACCCTTAAGTCCAGTTGCTGTAGCATAAACCACAGGCAACTCAACAGCATCACCATTAAAATTATTAAAGTTTAATGTGTATTGTTTGTCAGAGTTAGAAGGTAATAAACTAATTTCTTCTGAATCAAATTCAGCTAGTCCATTGAATACAATATCCCAATTTTGACTAACCAATACTTCTGGCTCATCAAGATTAGCAGCTTCACTAAGTTTTCCATTTACAGGAACATATAGGTCGTCTTCAGCAGTCATGTTAATAGATATTTCTGAAATAGAAATATCTGATCCAGCTTCAGTTGATGTTATTGTAACAGCAGCTTCACCTATAGTTTCACCATTAACAGTCAGTGTGGACCCAGTGTTCATTTCAATTTTATCAGCACCTAAATGGAAAGTAGCTTGCATTAAACCTCCGGCGAAATTCTGATATGTAATATCCGAAACACCAAGATGTGTACCGTCTGCAAGTTTAACTGTCTCCCCCTTATTCATTTTATCAAGGGTAACTCCATCTACAGTAAATTGAGCTTCTGTTGTAGAAGAAACAAGAACGCTAACGTCTTTGCCTCCAACATTAATAGTTTCGTCATTTTTAGCAATTGCCTTTTCAGCACCACTCATCAAAGTAAGCTCTACACCACTTGTACCGTTATTTGCAGTAGTAATTGTATATGTTTTACCTAAAAAGGTAATGTCTTTATCTTCTATATCTGATAATTCAGTATCAGGTTCGATATCGGACTTAAGATTTGTTGTAAAATCCATAACATATCTAGCAATTACTGCGCCATCACTTATTTTGAAAAATAATCCAAGATTACTATCATCATCTTCAGTGTATACAACACTTGAAGAAGATGCATCATCAAAGTAAAAGAATTGCTCATATTTTGCATCTCCTTTTTCGTTTGACAATATCCCATCTGTTAGAAGGGCTAAGTTAGATTCATCAATGTATTTTTCTACATCATATATACTTTCACCTAATTCTAAATTATCTGAAGTTGTTTGTACTGACCATGAATCACCATCGATAACAGTTGATCCACTTGTAACAGTAACACCAGTATCTAAGTTAGTTTGAATGCTTCCCGCTTGAGCAAAATCTGTTTGTGCAGCGCTAGCTCCATAAACAACGGCAACATTTGCAGCACCGTTTGCCACGAATGGCGCAGGGTAATTTGCAGCAGCTGCGAATCCAATACCTGAAACAGTCATTAACGCACTAGTTACGATTGCTGAGATTTTTTTAAAATTAAATCTCATTTATTTTTAAACCTCCTTTCAACTATATTAAATATGTTACCTAAGGCAACTTCTCCCAATAAATCAATTATAGGGTAAACCAATTTATTAGATGAGTATGAACCATTCTGTTTCCTCTTTTGTTGTAAATCCCTATAGAACATTTTGATTATATTACAAAATAGAATTTTCTTTAAAAGGCTTACTCTTTTGCTTGAGGTGTTTTACCTATAAAACAAGAGATTTTGGTGGTTTTTTTATAAAGGTTGTGGTGTCACCAAGAAAACAACACAATGCTACCAAAACAATACAACCAAACATTTATTAATATAGGGTATTTATATATAATATATATAGAGGATAAATAGATATATGAAAAACATGCTTCACATATATCTATTCAAAAATACCAGATATGGCAAAAAAGATAATAAAAACACGAGAGATAACGATAATAGAATCCAAAGGAGCTTTTTCATTATTTAAAAAATCACCTCCGAAAAAAAAAGATTATAATTTCGATGGACTTCTTTCTTTAAGACAACTTCTCAGCAACGAGAAAGCAAGAATTATACATACGATAAAAAATCAAAAACCAAAATCAATTTATGAATTAGCGAAAATTCTAGGTCGAGGTTTTAAATCCGTAAATGATGACCTTAAACTTTTAGAAAGATTTGGTTTTATTGAATTTGTCGAGGAGAAAACAAAAAATAGAATAAGACATAGACCAGAAATTATTGTTGATACAATGATTATAAATATAAAAATTTAATAATAAACGCTAAAATGAATATCAATATTATTTGTGGCTGGAATATATCCAGTTTTAATCGACGATGTAACATTACCTTCTTCGAATATTAAAAAAGATTCTTCGTCGCCAGAAGACATTCTTAATCTATAACCCTTGACAGCAAAATTTTCACCAGCTGACCAACTTGCATCTAAAATATTTTTAATAGTTGAATTTAAAATGTCGCAAGCAGATTTCTCGTCGAGACACATTTTATTTTGATAACAATCTGAAATTAATTTAGAAACAGGCTGTAATTCTAAGTGAGTTTTACATTCTGTTGTATACCATGACATCGATGTCAAAAAACTCGAAATTTCATAGCTATTAATAATCTCTTTATCCCGACCGCTCATTGAAAGACTTAATAAAACCAAAAGAATAACAGCTACAATAATAATTATTAAACCAAATCCAACCATTTCTTCTTGCCCTTTTTTATTTTTTCGCAACCCAGAAAATTTTAAAATATTTTTATTCATTTGTTCTATCCTCCGGATATACAAATAATAATGCGATTTCGCATTTTGAAAATATATAGCCTTCATCAACTTCTTTTCTGCATAATGTTACATATGTTGATTGCTCAGATCCAAGCGCTACATTTTTTTCAAAAATAGTTATAAGATTGCAGTTTGGATAATTACCCTCACATTCAATATCTGTCAACCCATCACCTTCTTTTGGAAATATTTTACGTATTTGTATTTTTCCAACACCCCAAAGATCTTCATAATCTTTATTATTTTGAACATAGTTTTTTAACATCATAATTTTATCGCTATCAATACAATTAATTTTAGATGTTCCAAATGCACTTCCGCATGAAAATTCAGGAGAGTTTGCTAATTTTGAAACCAATAGCATCGCATTTTTATCCTCAAGACCTAAAGCTGTTTTTTTTAAATCTGAAAATTTTAAAACCAAAACGAACATTCCAGCTAAAACAAAAAACAATGTTACAGCTATAAGCATAAATGCCATTTGCTGAATTTTTAATTGTCCCCTTTTTACCATAGCTGACACTCCATTCCATCATTTTTCATTCTAACGTCGTCGATAGGTATATTTGACAGTTCACCTGAACTTTTTACACCTTCGAACATTCCAGCTAAATAATTAAGACCAACATTTGAACCACACCCAACCCTAGTTGTAAAAACTTCTTTACTTGAATAAATTTCTGCTAATGACTTGGCTCGTTTCATCAATCTTTTTACTTGACATTCATATATATCTTTATTTGAAAATATCGTTGCATACATCAGAGCATCATTAACAAAATAAAGCGTCTCTCCATCTTTTTTAGTGTATCCTCCATCATAATTCACAACAATATCACAATCTGATGCAACATTAAAGCAAACATTAATACTATTGTCAGGACATTTTTCTTCAGATTCTTCAAGATGTAAATTTCCTTGACTTAGTTTTTCAATATCATTTTCAATATCTTTTAATCCACTAGATCCCTTAAGTCCCTTGAAACAATAGTTTGTTAAACTTGAACTCATATAGACCAAGTCTGAAACCTTAAATGGGAATTCAAATGGCTTAGAAAATAAATAGAATGTTTTACCTTCCTCGATTCTATTTGAAAATATATATTTATTTTTAAATAGAGATTCAATTTCAGGTTCCGTCCATTTATTAAAACTTTTTTGAGAAATCATAATACCTTGATCCCCAAACAAACCTTCCTCATGACAACGATTAAGAATTCGTGATTCGGCGGGAACATCAAATGATTTTGTTTTATCCGATTCTACGCCGGTTTCTAAAAGATTTAACAATGCACCTATTTCTTTTCCAACTTTAACGTCACTAATAGTTTCTTCAGTTTTCATAATTTTAGTAACAGCAAAGATAGCTAAAAATAAAATAAAAATTCCAACAATAATTGCAAAAATCCATGAAAAAGAAATTTCCAACGCACCGCGTCTATTAATCACCAATTTTTTCATATTAAATAAAAGAATCTGTTGCTTTTAAAATTATTCACTAATTAAAACAAAATTTTCACCAAAAGATTTGCTTATAGTTAATTCTAATTTTCCATCTTGAACGTCAATACAAAAAGGATTTTTTGATTTGATCATCGAATCTAGATTTATATGTTCTATTTTGATGCTTTTTAGAGAGCCAGATGATTCAAAAGGATAGAAGAATAAATTTTCACCATTAAGTCCATTCCAACACATATCTTCAAAATCATCAGACATTCTACCTGAAGATCTTTCACAATCCGCAAAACAAACCTTTTTTATTTTTTTACAAACATTGTATGTTATAGGACGCGATTCTCCATGACCACTCCAGATATTATCAACGTCACTTTGAAGATCTTTCACAAAGCTTCCAGTTAAGACCCCACATTGAATTCCTAAAAACATTTTGATTGCATAAAATGCAAAAGTCATAAATGCAATAATTAAAATAATAGAAAAAATCATTCCAAAAGAGAGTTTTAGTTGACCTCTTGAATTATTCATTCTTCTTCAGGCTCTGGAGCTGTAAAAGGTTTAACAATAATACTACATACATTTTGAGGGGTTGGTTCCCTTGAGTAAATATCTTTACATTTAACATAATAAAATGTATCAGTTTTCCATTCAACTACATGATTGACACTATTGTGAGTTGTCATTTTTACTCCATCTGCAAAAGGATAATCACAATCTTTTGTATGATACACACATTCTGCCTCTTCATTTGTTATCAGTTTTAAATATTTATTATCGTCATAATAAGCTCTAACAACAATTGGAGCCTCTCTGTCTGTTTCAATAGTATAATTTGTGTATGAAACATCCGCATTTCCTGCAAAATCCGAACATCTAATTGCACATTCATATTTTCCACTAGATGCAGAAATTAAAGCTTCATGTAGGTGTGTTGAAAACGCATCACTATATTCGAAACTTGTCCACGATGTTTTTGATCCACCTATTTCTGTGCATGATTCTGAATATTGACAATGAGCTTTACCTGAATCGTAACCTGCTGATGTTTCAACTTCTAACTGAACTCTAACGGAAGAGGATGAGTCTTTACGTGTTCCTTCGGGTTCAATTGATTTTATTACTAAAGGTTGTGATCCGATTAATCCAATTTTAAATGATTCAGTATTTGCATTACCGCTTGTATCATTACATCTAAAGTAAAAAGGTGTTTCAACTGAAAAATCTTTTAATCCATCTAATGTCCCAGTACATGGAAGTGTCATTTTTTTATCCATATCGCTTAGATCTTTTTCACATTTAAGATTATTTTCCATTTGATCATAACTCTTGTCAGAGATATCCCATTTACACGATGCAGGCTCATTAACATATATTGCAATATCTAATTTTGTTTGATTGAATGAGAACGGAGATCCATCAGGAATACTTGATCTCATAATCCTTGGGGGCGTTACATCGGGAGCGTCGTCAACACAGAAGCTAAATACATAATTTGCCTCATTTGAATTGCCATTCGCATCTTGGCATCGCACGTATATATCTAAATCTTGATCTCCTGTTTTTAATGTAATATTTTCAGATTCAAGAGCTTCTCTACTCGGGATACTAATTATTTGAGAATGATTCATTTTTGATAATGATGTTCCACCAAAGAATAATGGCATTTTTTCAAAACCTTCTGGAATATCTAGAAGCTCAACACTCATTTTACATTTTGCAGGTTCATTTAATATTATTCCAAACTCAATAGGTTCAAAAGGAGATACACACTCATTACCATCTGACTGGTCTTTTGAGATAATTTTAACACCTTCATCTGGAAGTGCAATGGCAGTATTTGGAGTATATTCATAATCTTCAGTTAGAATGTTTGCCCACGATGTAATTTGAGGAGGAACATGATCATCTCGATGCACCCATACACACATTGCCTCACCCGAATCTTCAGAGTTTACTAATTGACACGCTTGACCCAAGCTTCTACATTGATATTCTGAACACCCTAATAAATCATCTTGATTACATAAATCACAATTATTTCCACCTACGGGAGCATCCCATGGCTGACAATCAAAGTTGTATATTTTTTGATGTTCAAATTTTAAAACCATAACAAATACAGCAATTCCTATTAGGGCACCAATTCCACCACCAGCAAGCTTGGATACATCGCCAGCCACATCTCCTTCGACCAAAAGAGAGGTTATAAGCGAACCAACAGTACCACCAGCACCAATAGCAGCACTTGCAGCATCTATCCAATTAGATTCACCTTCAACGTCTGGAATAAATCTTAATACATTTACAATAGCTAAAAGCCCTGCTGTAATTGTTAATCCTAGAACAAGCGAAGACATAGTTGCTCCCATTCCAGCGAATAGCCCACCTTTTTTATCTTCTGTTTTAGAAGATTTTTTATTGGTATTCTTTATTTCCCCTTTTGGTAAAACATCAGGCATTCCAATTGTTTCTGTGGGGTTTGTTGCCGATGCCACATCTTTATCATATTGTATCATTCCAAAAATATCATCATCGTCCACATTTAAAACTTCATCTATTTCATCATCTGCCATAGTACTCCCACTAACAACTCCAATTCCACCTCCAATAGCATATGAAATTGCAATAATCCCAATTAGTAATACAAAAATTTGAGTTAACGCCATCAATCCTTTATTATTCATTCTTTATCACTCCCTTCTGATCTATCTGCCGGACCACCATAACCTTCCCAAAATAAATCAGTTATATGAAAATATCTATCTTTTGGTTTCTTACTTTTAGGATCGTAGCCAAGCTCACTTGTTTTATAATTTCCTTTGGATCCACAATCGCCTAATGAAGTACATAAATTATTCATGGAAATAGGCCAACTTGGATCTGCACAATGACAATTTTCAATACATGTCCAATCCTTAAGTCCATTAGCATTCCATATACTTTTCTTATATTTAACAACACATGTTTCAGAAGCTAATCCGCATAATAAATTACCTTCATCTTCTATTTCCCAAAAATTATAACCAGGTGAAAAAAGCGGAGTACACGATACATATCCAGGTATTTCTATCCATCTACAATCCCTTCTATCTGTATTCGTACAATCTTTTTCATTTATCTGATGTACACAATCCTGCCATATATTAATTCTACATCCAGCAAATGTAAACTTTTCACCAGATTGTCCTTCAACCTCAGTTTCTACACAAATTTGTTGTCTAAAATCATCACATGGTTCAGCCATAACTTCCCCATTATAACACACTAATCGAGTATATCGACTTCCTGGAAGATTTTCTTCTACATTAATAATATCACGAGGATTAATATTTAAATTATCTTCATTAAGCTTAATTGAAGAAGTCCCAGATGAATCTGCGCACCAACTTTCTCCATGTTCTTTAGGTTCACCTTTCCACGTGCAATCCAAATCTTTACATATATTTCCACCATGTTCAGGTTGATTTAAAATACTAGCTTTGCCACAGACACTCCCATCTAAATAATTACAATTCCCACATGTTTTAGGAGTAATTGCTGGATCACAATCAGTATATTGAATTTTGTCCCAATATTCATCTGTCCCACTATGTTTTGTAGAATCATATACATTTGCTGTATTACCACATGTGTCTAAATAATAAATCTCATCTTTTCCCTCTACGCACGTTGTTCTTTCTGTTCGAGCACAATTTGTATTTAAATCGTTAGCTGTACATAAAACTCCTTCATGAAATTTAGTATTAGAACTTTCTATACCAATTTCCATATCTTGACATTCTTTTTTTGTTACCATTCTGCATGTTCTTTCAAATTCTTTTTCAAAAACACATGCACCTCTAACGTTAGGTTTAGCATTAGCAAGGCATTCAATTTCGCTTGTTATGTCTGGCCTAAATATAAGATCAGTTCCATAATCAGATCCAATTTTTTTACATCCTGGATGTGTTGTGAATGCAGCTTGATCACCAATTAAACAACATCCTAATTGACATTGAGGTACTTCTGAGGAATCTCTATTGTCCCATATACTATCATCTGAATCTAAACATGCAGCCTCTCCAACATTTTCTCTACATCCCCCATTCGATATATCAATACACGTACCACCTTTACAAAAACTTGTAGCCTCACATGATGTTGGAACACTTTGAAAACCTTCAGCACATTGATCCCTTTCCGCATCTTGACACCATGAACCAGGCGTAGTTCCATCATTCCCAACCAATCTTTCGCAACAATATGAAGTTTCAGATGCAAGCACACCCCCAATTAGTAAAATTCCTAAAATTAATATTAAATTTATTTTTCTCATATTTTTATATATCCTGGAGGTAAAGCCAAACTTCTTGTTGCAAACTTAAATGATTTTTTATCATTCCTATCTGTCAGAATATAAACAGTTGTACCATCTGATTGTTTTTTCTTTTCAACTTTTAAATCACGATAATATGTCATATATCTTGTCGTGTCTGAATCTCCAAGTTTCGCCTCCCAATTTAAAATACTATTTGCAATAGAAGTTAGTTCATAAAGATTGTTATTCAAAATAATATTAAACGATTCATATTTTTTTGTTTCTTTTTTTGTTAAAGTTAATTCGTCATTGATTGTTGCAACAATCCTTTTTGGTAGAAGTTCAATATTAAATTCACCTGACTTAAAAGACACCTTGTATCCTTTTTTCTTGTAAGCATCTTCTAGGGATTTAATACATTCATTTTTTTTATCTTCAATTGCGCGTAAAATTTCAGATTCAATATGTGTAGCTAATGCTGGCTGTTGTATCATACATGGCGTATAATATTTATTTGTATAACAAAGATATTCTAATTTATCTTTATTGTGTGTAAAATAATGTGCCGGATTTAAACTACCTCCTTGAGAAGATAAAAGTGTAACAGCATTTGCCATTTCATCTTCTAAACAATTTTGTAAAAATCCTTCAGGGTTTTCAGCCTCAAAATTAAAACCTGTATAAAATTTAGGATATAAAAGTGAAACTAAAATACCAACAGCAACAATGACCATCGCGACTATAATAAAAATAGTTACTTGTCCTCGTTCACCCTTTTTTTGCATACTCATTTTATGTTTTTTAAGTTTATAAATTTAATCAGGAGATTGCTTTACAATAATAGCATATTCGCCATCATTACTTTTCCCCCAAACGTCCTTACATTTAATATAATATGTTTCATCACTTTCTGTTTGAATATTATGTGTTTTTGAAAATACAGTAGAAGATTGAATATTAAAATCGGTCCATTTCGAAGTATTGTAAAAACATTGGGATGTTTCATCTGTTACAAATGTTAATTGATTTCCAGAAGAATATACTCTAATAATTTCGGGAGCAGTACTATCAGAAACAATTTCAAATTTAATAACATCTTCTACAAAGTTTCCAGCATCATCTATGCATTTTATTGGAAAATTATAGTTACCTTGACGCTTATTTGAAAGCATTTGGGTATTAGTTGTTTTATCTTCACGTCCTTCTTTATCAAGAAATTTAATTTTATAATCATCTCCCCACCAGCAAATCGATTCTCCATTTTTTGCCCCACCAGATGTTTTAACAATAGAAAGAACATCAATATAACGTAATAATCCACCAATTTCGAAATCATATCCATTATCAGATAAAACTTTATCATCACCATTAAACACTTCAAGCTTAATTGATTCAATTGTTAATTCAGAGTTTGAAGTATATAGTATATACTCGTAATCATCTTTATTTACATTATCTGAATTATCTTTACATTTTATATAAATTTTATTTTCTTCTAAGTTAAGATTATTCAATGTTGTACTACATGGCCACCCACCATTATTTTTATTATAATCTGTCATAAAATTTGTATTGCAGGACATTTCTCCAAGCATATTTTCATAATCCACTCCAGACTCATTACTATATTTACATGTTGCAGGTTCATTTGTCCACATTGTCATTTCTAAAGTTTCTACATCATATTCTAAAAATGATTTAGATTCAGGATTGAATTTAGTAGATGTATGACTAACTGCTTTTTCATCGGGACCTGAATTAATTTTAGCACCTACAATATATGAACCACCTGATGGATTTCCATTATAATCTTTACATCTAACATAGAGTTTGAAATTAGCATAATAAGTTTCCATTAATTCCGTCACTTCTTTCTCAGCTAATCCAAGAACATTTATTGGTGGCATATTAAATTCAATATAATGTTCTTTCCGGTATCCATGTTGACCTAATGTTTGATCCATGGCATCAAAATCTGTTGCGCTATTATCTGTATCAAATCGACACATTGTATACTCATCTGTTTTTAATGTAAATTTAACAGGCGTATATTCTTGAATGCGTCCATCTTCTCTCATTGTATTAATTACGTCAACACCATTTTCTGTTTCTTTGAATACATATCCTTCCGTATCAATATTTCCAGGAGATATGATAGGAGCTTTATTTTCTAGAGGCACATATTCACAAGTTGGATTTTCTAATTCATCATCACCAAGCAGAACGCAGTTTAAACCGATACTTTCACATTTGTATTTATTACATGGAAACTTAGGATCATCATCACAAGCATTACAATCCTGTTTGCCTTCAGGAGGTTGCCAGGGGTAACATTCAAAATTCATTGTAAGCTCTCTTGTTTGACCCCATTTTATAGTATATGCTAGAATTGCAGTAATGGTACCAGCTATCGCAAATGCCCATCCAACAGGATTCCATGCATTTGAAGCGGCAATAGCTCCCATGGATCCAAGTAGATTTCCAGCTAGCATACCAAAACCAAGTCCAGCAGTAGTCATCCCTATTATCGCTATAATTGCTCCTTCATTTTCCATGTCTAATAAATTATTTAACATTAAAGATAAGCCCATTCCAATTCCAGCACCAATTGCAGCAACTCCGAACCCAGCGAACCCAGCACTCGTCCCAAGATATGTAACAGACCCCGTAGACAACATTCCAAGCGCCCCAACTGCTCCGGATGTATATGCTAAAACTTCTTTTTGAGAAAAATCCTTATAGTCTTTTCCAAAACCAAGAACTTCAAACAAGTCTTCATTAGCACCATTTAAAGTAATATATTTTTCTTTATTTGTGCCACGAGGAATAGCAAGGTTTTTAACACGTCCAGAGTATAAGTCTGAATGAAAACGAGAAAGATGTCCAAGAATTAAACCACCAACTGAACCATCACTTCCCCACACATCTATATTATCAGTACCTTCTCCTTTATAATTTATATAAGTTCCACAATCCCCCATTGATGTACATAAATCATTCATTTCTTCTATAAATTCCCAACGAGTACATCCTTCATTTTCTTTAAATCCCCAGTCTCCATGTATATTGTCCCTCTTTTGTTTAATTATACATTGACGATTTGCCATCGAGCAAAGTTCTTCGTTTTTAACAATATCTGATTCTATATCACCTTTCAGGTCAAGTCCTATTGGATATTTGGGAACACATGTACTAAATGCAAATGCAACATCAACATTAACATGATTTAAAGTACAAAATCTATTTTTTTCACATTTTTCTACCATATCATCTTCTTCATTATAACTTAAGCAACTTGACCAATCATTTACTAGATTAGTTGCTTCAACAAACTTGCTACCATCAGGCCTTTCTGCCATACTTTGTGCACAAATTTTTTCACGATGTTCGCCTGCAGTTTCTATATTAACAATCCCATTCGCACATGACGCTCTCCAGTGTTCGCTACCAACAGTTGATTGTGTATCTATTATTGGAAATTCATATATGCACCATGATTCCCCATTTGCAGGATAGTATCCATACATATCATTAAAATCTTTAAGAACAGCATTATTTGTATCATAACATCCTAAATCTTTACATACATAATCTCCATCTTTTACTCCATCTTTTTTAAAAGAACATATACTTTCTGCATTAACGTGGCAATTTCCACATGTTTTTGAATTTATATTACCATTTCCATCATTACAACTTTGGATTTCTTCTAGGATTTTTCCATCATTAAAACTTTTTGTTTTATCTGAATCATATATATTTTCTCTATTACCACAGCTATCAAACCAATATATTCCATGAAGTGAATTTCTTTCATTTTCAGATGCACAACTAATTGTTTCTTGAGGTTTACATAATCCAATTTTTTCATGTGAACACAAAAATCCTTCTTCAAATCTACCATTACATGAATCTTTATAGGTTATTGAGCACATGTTATCAATAATACATGCACCTCGTTGTTCAGATTTAAGTAAATCAATACACTCAGGCTCTAAGAATCCATTTCTAAAATCAACCTCAACCCCTTCTTTTAAAGACAAAATCTCACATCGCTTTTTGTTTAAAAGTTCAGAATAACCCTTTTCTTCAAGAACACAGCATCCCTTAATTGCCTCATCAATGTTGCACATTGGATCATCAAACCATTTTCCACCTTGTGAGGTGCATGTTAACTGTGGAGAATTTTTAGAAGGTTCACCTGTACTTTCATCAATGCAGCAGCCAAGTCTACAGTCATCAACATTTTCACAGATGGTAGGGATAATTGATGTTTCACAAATATTTTTTTTAGATAATGTTATTTCTTGACATATTTCACCATTAAGAAGCTTAGGGCAGCAGACGATTTCATCATTTATTTCTGCATTCACTTCAGCAGAAACAATTCCAATTTGTTTTATATTAAAAAAGCTAATTAAAAAATTTCCAATCAATTTTTCAAAACTTTTTTCGGGTATATCTATTTTTATATTATTATTTGGATCGTTAGATTGATCTATAAAATAACTTTGAGCAACTGCAAAATTCATCATTAAAGAAATAGAAAATATGCACATAAAAAATATTAAATTATTTTTATTTACCATAATCCAGCTGGAATAGAACACCCCCTTACAGCGAATCTAAATTTTTCATAACTATTTTCATATTCAAGTGTATAAATTTTTATAGAATTAGTAATATGACGAGATATTTGATATTGAGGATGAAGAACGTGGTAACCATCAGTTGAAAAATGACAATATTGACTTTCTTGATTTACTATTTCTCTGGCTAAATTACCTAATTCGTAAATTCTACTAGGAATTGAAACATTAAAATTTTCATAAATAGTTGGAGTATCAGTTCTCATTAAATTAAGTTTTGCATTTATATTTATTAAAACTTTTTTTGGATCAAAGTCTAAATCAAAATCACCTCTAGAGTAATGAGTTTCGACAGCAAACCCTTCTTTTTCTAAACCTTCACTAAGTTCATCAATGCACTCGTCAACCGTATCCGAAACATAAGTTTTTAATTCATTCTTCATATGTTTCATTAAGAGAGGCATTTGATTTTTACAAGGATTGAAATCATTTCTATTAAAACATAAATATGAAATATTAACTGAATCTTCACCAGTAAATTGAAAGGGTTGATAGAATACTGGATTTACAGATCCACCTTGTGATGAAATTAAAATAATTCCCTCCTCAACTTGATCTTCAATACAATTTTTCAAAAAACCGGCAGGATTTTTACCAAAATCAGTACCCATTCCGGGTAAAATATTTCCCTTTAATGTAAAAAATAAACCAGTGGCAACAACAACTATAATACTAACAACAATAAAAATTGTAACCTGTCCTTTATTTTGCATTTTCTTTCATAAATAATTTAATTGCTTCTTCTATAACATGAGACCTGTTACGATATGAGCCTTTTTTCAAAAACATATCTATTAATTTCAAATTCTTTTCATCTATAGTTGCAGAAATTCTAGCCTTCATATATTAAGTAATACAAAATGCTACTTTATATACTTTGTGTTAAAAAATATATTAAATCATATTAAGTAATACAAAGTATTACTTAATATTAAGATGTTTTTCTAAATTGGCTTTTAAATCAGAGACTTTTAAGTCATCACCTTCTAAAAGTACTGTAATTTTAGCATGGGGCAATTCAATTTCACCTTTAAATAGAATATAAACTCCTTCTCCCCCAAATGATCTACGATATGGAAATCCCAGACCTTCTATGATTTTAATTTCAGGATTGATTTTTTTAAGTATATTTTCAAATTGTTCTAAATAATCCACATCCTCTCTTTTGTATTCAATTGTGTCTATCATTTCTTAATCATCAGTTTCAACTCTTGGAGCTAAAATAAAACTCATCTCCATGCCTTTTGGCTTAACGTCTAATCTTAAGGGGTGATCATTTGCAAAATTTAAAACAACCTTATCTGTTAATTTAGCAGCTTTCAAAAATTTTTGTAAATATTCTAAACTATAACGTGCTTTACAATCTTCAGCTTTTATTTCAGCTTCATCGCCTGAAAATTCAGCGCGCGCAGAATTGATTCCTTTAGCCTCAATAACAAATTTTCCATCTTCAACTATAAAAGAGCATGCATCTGCAACAATTTTACAATCCTCAACCGAATCCACAAAATCAACACTTTGCAATTTCACAACTGAGCTAAATTCTAAAGAAGGTATACTTTTGTCTTCACTGTCAATTTCAATAAGTCCAAGACTAAATTTACGACGAATTCGATCTTCAATTTGAATTTCTAATTTGTTATCTTTTTTTTCAAAAATTAAAGTCGACTTCGCACCACCACGTTTCAAAATCTTTTTCAAATCATCTAAGTTAACACCCAATGTTTCACTTTCAGCCTCAAATTGAGTAAATGAACTTTTCGGTAATTTAAACGCAACCATTGAAACATTCGCAGGATCCATCGCAACAACACTTAACCCAAATTCATTAACTTTCAATCGAACTTCCATAACAAGATCCGAGATAATTTCAACAGCCTTTGTTAATATAACGGGATTTTCTAATTTAATTAACATGAAAACTAAAAAACATCTCCTCTTTTAAACATTATTGTGATGAAAAACAATATAAAACAATATAAATTACAAACCCTTTCATAAATCATGGAAAATTTTAAGCCAAAATCTATACGAGAAGAAAGAGTAAGAAAAATAACCCATCTATATTATTCTAAACCAGAAGTTCAAAAGGCAATTTTTAAATTTTCAAAAAATAGAGAAATTTCACCAAGATATTTCGAAGGTTTCGGAACAAGACCAGATTCATTGCAATATTTAGGAGATGTTTTAGGATTTGTGAAAAATGGTGCAACCTCTTTGCATTGTTCTGAAGAATTATGGAAAGATCCTATGAATATTAAAACAGGAATGACAGCCAAAGAATCAGACAAATTAAGAACAGGGTGGGATCTATTGATAGACATAGATTGCAAATGGTTCGATTATTCAAAATTAGCAGCAAAAGCAATAATTCAAGCATTGAAGCAAAATAAAGTGGAAAACATAGGTTTAAAATTCTCAGGTTCAAAAGGTTGGCATATAATAGTTCCATACAAAGCTTTTCCAAAACAAATTGCAGGCGAAAACACAAAGGACTTATTCCCAGATTTACCAAGAAAACTCGTGGCATATTTGGGAGCTGAAGCTGAAAAAATAATGGAGCAAAATTTACCTGAAGATTTTGATAAACAATTTAAGGATGTAAAAATAAAACGAGGAATAAAATGCAATAGATGTAATAATATAGCAGATGAATTTATTTTGACAGATTTTTTTTGTCCAAATTGTAAAATTGGAGAACAAAGAAAACTTCCAAAAGAAAACATAAAAGAATTTAAATGTCCAAGTTGCAGAAAAAAATTCGAAGTAAAAAAGTCAATACCTTATTCAGAATGCAACCAATGTCAAATAAACTCAGGAACGAATCCAGATAATTTTTCAAAAAGCATACAAGAGGACCTATTCGAATTAATGGGATTGGATATAGCCCTGGTTTCCCCAAGGCATTTATTTAGAATGCCATATTCTCTTCATGAAAAAACAGCATTATCAAGCGTAGTAATCGACCCAAAAGAAATAGATGGTTTTGAATTTAAAGACGCAAATGCATTAAATGTAAAAGTAAAAAATTTTATGCCAGATTCAGATGAAAATGAAGCCAAAGAATTTGTTATGCGAGCATTGGATTGGTATAGCTTAAACAAGCCAAAGCAAAGCATCCAGAAAACAACAGGAAAATTTGCAAATTATGCAAAAATAAAATTAGAAAATTTAAAAGATGAAAATTTCCCACCATGTATTAAAAAAATATTAGAAGGAATTAGCGATGGTAAAAAACGAGCGGTATTTGTTTTAATAAATTTATTTAGATCAATAGGATTAGAAAAAATTGAACTTGAAAAAAGAATATACGAATGGAACGAAAAAAACGAAGTTCCATTAAAAAAAGGATACATAATTTCACAATTAAATTGGAGTTATAGACGAAAGCCAATATTGCCTCAAAATTGTAAAGAGTTTTATCAAAATCTTGGAGTGTGTTTGCCAGACCAATTTTGTTCGAAATTAAAAAATCCAACAAATTATGTAATTAGAAAAAATTTAATTCAAAACAAAACAGAAACGAAAGTAAAAAAAACAAAACTTAAAAAAAATTCTAAAAAAACAAAGAAATATTTATAAACAACATTTAACTATCTTGTTTATGAAAAAAAGAGTGGTTGCATTATCTTTATTGTGCCTATTGGTATTTAGTTTATCTTTTATTATAGCAGAAGATGATGAATGTGGAAAGGATTGCAAAAGAGAAAAGGCGATAGATTGTTTGACAGAAAAAATAGGAGGTGATTGTTCGAGCTTAACAACTGAAGAAAAAACATTCGCATTACTTGGATTAGGTGAATGTAGAACTGAACTTGTTAATGATGCAAAAAATGAAAGTGAATGTTGGCCAAAAGACAATTGCGATTTAAAATCAACAGCTCAGGCAGTATTGGCATTAAAAGATACGGAAAATATTGAAAAAGCAAAGCAATGGATGCTTTCTAAAAAAACAACACCGAAAGAATTGGAATGGCTTTTGCAGGTAGATCAGACAGTAGATGAAATAGCAAAATGTACAATATCATATAAAGACAAGTCGATATCCGCTACGATAAGTAAAGATAAGTCAGTAACAATAGATAGTAATTCATGCTTAACTGTAATGGATAATTATTGGTTTAAAATAGCACAATCATGTCAAGACAATATATTTGAAATAACATGTGACCAATCATTTAAAACAAATTTGATTTACAAACAAACAAACAAACCAACTATGTATGTCTCAAGCAACACACATTCGGGATCAGTAGATTCAACAACAACGGAAGAAATTCATTCATCATGTTTTGGAAATTCAAATATATGTAATTATGAGGGAACACTTTGGGCAACATTAATTCTTGAAACATTAAGGATAGATACGGCAGAATATATGCCATATTTAGTAACGTTAGCAGATAGCAATGAAAAATATATGCCAGAAGCATTTTTATCACATTTTGATCAATCTTTTACAAACGATTTTATTAACAAACAATACTCAGAAGGATCATGGAAATATAACAATGATAAATTTTATGGAACAGCTTTAGCATTATTAACATTAGATTCTGGATCAGAAGTAGAAGCGAAAGCTGAAGAATGGATTTTTGAGGAACAAGGAACAGAAGGAGAAAATGAGGGGTGCTGGGATGATGGAAATAAGGTGGACACGGGATTTTTATTATATTCAATGTTTGGAGGAGTACAGGGAGGCGGAAATGGAGGTGGAACAGAAACATTATGTTCTGATTCAGGTGGATATTGTATAAGTTCAATTGAATGTACAGTTGCAGGGGGATCTGTGTTAACTAATCCTGGTTGCGGTGTATCAATATGTTGTAGTAAGCCACAAGTGGTTTCAACTTGTGAAGATAAAAATGGAAATATTTGCACATCTGCTCAAACAAAATGCTTAGGGGGAAGGATGGAAAGTACTGAAGGCGGACAATGTTGCATCGAAGGAGTATGCACTATTCCAGAAGTTGAAGAAGATTTTTGTGAAAGTGAAGGCGGAGAGTGTAGAGCATTAGGATGTTTAGATGATGAAGAGGAATCTACAATGGAGACATGCGCTTTAGGTGATAGCTGTTGTATGAAAATAGAAAAAGAAAAAACAAGCTATTGGTGGTTATGGATACTTTTAGCTTTAATAATTTTAACAATTTTGGGAATTGTTTTTAGAGATAAGTTAAGACCATTGTGGTTAAGAGTTCAATCAAATTTTAAGAAAAAACCAAAATCAGGAATGCCTGCAAAAAGACCAGGATTTCCTCCGAGACCAGGAATGCAAAGACCTGTTCAAAGAAGAATATTGCCAACACCTGTAAGAAAACAAATGAGTCAAAGACCTCCTCAAAAACCAAAACAAGAATTAGATGACGTTCTTAAAAAATTGAGAGACATGGGGCAGTAGGTTTCAAAAACTTTATTAACCCATCAGACTTTTATTCAATATGAAAAAAATTATATTTTTAATCTTATTATTGTTACTACCTTTAATGTCTTCTGTTGAAGTTGAAATGAAATCTAATTTTAGTCAAGGAGAAACATTAATTGCAAAAATTTCAGGAAATTTTTTAAAACCAGTATTGGATAAAAATATTTTTTTCTATAGAGATTATACATTAGTAGCAATTATACCTGAAGTGAAAAAATTTAAAGATGAGTTTTATGTTTATGCACAGCTTCCAGAAAATGAAGCAAATTATTCAATCTCGATACAAGATGTACAATACATGAAGGGGAATAAAATTTCAGAAGAATACATTGTAAAAAACTTTTCGATATCAAATGAAACAACAATTTTTTCAATAAATCCTGGATTTTTTGAGACAACAGGAGATGTTGAAATAGAAGTTCAAAACTTTCAAGATAAGAAAATAAATATTGAATTACGAACAAGTGAATTAATTGAATCATCACCAAAAGGATTTTGGGAAAGTCTTTTTTCAGGGAAAGAAGATTTATCTAAATATGAAAAATCAATAACACTTATATCAGGAGATAAAAAAATAATTGAATTCACATTAGAAAATATTACAAAGGATGAGTTAAGATACATTGAATTAAAATCAAGCGAGCAATATTATAACATACCTCTTTTTGTAAAATTTGAAGAACAAATTTGGGAGCCTGTTGAAAATAATTCAGATGATGATGAGAATAAAAGCGAAGTTCCAATAGAAAATAATACACAGTCAAATAAGGAAAATGATTCCACCTCATCCATTAAAACATGTTCTGAAATGGAGGGAATTGTTTGCGAGGAAGGATACGAGTGTCAAGGGATTAGTGTAACAGCCCAAGACACAATGTGTTGCATAGGAGAATGTAAAGAAGTTGAAAAATCATCATGGGGAAAAACAATTGGATGGTTATTGGTTTTTATTGCAGTTGGTTTTTTGGCGTGGTTTTATAAAACAAAACAACACGGAAAAACTAGACGAAATGTTGGATTTTAGGAAAATATTCCCACAACCTCAAACCTTTTCTTCACTCTTCTTTTTTTCCATAAACTCTTTTACTTTTTTAACCATCTGTTGGTTCTGTATTTGAACAGCTTGGATTGTGCTATCTGCAATATGAATTTTTCTTGTGATTTCGCTCAGCACTTCACCTAAATCATTATTTTGCAATTTGATAAATTCAGGAGAAAGAACTTCAACATGCGAAGGCTTGTATTTGAAAACTAACATAATAAGATACATTATCTCTTCAACCTCAACTTCAATTTCCGCAAAAGCAGAATATAAATCTTTTTGGTCTTTTAATAGAGTTGGCTCTTTAACTTTTCGTTCATAAACTTCAACTTTTTTCTCATCATTCATTTTATCAATAATTTCATTCAAAACCTTTACCATATGTTCAGGAGGTCTACCTATCATTTCAAGAATCATTGTTGCTTTTATTTTTTCACTCATTTTCAAATTCACTCACATGTTTTTTTTGTTGCTTTTTTTTAATCCAAAATAAAGATCCAAGCAACACGCAAAAAATTGCAAAACAATAAATTGCGTATCTATCCATATCTTTTTCCGTTTTTATACTTTTTGGAGTTAAAATAATTGGAGTATTTCCCGTAACGGGCGACACTTTTTCCTTGTCTATATTTTTAATATCTTTCCCTAAAGCTTCGTTTTGTTTTTCAAGTTCATCATCAGGTTCTTTATCTAAATTATCTTTTGGTTCTTTAGCTTCATTTTCACATTTATTTTTTTCACCTTTTGTGGATTCTGTAAAAATCCAAGTATCACAATATTGCAATGTTCTATCATCATTTTTTGAATCATAACTTATTCCTGTTTCATCAATCAAGTCATCCCCTTTGTATAAAAAAATTCCCTCATCCGAATTATCCAACCATTGTTTTTCAAATTCATAAATAAAATAACCTGAAAAACTTCCACTTAATGTTATTTCACCACCATCATTATTCATAATCCTATAATCCTTTAGGTCAATTTCATCATCGCTATAGAATTCAATCCATTCGGTTCCAGAGTCGCTACCAGCAGGATTTAATTCGAATTCGTTAATATTAATACATGAAATAAAACTCAATAAAAAAATAACAGAAATTAAACACATAAACCACCTCATTAGTTAACAACGAATATATTTATTTTAAATATTGCTATATTTATTTCCATATTTTTCTTTGAAGTCAACATATTCAATTTGCCCTCGTTTTTCCCCTTGTTTTGCAATCCAAACTTGAGAAAAGATTTTATTTTTTAAATACCATGCACATTTTTCTTTTTCAATTTTTGAAAGTAGCCCATTCATTTTAACTTCAACAGCAATCACGCTATACAATTCATTATTAACATGTTTAATTGAAACAAAGTCAGGGAATCCTGTCCCAATTGTCATAACTTTTGAAAATGGATTAAATTTTCGCTTTGCGATAATTATTTTATTTTCATCAAGGTCAATATTGTTTCCCCATTTGTCGACAATTCTACCTTTTTCCGTCAAATCTTTTCGAACCTTTAATTCAAATCGAGCTCCTTTGGCGCGAGAATTTTTACCTTTTTTAACATTTGATTTTTTTTTAGAGGTAGAAAAAATACCAGCTTCATTCCACGACGTTTCATATTTTTCACTCCCAGCTTCTTCAATCATTTTCATAATTTTTTCTTTATTTTCTTTAGGAATTTTTTTCATATTATAAATTATCCAAGGGAGATTTAATTTTCGCAATATCAGAATTTGCTACATGTGTATAAATTTGAGTTGTTTCCAAGTTGGAATGTCCGAGTAGTTTTTGGATATATCGGATATCAGTTCCTTGTTCTAATAGATGCGTTGCAAAAGAGTGTCGAAGCATATGTGGGGTCAATTTTATTTCAACTTTTTTTCCAAAAAAATCTAAAACTTTTTGAACAGATTTTTTTGAATACTTCCCCTTTCTTCCATTTAGGATATATTCGGTATTAAATTGATAGTTGCTATAATATTTTAACAAATCTAGTTTTAAATTTTCAGATACAATTGTTATTCTATCTTTCTTTCCCTTCCCATTTTTTACATGTAAAGTATTTCTTTCAAAATCAATATCTTTTCGTTTTAAATTTATCAATTCTTGAAGTCTTAATCCAGAAGAGTAGAGAAGTTTTATAATTACTCTATGTTTGAGATTTTGACATAAATTAAGTATAGCTTTTATTTTTTCTTTACTAATTACCTTAGGTAAAGATTTCTCTCTCTTTTTTATTGGAATATCGTCAAAATTAAAAGGATGTTTTAATATTTCTCTAAAAAAGAAGCTAATTGAGGCATATTGAAGCCTAATGGAATTAACAGAAAGATTAAGTGTTAACAAATAAGACTTAACACTGTCATTTGTTAGATTAAGTCTACCTTTACTTAAAAAAGATAGATATCTAGAAACATTATAAGTATAAGATTTAATTGTCTGCGAAGAATACCCCTTTAAAATACATCTTTCTTTTAATTTTTGAAGATATCTTTGGCTATCATTAGTATAATCCATATGAGAACTTTTAGAATAAATATTATTTAAACATGTGTTGAAACTTTGCAATTTAGAGTTATATCTACTTTTCAAGTAGATTTAATAGATGTTAAAGAAAATATTTCCACTTTCTCCGTCGCTGTTTTAACCTTTATCGTCGGAGACAAGCCTCAAATTCTGATTTTGATATCTTCGTTTAACGCTCCAATCTGAAATTAAAAACTTCAGATAACATCGCTGATTAAACGAAATTAATTGAGAAAACTATTTAAAGATAAAATAGCTTAAAAAAATATGGGATTCGCAAGTTTTATGGGGCACAAAATATTAGCTTTAATTCTAGCTTTTGTAGCTCTCTTGCTTTTTTTGGCGGCAGGATATTATTCGCCAAATTCTCTTATCGCTCCAACGCCAATTAAAGTATGGATATTTTATGGACTTGCGATTATTTCTGGAATTGCTAGCGCATATTTTTTTAAGACACAACATTAATTTCCTCAATTAACTACGTCATCAAAGAATTT